>Ga0105248_10002331_pt1 | contig 21060 bp, 19 predicted proteins | sample KBSS34metaG_FD_81524 | JGI IMG/M metagenome (GOLD analysis project Ga0105248, IMG submission 81524) | Switchgrass rhizosphere microbial communities from Kellogg Biological Station, Michigan, USA - KBS S3-4 metaG | ecosystem: Host-associated > Plants > Roots > Rhizosphere > Soil | place...
CGGCGGGCCGCAAGGCGGCGCGAGCCGCGGCCAAAAGTCGTCGATCTCCGGCGGCATCGGGGCCGGCATGCTGTCCGGCTTCAGGCGGCTCGGTCAGCAGAGCGCGGTCAAGGATCCAGCCAAGCTGTCGGTGCTGCGCTCACGGCTGATGCAGGCGGGCTTCTACAATCGAGAGGCGCCGGTCATCTATCTGGGCGTCCGCGCCGTGGCCCTGGTGATCGCCACCGTCGGCGTGATCCTGGTGCTGCCGCTGCTGCTCGGCGGCAAGGTGGGATTGAGCGGCGTGGCCATCGCCAGCGTGCTGGCCGGCATCGCGATCTTCGGCCCCGACCAGGTGCTGAAGGTGCGCCGCACCTCGCGCGAGCGGGAATATTCCGACGGCTTCCCTGACCTGCTCGACCTGCTGGTAGCCTCGGTTGAGGCCGGCCTGTCGCTGGACGCGGCCGTCACCCGGGTCACCGAGGAGCTGCAGCGGCGCTATCCGACGCTCACCGTGCACCTGCGCTTCCTGGTGCTGGAGCTGCGAGCCGGCAAGTCGCGCAAGGAGGCCTGGTCAGCCTTCGCCGATCGTCTCGGCATCGACGACGCGCGCCAGCTCGCCACCATGCTGCGTCAAGCCGAGGAGATGGGCACCAGCCTGGGCGACACCCTCACCGTCTTCTCGCAGGACATGCGCGCCAAGCGGATGCTCCGCGCTGAGGAGAAGGCGCTGGCCCTGTCGGCCAAGCTCACCGTGCCGCTGATCCTGTTCATCTTCCCGTGCCTGCTGGGCGCCCTGATGCTTCCGGCCGCCGCGCGCCTCATGCACGTCTTCGGCAAGCACTAGATTCCGTACGGCCGATAGGGCCCGGCGATCAGTTGCTCAAAGATACCGATGCCCTGGCGGGTGGGTTCTCCGGGGGCGTCGAAGGTGGCCTTAGAGATCGCCTGGATGTGCCAGTTCTCCGGCGCCGCCATGTCGACCGCAGCCAGGTCGATGTCCTCGCGGGCCACGACCAGCTCGCCCTTCAGCTCGCCGTGTCGCCACGCGCCGCCGTAGCCGATGCCGCGCATCAGGAAGGTGCTTTGCGGCTCGATCTTCACGCTGGCCTCGCCCTGCAGCAGCGGGATCTTCAACGTGCCGCCCGTGGCGTGCCGCGTGCCGGGCTTCATGGCGACGTCCTCCATCCGCGGAACATCGGAGTGCCAGCCACCCTCAGGGCCGGCCCCGTCCGGCAGGATCACCGCGCGCGTGTTCCAGGGCTTGCCCTCGGTGTCGGCGTTGACGTGGAAATAGACGGATCTGTCATCGAAATTGATCGGCGCCCATTGCCAGAAGAAGCCGGCGATGCCGCCGCCCGGTGTCATCTGGGTGTCCGGCGCGCCCACGGGACGGATGCCCCAAGAGCGGTCGCGCGTGCCGGTCCAGCCGGCGGCGCACTCTCTGCGGACGCCGTCCACCTCGGTCCAGCCTACGACCCGCGTGTTCTGGGTCAGCCGGGTGTAGTCCATGAACATCCGGGGCCCGTTGCGGCGGACGAAGCGCGGCTCCTCGATCGGGAAGGCGCGGCCCTCGAAGGTCAGGTCGCAGGCCAGGCCCTCGGCCTTCTCCAGGGTGACGCGCAGCTTCTGCAGCGGCTCGATCACCTCGATCCGCACCGGGCCGACCACGATGTCCATCCGCTCCATGCCCAGGATCCGCGAGGCGTGCAGGCAGCGTTGGACCCCGTCGCGGATGATCGACACATGGGCGTCAGCGACGTTCAGCGCCGGATAGACCCCGAAAGCCACCGCCACGAACTCGCTGCCGTCCGCCGAATAGGCGTTGAAGAAGTAGCGGTCGTAGAAATTCCGGTCCGAGCCCGCATAGGCGATCGGCTCCGGCGTCTGGTGGATCGGGAAGTCGTCGCCCTTGGTCAGCATTGCCCGCGTCCTTGCCCTGATTGACGTGTCGTCATGCTTGCGACCCGCTTCCGGCGCGTATCAAGTGCGTGCGACGATAAGAAAACAAGTATGCCCCTAGGGGAGGATCCGATGAGCGTGATGACCGCCGCAGACCACCGCATCCCGCTGAACGTCGCCGCCCAGTTGGCGACGCCGGGCGCCTATGCCGATGGCCGTATCCACGAGGCCTACGCCTGGCTGCGCAAGAACGAGCCGCTGGGCGTGGCCGATATCGAGGGGATCGACCCCTTCTGGGTGGTCACCCGCCACGAGGACATCCTGGAGATCAGCCGGCAGAACGACCTGTTCCACAACGGCGACCGGGCGACGACCTTCACCTCCCAGGCGGTTGACAAGAAGGTCCGCGAGATGATGGGCGGCAGTCCGCACCTGCTGCGCACTCTGGTCCAGATGGACGCCCCGGATCACCCGAAATACCGCGCGCTGACCCAGGGCTGGTTCATGCCGCAGAACCTGCGGAGCCTTGAGGACCGCATCCGGGTGATCGCCCGCGCCGCGGTGGACAAGATGGCCGGGCTCGGCGGCCGCTGCGACTTCGTGAAAGAGGTCGCCCTGCACTTTCCGCTGCACGTGATCATGACGATCATGGGCGTGCCGGAGAGCGACGAGCCTCGGATGCTGAAGCTCACCCAGGAGCTGTTCGGCGCCGCCGACCCGGAGCTGACCCGCAAGCCTGACGAGATGGAAAAGCCGGTCGAGGAACGCAGCTTCGACATGGGCGTGATCACAGATTTCTTCAATTATTTCCGTGCAATCTCGGAAGACCGCCGAGCGCATCCGACGTCGGACTTGGCCAGCCTGATCGCCAACTCGAAGATCGACGGAAACCCGATCAGCGACTTCGAGGCGATGGGCTACTACATCATCGTCGCCACCGCCGGGCACGACACCACCTCGTCATCCACCGCCGGCGCCATGTGGGCGCTAGCCGAAAACCCGGTTGAGTTGGCCAAGGTCAAAGCCGATCCGTCGCTGATCCCGGGCCTCGTGGACGAAAGCATCCGCTGGACCACGCCGGTGAAGACCTTCATGCGCACGGTCACCGCCGACACCGAGTTCGCCGGCCGCGACTTCAAGAAGAACGACTGGCTGATGCTCTGCTACGCCTCGGGCAATCGCGACGAGGCTGTGTTCGACGAGCCGAACCAGTTCCGCGTGGACCGCAAGCCCAACAAGCACCTGGCCTTCGGCTACGGCGCGCACCTGTGCCTGGGCCAGCACCTCGCCAAGATGGAAATGCGCATCCTCTGGGAGGAAATGCTGCCCCGGCTGTCGGAGCTGTCGCTGGACGGGGAGCCGGCCATGAGCGAGTCACTGTTCGTGAATGGCCCCAAGCGGCTGCCGATCCGCTTCAGCATGACCTGAGGCCGGCGGTTTGGCCCATCCTCTCGAGCCGCGGGTCGCGAACTACATTGCGGGCCGGCTGCCGGACGCCTTCGACGTGGCGGTGGACCGGCTTGAGCGGATTTCCGGCGGCGCCTCGCGGGAGACCTACCGCTTCCGGCTGACCTACCGGCAGGGCGGGAACGACCACGCGCGCAAGCTGATCCTGCGGCGCGACCCGCCGGCCAGCCTGATCGACACCGAGCGCCGGGTGGAGTTCGAGGCCTACCGCGCCTTCCATGGCTCGGCGGTCCCGGTGCCGAAGATGCTGTGGCTGGAGGAGCAGGACGCCGCCCTCGATCACCCGTTCTTCATCGCCGAGGAACTGTCGGGCTTCCAGGCCGCGCCCGCCCTGCTGTTCGCCGGCGGCTATGACGCGGTCCTGCCCAGGATCGCGGAGCGCAAGTGGACGATCCTTGGCGAAATCGCCCGGGCCGACCCCGTGGCGCTCGGCCTCGACAAATGGCTGGAGACCCCGGCGGCCGACGGCTGCTGGCGGCGCGAGCTCGACCACTGGGAACACATCCTCGACACCGACGAGGCCGAGCCATACCCGATTACCCGGGCCGCCATCCGCTGGTTGCGCGCCAACCCGCCGCCGCCGGCCCAGAAGATCGCGGTGGTCCACGGCGACTACCGCACCGGCAACTTCCTCTACGACCCGGCTGGCGAGGTCCGCGGCGTGCTGGATTGGGAGATGGCCCACCTGGGCGATCCGCTGGAAGATCTGGGCTGGGGGTTCAATCCGGTCTGGCAGTTCGGCCGCGGCCTGGCCGGCGGCCTGGCCTCGCAGGCTGAGGCGATCACCACCTGGGAACGGGCCAGCGGGCTTGTGGCCGACCCCGTCGCGCTGCACTGGTGGATCCTGTTCAACTGCGTGAAGGGCCAGGGGATCTGGGTGGGCTCCGCGCGGACCTTCATCGACGGCGGCAACCGGGACCCGATCATGGTCTATTCGGCGTGGTGGCTGCTGAACGCCCAGGAACGCGCGATGCTGAAGGTGATGGGCAAGCTATGATCCCGCAGGTCCCCTCCGTCCTGGCTGAACTGGCCGGCCTGATGCTGCGCAACGCCGAGCCCGATGTTCCGGAGGGCGAGCGGGCCAATGCGCTGCGGCTCTCGGCCGGGCTGCTGGGCATGGCGGCCGAGCGGTGGGACCGCGCGGCCGACAATCTGGTGCGCGAGAACCGGGCGCTGGCGGTCCTGCTGGACGACACTGCCGTCGAGGACGACCTGCGGGTTTCGGCGCTCAGCGCGGAGAACGCGCGACTGCGCGCGCGCCTGATCGAGGCCCACATCGCCGCCGAACAGGCCGGCGACGCGGCCCGCCTGGACGCCATCTGGGCGGAGCTGGTCGTCTCGACCGAACGCCGCAAGATCTCCACCGCGCCGGTCTGATCGTGGCCTCGCAGCAGGACATCGACAACCGCACGCCGATCACCGGCGCGTTGATGCTGGCGACGCTGATGTACACGGTGGACTCCACCGTCGCCAACGTCGCCCTGCCGCACATCCAGGGCAGCATCTCGGCCGGCCAGGACGAGATCACCTGGGTCCTGACCTCCTACATCCTGGCGACTGCGGTCATGACGCCGCTGTCCGGCTGGCTGTCACAGAAGTTCGGCCGCAAGCAGCTGTTCCTGTTCTCGATCGCCGGCTTCACCCTGGCCTCGATCCTTTGCGGCATCGCCACCAGCCTGCCGGAGATCGTGCTCTATCGACTGATCCAGGGCCTGGCCGGCGCCTCGCTGATGCCGCTCTCCCAGGCGACCATGCTGGATATCTACCCGCCGAAGATGATCCCGCGGGTCATGAGCATCTGGAGCGCCGCGGTGATCCTGGGGCCCATCATAGGCCCGACGCTCGGTGGCTGGCTGACGGAGGATCTCTCCTGGCGCTGGGTGTTCTACATCAACGTGCCGATCGGCATCCTGGCCTTCCTCGGCATCTGGACCTTCATGGGCCATGACGAGGGCGGGCGAGAACGGCCCTTCGACTTCCTGGGGTTCGGCGCGCTGATCACCTTCGTGATCGCCTTCCAGGTGATGGTCGACCGCGGGCCTCGGCAGGACTGGTTCGATAGCAAGGAGATCTGGATCGAGGCCGCATTGGCCGCGGCGGGCCTGTGGATGTTCATCGTCCAGACGTTCACCGCCGAGCACCCGTTCTTTCACCGCGACCTGGCCAAGGACACCAACTTCGTCGGCACCACGATGTTCGGCATGTTCGTCGGCGTGATGCTGTTCTCCACCAGCGCCCTGCTGCCCTCGTTCATGCAGAATCTCATGGGCTATTCAGCACTGCAGGCTGGCGTCGCCAGCATGACCCGCGGCCTGGGCTCGCTGATCGCCTTCCTGATGGTGCCCATGCTGATCCCGCGGCTGGGGGCGCGCAGGGTGCTGTTCGTGGGCGTGCTGATTTCGGCTTTCGCACTCTGGCAGATGGGGCAGTTCGACCTGTCGATGACCGCCCGGCCGATCGAGATAGCAGGCTTCGTCCAGGGGCTGGGCACCGGCCTGCTGTTCGCGCCGCTCAACACGCTGGCCTACGCCAAGCTGGCGCCCATACACCGCACCGAGGGCACTATCGTCGCCACGATGGCGCGAAGCCTGGGCTCCAGCCTGGGCATCTCGGTGGTCTCGGCGATCCTCATTCGTGACTCAGCGGTCGCGCACTCGGCGCTCAGTGAGCACATCACCGTCACCGATCCCGTGATCCGTTGGGCCATGCCGTCGTTCTTCAACCTGTTCTCGCCGGGCGGACTGGCGGCGATCAACGGCGAGGTCACCCGGCAAGGGACGATGATCAGCTATGATGCGGTGTTCGGCGCCTTGGCCGTCGCCTGCCTGTTGCTCGCCCCGGGCCTGCTGCTGCTGAAGCCGGCCCCGAGGATTCCGGTCGGCCCTGAGGAACTGGTCGCCGACTAGCCGTTGGCGGCCCGGCTGTCGTCCGGCGCCTGATCTCGATCGGTCATCCCGTAGTCGCGCAGCACGCTCGCCACGCGCAGGCGGTAGCCGGCGAAAATCTCGCCCCGCCCGGCCGCCTGGGCGGCGCGGTGCGCGTCCAGCCCGCGCCACGCGGCGACCGCGGCCTCGTCTCGCCAGAACGACAGCGACAGGACCTTGCCGGGCGTCGTCAGGCTCTCGAACCGTTCGATGGAGATGAAGCCGTCCATGGCCTCCAGTCGCGGCTTCAGACGCGCCGCGATGTCGAGATAGGCCTGGCGGCGGCCCTTCGCCGGCTCGACCTCGAAGATCACCACGATCATGGCTTTCTTACCGGCTGCAGGAAGGTGCGGGTCTCCTCCAGGATGAATTTCTTCTCCTGGGCGAAGCGGAAGTTGGCCATCGAGGCAGCATCGCTGCGCAACCGGCCGCGGTAGGTCTCGTAGGCGGCCAGGCAGTCGAAGGTGATCATCGCCATGCCGATGTTGTTGGTCCCCTCGCTGGGCAGGAAGTAGCCCAACAGATCGCCGCCCAACTCAGGGATGATGGTCAGCCAGGCCTGCGCGTATTTCTCGAAGGCGTCGCGCTGGTAAGGGTCGATGACGTAGCGGATGCAGCAGGTGATGGTCATGTGAGGTCTCCGGTGGAGCCTCGTAGTAGCCCGCCCGCGCCGGCTCATGCTTCGATCGCGATCGAAGCCTCGCCCCCTGGCCAGCGCCGATGATCGGCGTAGGATCGAACCATGAAATCCGGGCCGGACATCACCACCATCGCCGCCCTGCTGGGCGACCCGGCGCGCGCCAACATGTTGACCGCGCTCTCGGCCGGCCAGGCCCTGACCGCCGGCGAACTGGCGCGCGAGGCCGGCGTCACCGCCCAGACCGCCAGCTCCCACCTGGGCAAGCTCGCCGCCGCCAGCCTGATCGAAGGCCGCAAGCAGGGCCGCCACGTCTACTACGCGCTCTCCGGCCCCGACGTGGCCGGGGTGCTCGAGGCGCTGACCGGCCTGGCGGAACGCACCGGCCACACCCGGGTGCGGACGGGGCCGAGGGAGCCGGCGCTGCGCCGCGCGAGGGTCTGCTACGACCATCTGGCCGGCGACCTGGGCGTCGCCCTGCTGGACAGCCTGACGGCGCGCAAGATGATCCTGGGGTCGGGCGAGAGCCTGGTGCTGAGCGAGGCCGGCGAGACCTTCATGACCGCGCTCGGCCTCGACGTTCCGGCGCTCTCGGCCCTGCGCCGGCCGCTCTGCAAGGGCTGCCTCGACTGGAGCGTTCGCCGCTCCCACCTGGCCGGCGCGCTTGGCGCGGCCCTGCTCAGCCGCTTCTATGCCCTGGGCTGGGCGCAGCGCGAGGCGGGCACCCGGGTGGTCAGCTTCAGCCCGCGCGGCCTGGAAGCCTTCCGCGAAATCTTCGGTGTCGCTACGGAAGCCGAAGCGGCGACGTGACAAGCCGCTCGCGGTCGGCTTTGCTGCGCCGGCCGCCGATTTGGCGCGCGACCTTCAAGCCATTTTGATCAGGGACGGATTTTCATGCCACCACGGATGTTGCCTGAGCCCACGCCGGAGACCCGGCATTTCTGGGACGGGTGCAAGGCCGGCGAATTTCGCCTGCAGCGCTGCACCGAATGCGACGGCGGAAGCTACTTCCCGCCCCGGCCCTTCTGCCCCAAGTGCGGCAGCCGCAAGGTCGAGGACTATGTGGCCTCCGGGAAGGGCGTGCTCTGGTCCTATGTGATCAACCAGCGCCCGCGCCCCGACATGGGGACCGAGCCCTACGCCATCGCCGTGGTGAAGCTGGCCGAAGGCCCGCAGCTGATGACCAACATCGTCAATTGCCCGCAGACGCCCGAGGCCCTGGAACTCGACATGCCGGTGCAGGTCGCCTTCGCCAAGCAGAACGACGACATCTCCCTGCCCCTCTTCGAACCCGTGCCCCCTTCCTCAAGAAAGGCGGCGTGAGCGTATGAAACAGAAATCAATCGCGGTCGTCGGCGCGGCCGAGACCACCAAGATGGGCAAGATCCCCGACCAGTCGGTAATCGGCCTGCACGCCGATGCGGCGCTGAACGCCATGGCTGACGCGGGCCTGAAGCCGTCGGACATCGACGGCGTGGCCACCGCCGGGATCAGCCCGACGGAGCTCGCCTACTACCTGGGGATCACGCCCACCTATGCGGACGGCACCAGTGTCGGCGGCTGCTCGTTCATGCTGCACGTTCGCCACGCGGCCGCGGCGATCAACGAGGGGCTCTGCAACACGGTCCTGATCACCCACGGCGAGAGTGGCCGCAGCCGGGTGGGCGCCGGGCGCTTCGGCGCCTCGCCCTCCAGCCTGAACGGCCAGTTCGAGATGCCCTATGGCCCGGTGGGCCCGCCCTCGATGTTCACGGTGCCGGTGCTGCGCTACCTGAAGACCTATGGCCTGAAGCCCGAGGACATGGCGCCGGTGGCGGTGATCCAGCGTGAGTGGGCGGCGAAGAACCCGCGCGCCAGCTACCGCGATCCTCTCACCATCGACGACGTGATGAACGCCGACATGATCGCCTGGCCCTTCACCAAGTTGATGTGCTGCCTGGTGACCGACGGCGGCGGGGCCTTGATCCTGACCAGCGCCGAGCGGGCCAAGGATTTCCCGCAGAAGCCGGTCTACATCCTAGGCACGGGCGAGAGCGTCGAGACGCCGATGGTCAGCCAGATGGAGGACTTCACGTCGTCCAAGGCGTTCCGCGTTTCCGGCAAGAAGGCGTTCGACGAAGCCGGCATCAAGCACGCCGATGTCGACCACCTGATGATCTACGACGCCTTCGCCCACCTGCCGCTCTACGGCCTGGAGGACCTGGGGTTCTGCAAGCCCGGTGAGGCCGCGGCCTTCATCCGGGAACGGAACACGGCGATCGGGGGGAAGCTGCCGCTCAACACCAACGGCGGCGGGCTCTCCTACATGCACTCCGGCATGTACGGCATGTACGCGTTGCAGGAGTCGGTCCGTCAGATGCGGGGCATTGCGCCGGCTCAGGTGCCCGGCGCCAAGGTCAGCGTCTCACACGGCGTCGGCGGCATGTTCGGCGCGTCCGGCACCATCGTATTCTCCAACGAGGCGCCCTGACTGACCGGGTGACATCACGTGCGAGCGCGGCGGCTCCGGCTGTCGCGCTCGCGGTCCTCTAGGCGACCTCGGAAACGTCCTGCGCGTCGTCCGGCTGGGCGGCGATGGCGTGCATGATGCTTTCGATGAGCGCCTGGGCGTGGATCGGCTTGGAGAGGTGCAGGTCGGCTCCGGCCTCGTGGCTGGAGCGGACGTGATCGTCCAGCGCGTTGGCGGTCAGCATGATCACCGGCGTGCGTTTCGTCCCGGTCTCCCGCTCCCAGGCGCGCAGCATCGTGGTGGCGGAGAGCCCGTCGAGCTCCGGCATCTGCATGTCCATCAGCACGACGTCGAAGCGTTCGGCCTTCAGCGCCGCGAGCGCGAGCGCGCCGTTCTCGACGATGGTCGGCGTCACGCCCACCGATTCCAGGATCAGTTCGACGACCTTCTGATTGGTCGGGTGGTCCTCGGCGACCAGCACCCGGGCGCCGGCGATATCGATCTCCTGCGCCTCGTCGCCGCTGTTGTCCACCGCCTCGCCCTCCAGGGCTTCAAGCGGCGCCCGGACGATGAAGGTCGAGCCCTTCCCCGGCGTAGAGGTGACCTCGATGCGCCCGCCCATCAGCTCGATCAACGACCGGCTGATCGCCAGGCCAAGACCCGTGCCGCCGAAACGGCGGCGGATCGAGGCGTCAGCCTGCTCGAAGCGACGGAACAGGCGCGCGCCGGTCTCCTCGTCGAAGCCGATGCCGGTGTCGGATACGGCGAAGGCGATGCCGTCGCTGTCGCGCGTGACATCAAGGCGAACCTCGCCGGCCTCGGTGAACTTGACCGCATTGGAGAGCAGGTTCGAAAGCACCTGCGTCAGGCGCACGGTGTCGCCGCCGAACCAGCCCTCGGCCTCCGGGGCCACGGCCCAATGGAAGGAGAGACCCTTGTTGAGCGCTGAGGCGCGATGCAGCTCGGCGATGCCGCCCACCAGGCGCTCCATCGAGAATTCGTCGTGGGACAGAGTGATCTCACCGGCCTCGATCTTCGAGAAGTCGAGAATGTCGGTGAGCACGCGCTCCAGCAGTCGTCCGGACGAGACGATCAGCTCGGCCAGCTCGCGGCCCTTGGCCGTGGTCTGCTTGCCGGCCAGGGTCTCGGAGATGGCGATCACGCCGTTCAGCGGCGTGCGCAACTCATGGCTCATGTTGGCCAGAAAGCGCGACTTCTCAGCGTTGGCGCGCTCAAGCTGGGCGGTGCGTTCGCTGACGCGGTCTTCCAGCGAGGCCATGACCGCCACGGTCTTTTCACGTTCCGTTCGGAGCGAGGTGGCGAGCACGCCGATCTCGTCGTTGCGGCGCTCCACGTCGCTGACGTCGGGACGCTCGGCCCCGTCCGCCGTCTCGCAGGAGGCGGCCAGCCGCTCGACCGGGCGAACGATGCTGTTGCGCGCCAGCAGCACGACGGCCAGCGTCTGCAGCACCGAAGCGAAGCCGCCCAGCAGCAGGACCCAGGACGCCGAGCGAGCCGCCGACGTCGCGACCTCGGCCTTGGGATAGGTCAGCAACAGGTACCAATTGGGCCCGTTCAACCGGCCGAAGGCGACGATCTGGCGACCGTCCGGGCTGGTGATCACGCCGTTCTCGCGACCATCCTTGGCCACCGCGGCGGTCAGTTTCCCCAGGCTGAACTTCTTCTCGTAGGCGGCCAGCTTCTTCTCCGGCGCCACCGACTGGTCAGTGAAGCCCGGATAGGCGATCAGCTCACCCTTGGACGTGACGATCATCGGTGAGGCGCCGGAAGGCGTGTCCTTCACCGCGTTCAGGAAGAAGTGGGTCAGCTCCATCGAAGAGCCGAACGAGCCGACGTATTTGCCGTGGTAGTAGGCCGGCGTCAGGCAGGCCGTGGCGAGGCGCTTGCCCACCTTGTCCTGGATCAGCCGCTGCAGGTTAGTGCACCGGGTCGCGCGCGTCGGGTCGTTCGCGGGCAGGGTGATCTTGGCCATCTCCTCCTGGGCGATGGACAGGTCGGCCGGCGCGTCATGCCGGTAGAACATGAGGTGATCGGGCCGGTCGGGCGCGAACATCACCAATCGGGTGGCCGGGGTGAAGAAGTAGAGATTGTCGTATTGGAGTCGGGCGGCCTGCCCGAAGTTGGAGACCAGCCGGAAGGCGGCCGCCAGCGCTCGCATTTCTTCCGGTGGCGTCTCCGCCGCGCGGCCGACGAAGGCCCCCATGCCGTAGGTGTAGCCGCCGTGCTCGCTCGTGCCGTCGAAGAATCCGGGCGCCGAGCGGCGCGTGCCGTCGGGCTGCAGCGGCATGTAGGCATCCGCCAGCTGCAACGCTTCGGCGTCAGACAAATGGTTCATCCGCCGCTCAAGCTCTTCGCCGGCGGCCTGATGCAGGGTCGACAGGTTGGAAAACTGGCGATCGACGTTGCTGGAGCGCTCGCGCACGTAGTCCGTCAGGTAGCCGATCTGGCGACTCGACAGCTCGCGTTCGAACACCACGAACGCGCCCAGCGTCCCGAGCACGGTCATGACCAGCGACATCAGGCCAACGCTGATCAGGAACCTGCGCGACAGGGATTTCATGGGAAAAAAGGGCGCTCCGATTGGGCGCACAGGTTAGGTCAGGTGTGTTGAGGGCGGGTTTACAGCGAAAACTCTGCGGAAATCGGCCATATCCGCGCTGAAACGTCGCGGATTGCGCCGGATTGGCGGCCGCGATTGAGGCTAGCGGTCGAACTTGGTGGCCAGCACGATCGAGGAGTTGGTCCGCTCGACGCCGCGCAGGGCGCCGATCTCGTCAATCAGGGCGTCCATGTCGCCGACATTGGCGGCCTCGACGGCGGCGATCATGTCGAAAGGCCCGCTCACCGACTGAAGCTTGCGCACGCCCGGCAGGCGTTTCAGCGCCGCGGTCACCGCGACCGCCTGCTTCGGCTCCACGGTCAGCATGACAAAGGCATGGATCAGCGCCGCCTCGCGGGCCTCCGACAGTTTCACCGCATATCCGGCGATAACCCCGGTGCGCTCCAGACGTGCGAGCCGGCTCTGCACCGTGGTGCGCGACAGGCCGAGCACGCGGGCGAGTTCGGCGACCGGCGCGCGGGCGTTGTCGCGCAGCCGGGCCAGGAGGTGACTGTCGAGGTCGTCCATGTCGTCGTTTTGCCGAATGCTGTGATCTATCTGCCCAGAATAGGCATGAATAACGACGAAACGCGAGTTGATACTGGCGCAGCCTCAAATCACCTTTGGGGCCACTCTTTCAGAATGTCCGCCAGGAGGTCTCGCCCGTGCACAAGGTCGCCATCGTCGGAGCCGGCAAGATCGGCTCCACCATCGCCAGCCTGCTCGCCAACGCCTACGAGGTGCTGGTCATCGACCAGAACGCGGCCGCGCTGGCGGCGCTGGACGCACGGCCGAAGCCCGCGACCAAGGCCATGCCGATCGACGACCCGACGAAGCTCGCCGAGGCGCTGCAGGGCTGCTTTGCGGTGATCAACGCCGCGCCCTACCACCTGACCACCATCGTCGCCCGCGCCGCCAAGGACGCCGGCGCCCACTACCTGGACCTCACCGAGGATGTGGCGGCGAGCCGCGTGGTGCGCGACCTGGCCATCGACGCCAAGACCGCCTTCATCCCGCAATGCGGTCTGGCGCCCGGCTTCATCACCATCGCCGCCTGGGACCTGGCCAAGCACTTCGACGAGTTGCACGATGTGCGCCTGAGGGTCGGCGCTCTGCCGCGCTATCCGTCTAACGCCTTGAATTATAACCTGACCTGGTCGACCGACGGGGTGATCAACGAATACTGCGAGCCCTGCGAGGCGATCGTGAACGGCGTCCTGCGCGAGGTCCCGGCCTTGGAGGAATGCGAGGAATTCGCCCTCGACGGGGTGATCTACGAGGCCTTCAACACCTCCGGCGGCCTGGGCACGCTCTGCCAGACCCTTGAGGGCAAGGTCCGGAACCTCAACTACCGCACCATCCGCTATCCCGGGCACGCGGCGATCATGAAGGCGCTGCTGAACGACCTGGGCCTGCGCAACCGGCGCCCGCTGCTGAAGGACATCCTGGAGAACGCGGTGCCCGCGACCCTGCAGGACGTCGTGATCGTCTTCGTAACCGTCAGCGGACTGAAGGATGGCCGCCTGATGCAGGAAACCTACGTCAACAAGGTCTTCGCCCAGCCCGTGGGCGGGCAGATGAAGAGCGCGATCCAGATCACTACCGCCGGCGCGGTCTGCGCCGTGCTGGACCTGCTGGCCGACGGCGCCCTGCCGCAGTCGGGCTTCATCCGCCAGGAGGACATTCCCTTGGCGCAATTCCTGGGCAACCGCTTCGGCGCCTTCTACGCTGCCGACGAAGATCAACTGCGCGCCGCCGCCGAGTAGGAAACCCAGAGCTCGAAATCATGACCGCCCAATCGAAGATCAGCTCGGCCCGCGCCGAGACTGCCCAGGTGCTCGCCAGGCTCGGCGTGCCTGAGGCGTTGTGGACCGGCGGCGGCCGCGCCGTCCGCTCGCCCGTCACCGGCGAAGTGATCGCCCAGGTTCACGACACCGCCTCCGCCGCGGTCGCCCAGACGATCGTCGCCGCGCACGACGCCCATCTGGCCTGGCGCAATACGCCCGCGCCCCGTCGCGGCGAACTGGTGCGCCTGCTGGGTGAAGAGCTGCGCGCGGCCAAGGCTGACCTCGCCGCCCTGGTCACCCTGGAGGCCGGCAAGATCGTCTCCGAGGCGGCCGGCGAGGTGCAGGAGATGATCGACATCTGCGACTATGCCGTCGGCCTGTCGCGACAGCTGTTCGGCCTGGCCATCGCCACCGAGCGGCCCGACCACCGGATGATGGAGACCTGGCATCCGCTGGGCGTGGTGGGCGTGATCTCGGCGTTCAACTTCCCGGTCGCGGTGTGGTCGTGGAACGCGGCGTTGGCGTTCGTCTGCGGGGACGCCGTGGTCTGGAAGCCTTCGGAGAAGACCCCGCTGACGGCGCTCGCCGTCCAGGCGCTGTTCGAGCGCGCCGCCGCGAAATTCGGCGAGGCGCCGGCAGGCCTGTCCAGCGTGATCATTGGCGGGCGCGAGGTCGGCGAGGCGCTGGTCGATCACCCGAGAGTCCCATTGGTCTCGGCGACCGGTTCGACCGCCATGGGTCGCGCGGTGGCGCCGCGCCTGGCGGCCCGCTTCGCCCGCGCGCTCCTGGAACTCGGCGGCAACAACGCGGCCATCGTCGCGCCGACCGCCGACCTGGACCTGACCCTGCGCGGCGTCGCCTTCGCCGCCATGGGCACCGCTGGTCAGCGCTGCACGACGCTGCGCCGCCTGTTCGTGCACGAGAGCCTGTACGACACCTTCCTGCCGCGCCTGAGGGCCGCGTACGGATCGGTGCCGGTGGGCGACCCACGCCAGGACGGCACGCTCGTCGGCCCACTGATCGACGCGGCGGCGTTCGAGGGCCAGCAACGGGCCCTGGCCGACGCCAGGGCCGCGGGCGGCCAGGTCACCGGCGGTGAACGCGTGGAGATCGCCGGCTGCGCCGAGGCGGTCTACGTCCGCCCGGCGCTCGTGGAGATGGGCTCGCAAGCCGAGGTGGTCCGTCGCGAGACCTTCGCGCCGATCCTGTACGTCATGCGCTACTCGGATCTCGGCGAGGCCATCCGCCTGCAGAACGACGTGCCCCAGGGCCTGTCGTCGTCGATCTTCACCAACGACCTGCGCGAGGCCGAACTGTTCACCTCGGCGCGCGGCAGCGACTGCGGCATCGCCAACGTCAACATCGGCCCCTCGGGCGCTGAGATCGGCGGGGCGTTCGGCGGCGAGAAGGAAACCGGCGGCGGTCGCGAGGCCGGCTCCGATGCCTGGAAGACCTACATGCGCCGCGCCACCAACACCGTGAACTACGGCGCGACCCTGCCGCTGGCCCAGGGCGTCAAGTTCGACGTCTAGCGCTCGACGGTCGTGCGCTGCATCGGCGCCAGCTTGGCCAGGAAACGGTTCTGATCGCGAAAGCCGATCTTCTCGTGATCCATGGCGATCTGCAGGTGCTCGACCAGCGCGTTGAAGTCGGTGTTCTGCAGACCCATGTCCTTGTGCACGGCCTTCATGTCGCGGCCTGAATAGTCGCAGCCGCCGCCCAGCAGGTAGCAGAACTGCTCCTTCAGCGTGCGGCGCAGCCGCACCATGTCGTGACTCTTGAAGATATCGGAGATGCGGGGATCGGCGAGGCTGCGGTCCACGGTTTCGTCCACGACCCGGTCAACGCCGGCCTGTTCGTGAAAGGCCTTCCACAGCGCCCCGCCCGCGAACGGCTGAGCGCCGGCGTTGGCGGCGGCATGGGCATAGTCGGCCACCTCCTCCTCACCCGGATGCGACGTGGACGGATGTTCGATGTGAAACGCCGGGGCGCCGGCCAGGGCGGCGGCGAAGATCAGGGCCTGGATCATCCTAGAATCCCGCTTGCAGCGACAGGTAGAGTCCGCGCTGGTTCTTGAAGGTGGCGATCTCGCCGAGGTCCACATAGGCCGCGGTGATCGAGAGGTGCTTGTTGATGGCGTAGGCGGCGAAGACGTCGGCCCAGTCATCTTCCTTGAGGCCGAGATTGTCCGGCTTGGTGCGATATTCCGCCCCAATCGCGAACCGCTTGGAAAGCAGCAACGCCGCCGAGCCTTCAAACTCGGCCTGATAGCCATCGTTCTTCGGTCCACCAAAGCCCAACAGGCCGGTCTGGTTGGCCTTGGTGGCCCGCACAGTCCCGTTCAGCACCAGGCTCTCGTTGAGGTACAGCTTGGTGGCCGCGGCGTACCAGTCGACGCCGCTGTCATCCTTGCCGCCCAGCAGGCCGATCACCGCGCCGCGGTCGGCCTTCTTGTACTGCGCACCCAGGGAGACCTGCGGCAGCCAGCTGTCCTGGTCGTAGATCGCTTCGCCCAGCACCCGCAGCTTCGCGCCGACCACGTCCTGGTGGAACGTGAAGCCGGAGCCGAGGCCGAGCTTGGCGCCCGTGCCCTGGGTGTCGAACACCTGGCGGGTGTAGCTGACCTCGAAGCGGTCGTAGAACCCGACCGCAACGCCATAGGCCGTGAACTGATAGTCCGGCAGGTCGATGTAGGTGGCGTGCGCATTGCCGCCGATCCCGTCGCGGGTCTCGTAACCAGTGATCGTTGCCCAGGAGGCGATGCCGCCGCCACCTGCGCCTTCGACGTTGCTAACGCCGCCGGTCAGCAGCAATTTTCCACTCTGCCGAAGTTCATCAGCTCGGGCGGAGCCGGCCGAGGCCAGCAATACAACCGAACCGCACAGTGCAACGAATACTCTCATGGGTATAGATTCTCCACCCCACGTCACGTGAGCGGGAGACTTGCCAATCAACCCGTTTACATCTCGTTCAAGTGATCAATCTACTTGACGCTTATGCGCAATGTTCTTTTCGCCCTGACGGTTCTAGCCATCACGGCCACTCAAGCCGCCGCTGCGGACATCACGGTCACCGTGCGCGGCGACGATGGCGCGCCCCTCTCGGACGCCGTGGTGGTAGTCCATCCCGTGGGCGGGACGGCGGGCCAGCCCATCCGGTTCAGCTGGCCTATCGTGATGACCCAGCAGAACATCGCCTTCAATCCCTACGTGCTGATCGTGCCGGTGGGCTCGACGGTGGCCTTCCCCAACAAGGACAAGGTGCGCCACCACGTCTACTCGTTCTCCGCGACCAAGAAGTTCGAGCTGAAGCTCTATGGCCAGCAGGAGGAGCGCACGGTCACATTCGAAAAGGCCGGCGTCGTGCCATTGGGCTGCAACATCCACGACAGCATGATCGGCTTCATCTACGTCACCGACAGCCCCTATTCGGCCAAGACCAATGCGGCCGGCGAGGCGGTGATCCGCGGCGTGCCGGCGGGCCCGGGCCAGGTCTCCCTCTGGCACCCCGACATGAAGGCCCGCGCGCCGGTCGAACGCGCATTGAATGTCTCCGGCAACGTCGACCTGCCGCTGACGCTTGAGCTGCGCCCACCGGCCACTCGGCACAAGCATCCGACCTAGAACGACAGGCGAAGCGCGGTCTGCAGGACGCTCTGCGCCTGCTTGGGATCCTCTGCCAGCAGTCGCCGGGAGGCGCGCTTGCTGTCAACGTGCTGCGCCTCGAGGAACAGGTCGATGTGCGGCGCCACGCGATGGCGCCAGGAGGCTGTCGCGGCCCAGCCGTCCTCCTGGTTGTCGTCGATCTTGCGGAAGGTGCGGTCGCGCGTGCGGAAGGCATCGATCCGTCCACTGAGCGCATCGTCGCCCAGCTTGCGAGAGGCCAGCACATAGGCCGCGTCATAGGCCACGTCGAACCAGATGCCGCCGGGGATCACATAGCCTTCCTTGGTCTCACCGGTCATGGCCTGTGCGAGCACCTTCACGTCGGGGCTCGGCTGCCAGCGAAGGCCGGCGTTTAAGAACCGCGTCTGCCACGACCACTGGCCGTCGGAGTCCACGGCGGTGCGGCTGCCGGCGTTGTCGTAGTAGAGGACGTTGAAGGCGATCGGCGCGGGCGGGCGCCACTCGACGCGGCCGTAGTAGCCGGCGCGACGATCGAGTTCGCGGAACGGATAGGTTTCGTCGACCTGGAACCGCTTGGCGAACACGGACAGCGCCGGCAGATCGTAGGATGTCCGCACGCCGGCGCGAGTCTCGTCGAGCGCCCAACCGCGAAAGGTCAGCAGGGTGCCCGCCGTATCGTTCCAGCCGAACACGGCGCCGGTCGCCTCCAGCTCATGGCCCCCCACGGTCTGGCGCCAGGTCACCTCGACGCCGCCGACCTTCACCTCCTCGCCGATCCAGCTGTTCAACGCCGAGGCGCTCAACATGTCCGGCGTGGTCCAGCCGACGCCGTCATGCTCCATCGAGACTGGCGGGTAGAAGACTCCGACCCGCGCAGACAGCCGCCCGAGGTCGCTGGGCGGTGCGCGCAGCTGCAGATAGGCCTCGCCGAGATCGACGCCGGGATCGATGCGGGCTTCAGACTGAACGGTGACCACGCCGGATACCGCGAAGCTGAACTTCGGCTTCCACTCCAGGACCGCCTGGCTGAGGTCGGCCGAGCCGCCGCCCGAAACCGCGGTCTTGCCGAAGCCGCCGTCCAGCCAGGATCGCTCGCCACCGGCGGCGCCCGCGTGCACTTCGATCAGGCCGTGGAAGGTGTCGGGCGAGATGATGTCGGCTTGCGCACGCGCCGCGCCAGCCAGGGCGCTGGCCATGGCGAAGGCCGCCGTCGCTGTGGAAAAAGCCCGGTGAATGTCGGCCTCCCGACTCAGCCGTAACTGCGTTCGCTCAGCTGATCGTCGCTGACAAACGTCAAAAGTTCCTTGAGCGGCAAGGGCTTGGCGATCAGGTAGCCTTGCGCCTGGTCGCAACCCATCGCGCCAAGCAGCGCATAGCAGTCGTTGGTCTCGACACCTTCGGCGGTGACCTTCAGGCCCAGGCCATGCGCCAGGTCGATGGTCGAGCGCACGATGAGAGCGTCGCGCTGGCTTTCGGTGACGCCCTGGACGATCGACTTGTCGATCTTCAGTTCCTGACCGCGGATCCGCTTCAGATAGGCCAGCGACGACAGCCCCGTCCCGAAATCGTCGATGGAGATGGCGATGCCGGCCTCGGCGAACTTGTCGAGCATGGCGAGCGCGGCGTCCGGGTTCTCGATGACCGCCGTCTCAGTGATTTCGAACATCAGCTTGCCGGCGGCCCGCGACGCTTCGTCCTGGGCGAATTCAGCGAAATCGGGCTCGCCCAGGGTCCGGCCGGAGATGTTGATCGACATGTCCAGGTCGTGACCGGCCTCAGCCATGATCCGTTGATCGGCGATGGCGCGCTTCAGCACCCATTCGGTCAGGGTGCGGATATGGCCGGTCTCTTCGGCCATCGGAATGAACAGGTCGGGGGGCAGCATGCCGCGGTGCGGGTGACGCCAGCGCGACAGCGCCTCCACACCGGTCACCTTGCGAAGGCGCATGTCGAATTTCGGCTGGTAGAACAGCTCCAGCGCGCCATCCTCGAGCGCGCCCAGCATGCCGCTCATCAGCGACAGGTTGGACGCCGGGTCGCCATAGGCGGCGGCGTCGAAGAAGGCGACCTTGCGCTTGGACGTCCGCGCCTGGTCGAGGGCGATGTTGGCCTGCTCGATCGCGGCGCCCGAACCCTCGCCGCGGACAATAGGCGCCAGGCCCAGATTGAGCGTCACGTCGATGGCGTCGCCGCCCACCTGCAGCGGATGCTCCAGTTCGAGCATCAGCCGCGCCGCGTCATCGGCCGCGGCCTCGGGGCTGGTGGCGATCAGCGCGAAGCCCAGCACGTCGGAGGCGATCCGCGCGACGCCTGAGGCCGGGGTCAGGCCGCCCAGCCGATTGCCGATCATCCGCATGACCTGAGCGGACAGGGCATAGCCGATGGCCCCGCGCAGATGGTCGAAGCGGTGGACGCCGAGGGCGGCGACATAGACCTGTCCCGGCGGCAGGTCGGACAACGCCTCGACGACACGCTCCAGCGCCAGGCGGTTGGGCAAGCCGGTCTCGCCGTCGTGCAGGGCGAGGTGGGTGATCCTGCGCTCGCGGTCGCGGATCTCGGTGGCCATGGTGTTGAAGCTGCCGGCCAGGCGGCCGATCTCGTCACCGGTCTCGATCTCCACCTGGGCGTCCTCGCCGCGCTGCAGGCGGTGGGCGGCCTCGTCGAGGGCGGAGATCGGCCGGCTGATGCCGAGCGCCAGCGCCCAGGACCCCCAGCCCACCACCACCAGACCGGCGATCCCGGCCAACGCGACTATGACCAGCATCGAGCGATAGGGCGCCAGCGCCAGCGAGAGCGGATAGCGAAGGACCAGCACCGCCGGGGCGTCGCGGGTGAGCGCCGGCAAAGGCTTGACCAGCGCGAGCGCGGCGCCGTCAGCCTGCTGCAGCGTCCGCGCCGTCGTCGTGTGCTTCTTCAATTCGGCGTCGATGAATCGGCTGAGGGCGTCCTGGTCGTTGGCTTGCGGCTGGTCGGTGAGCCGCCAGCCCTTGGCTTCGCGGCTGAGCACCGTGGCGCTGAGCGGAATGGCCGAGAGCTTCTCCAGCGCGGTCATCTCGTTGCGATCCAGGCGGACGGCGAACACCAGCCAGCCGATCTGGTCAGGCGACAGCACCGGGGCGGCGATCACCTGGTAGGGCTCGCCGCCCAGCATCACGACGCCGGAGGGATCCTGGGCGGCGTCGAAAGCGGCGGTCAGCCGCGGCGCATCCTCGGCCAGCGCCTGGGTGTCGTCGCCGATCATCCGCCCGTCGTTGGTGACGATGAACGCGCGGTCGATGGAAAAGCGTTGCTTCAGGTTCTCCATCGCCGAGACGATGGTTGCCGAATCGCCGGTGGCCACGGCCTCGCGGAAACCGAAGTCGCGCGACAGCAGCGAGGAGCCCTCGCGCAGCCGGTCGGAGCGCAGCGACCAGACCCGGTCGAACACAGTGCCGGCGGCAGTCAGTTCGGCGCGCACCTGATGCTGGGCCGCGCCGTTGATGGCGGTGAAGACGGCGGTGGAGACCAGCAGCAAGGTCATCCCGAACAGCGCCACATAGAGCACCGTCAAGCGCGTGCGCAGCCGGCTGAAGATCTGCAGGTTGTCGAGCGTTGGGCGCATCAGTAGCTGCCCCGCTGCAAGGGCGGCGTGCGAAGGTCGGCGGACATGGCCAGAGCCATCGCGCCGGC
>Ga0105248_10002332_pt1 | contig 21050 bp, 25 predicted proteins | sample KBSS34metaG_FD_81524 | JGI IMG/M metagenome (GOLD analysis project Ga0105248, IMG submission 81524) | Switchgrass rhizosphere microbial communities from Kellogg Biological Station, Michigan, USA - KBS S3-4 metaG | ecosystem: Host-associated > Plants > Roots > Rhizosphere > Soil | place...
CCGACACGCTGGCGGCGCTGCGTTGCTCATCCGTCCCGACGGCGGTCACCGTGTACGTGTAGTGCGTCCCCGGCACCGGATCCTTGTCGGTGAACGAGGTCGCCGACGCCTTCGCCTGCCCGACGAAGTTGCCGTTGCGACGGATGTCGTAGCGCGTCGGCGCCGAACCGCTCGATGCCGCGTGCCACCGGATCACGACCTGGAACGCGCCCGCAGCCGCATGGACGTTCGACGGCGCGCCGGGCGGCGCAACCGTGGGGCTCGGCGCCGCGACAGACGGGGTCGCCGTATCCGAGGAGGCGTTGGTCGTCGCGAACGCGGCGGCGAGCACGACGATCACGGCGCCGACGACGATCAGCACGATCGGCCATCGGCTCCGCCGTCGTGGCGGCGCGCTCGGTCGGCCTGGGGCGCTCTGCGGCGGCGCGACGCTCGGCGACGCCGGCAGACCCTGGGGCCCGCCGGGTGGCGGCGGCAACTCGTCCATCGGCCCCTCTCCCGTCGGGATGGCGACGCGGTTCTACCACGACAACACCGGTTGCGTGACGATGCGCCGTAGCATCCGCGGTATGACGACCGAGCCCTCCCCGATCGGAACCGACCTCCCTTCGGGCGCGCGGTTCGTCCGCCCGACGGGCTCCGCGGAAACGGGCTGGCGCCCCGGCCGAGGCGCGCCGACCGTCGCCGACCTCTCGTCGTGCGTCGCCTGCGGCCTCTGCCTGCCGCACTGCCCGACCTACCGCCTCACCGGTGAGGAGTCCGCCTCACCGCGCGGCCGTATCGCGGCGATGCGCGCCGTGACCGACGGCGCCGGCGTGGACGCGTCGTTCACCGCGTTCATGGACCGATGCCTGGTCTGCCGCGCGTGCGAGGACGTCTGCCCCTCGCACGTGCCGTTCGGCCGGATGATGGAGGCGGCGCGCGAGCAGGTCGAGCCGACGCGCCCTTGGCGGACCCGCCTGCTGCATTGGCTCGGGTTCCATTGGGTGTTGCCGCACCCGACGATGATCCGGGCGGCGACGCTGGTGCAGCCGATCGTCCGTCCGCTCCTGCCCCGGCGCGTCCGGGCGATGGTGCCCGCTCGCGGCCGGCCGTTCGCGTCGCTGCCCTCGGTGAGCGACCCGCCCGCCGGCGTCGACACCCGCGGCACCGTCGCGCTGCTCGCCGGCTGCGTCCAGGACCGCTGGTTCCACCAGGTCAACCTGGCGACGATCCGGGTCCTCACCCGGGTGGGCTGGCGCGTGACGGTCCCGGGCGGTCAGGCGTGCTGCGGCGCGCTCGCCGCGCACAACGGCCGGCTTGGCGTCGCGCGGCGGCTCGCCGGACGGGCGCGCCACGCGTTCCGGTCCGCCGACGTCGTCGTCGTCAACGCCGCCGGCTGCAGCGCCCATATGGGGACGTACGACGAGCTCCGACCCGGCAGCGAGCTCCCGGTCGTCGACCTGATGGCCTTCCTCGAAGAGCAGGGGCTGGGCGACGTGGAGCTTCGGCCGCTGACCCTGACCGTCGCGTATCACGACGCCTGTCATGCGCTCCGCGCGCAGCACATCCATGACGCGCCGCGAGCCCTCCTTCGGCAGATCCCCGGCCTCGCCGTCGTCGAGATCGCAGACGGCGACCGGTGCTGCGGCGCGGCCGGGATCTATGCGGCAACGCAGCCCGAGCTCGCCGAACCGCTCGGCGCCCAGAAGGCGACGGCGATCGCCTCGACGGGCGCGACGGTGGTCGCCTCGGCCAACCCGGGGTGCTCGGTCCAGATCGCGCATCATCTCGGCGAGCGAGAGGTCGAGGTGGTGCATCCGATCGAGCTGCTCGATCGGGCGCTCGCCGACTGAGGCCTAACGGGGCGCGGCCGGGACCGGTTCGCTCGGGTTGGCTCGCGGCAAGATCACGATCGCGTTGGAGACCGGGCGCTCGCCGGTGGAGTCGGTCGGATGGTTCACGACGCCCATCCCCTTGATCCACATCGTCGCCGAGCCGCCCCCGTCGAGGTTCACCGCGTTGACGGCGCCGAGCGCCTTCAGCTCCTTGCCGAGCTGGTAGAGCGTCAGCCCGTTCGAACCCGAGGACCGTCCGTCGACGACCATGAGGATGATGCCGCCGGTCGCGGTGATGCCCACCGCCGTGCGCGGGTTCTTCAGGCAGAGGTCGTCGTTGCAGTTCGCCGAGTACTGGATCACGCCGTTCTCGAGGATGTCGGCGCTTCCGCTCACGACGTCGACCGCGTCGGGTGTGCCGTCCGTCCACCCGACGTGCACGGTCGAACCGACCTTGAGCGTCTTGATCCAGGTCGCACCTTTCCCGACGAGCTTCGAGCTGAGCACGACGGTGCTCGCGCTGGTCACCGCCATCGGCGTCGACGTGCTGCACTTCACGGCGTCGACCGTGTAGTCGCGGCCGGTCCCGTCCTTCCCGGTGTTCCACCGCACCATGCCCGGCGCGCTGAGCCGTGCGCTGCACTGGTTCGCCTGAGGCTTCTCGTACCTGCCGCCGTACCAGCTGTACCCGACGACCTGATCCGTCGTGGGAAGGCCCGTGTTCCAGCTCGAGACCGCGAACGTGGTCCTCGCGGCGACGTTGGTTGCGGCGATCTTCAGCGCGCTGCGGTTGATCGTCGCGCCGCGCTTGTCCTGGCGGAACCCGAGGGAGATCCCCGGCGGCGTCGACGTCTGGATCGGCATCCCGTTGCTGACGTACTGGTGGGTCGGGCGGGCCGGCCAGTCGTTCAGGTCGCCGTTGATGCCCGCGATCGCGCCGGCGTTGGCCGACATCACGCTGGTCTTCTGGAACGTGCCGATCTGCTGCGACGACAGGACCTCATCCAGTGCGGCCGTCGCCGCGGCGCCGTCGTAGAGCAGGACGTACTCCCGCGCCGGGTAGGACGTGTCGGTGATCGTCTCGTAGACGACGCCCGGCGCGAGGGTCCGCTTCGTGACCGTCCGCCCGGCCGCCTGGGCTCCCTGCATGCCGAGCACGACCAACAGGCTCGCCGCCACCACCGCCACTGCCCCCCGGTTCCGCCACACCCGTGTCGTCCGCATGGGGGAGGTGTCGGCATCCGGAGGGCCGATACTTGAATGTCGGTAGGACGGGCTACCCCGTCCGCGTTCACCAGCGAGGGTCGATCGCCTGCAACGCTTGCTGGCCGGTGCACGAGGTGCCGACGCCGTAGAACGTTGCGCCGTCGCCCGTCAGGTGCAGGTAGAAGCATGCGCCGGGCCGGGCTTCGACCGCCGCGCCCCAGTCGCCGTTCGCGGTCGCCACGCTGACCTCGTCGATCCCGGTGGCCTGGTCGCCGCCTCCGATCCACTGCAACGACGGCTCCACCGCCTCGAGCCGGGTGTGGTCGGCACCGCGGTAGCTGCCGTCGGCAGCCGCGACGCGCCCGGCGGCCGCCTGGGCGACCGTCAGCGTCTGCTCCGCGTGCCCGATCGAGTCCTTGATCGCGAGGTTCGCGAAGATCTCGACCACGACGAAGACGCAGGCGAACCCGAGCGCCGCGAACACGATCCAGGAGCTCCTCCCGCGGCCACGCGGCATCGGCGCGCCGTCGTCGGTCAGCTCGTCGAGCGTGAGGGTGTCGTCCACCGGCATCGGCCCAGCGTACCGCCGTGGCGCACTAGGGAGCCAGTGCGGCGGCCAGGGCCTCGAGGCTCTCGAGGTTGTGTCCCGACAGGAACACGTCGACGCTCGGCAGCGCCGCCGCCATCCCACGGGCCAGCGGCTCGTACCGGGGCGACCCCTTCAACGGGTTCGCCCAGATCACCCGGTACGCCAGGCGGCGGAGCCGCGCCATCTGCGCGCGGAGGAGCTCCGGATCGCCGCGCTCCAGGCCGTCGGAGCACAGGACGACCACCGCGCCCCGGAGGGCCGCGCGCTGGCTCCACCCGTCCAGCAGGCTCTTGAGCGATTCGCCGATCCGGGTGCCGCCCTCCCAGTCGGCGACGATCCGCCCGATCTCGTGCATCGCCCGGTCGGGGTCCTTGGACCGCAGGACGCGCGTCACGCGGGTGAGCCTCGTGCCGAAGCAGAAGACCTCGACCCGGCGCCCCGCCGCCATCGCCGCGTACCCGAACTGCAGCAGCGCGCGCGAATACGGCGCCATCGATCCGGAGACGTCGAGGATCAACACGAGCGGCCGCGTCCGCGTCCGGCGGGCACGCCACGCGCGGTCGAACGGCTCTCCCTGCGTACGTAATGATCGCCGGAGCGTCCGGCGGACATCGAGCGTGGCGCCTTTGTTGGCCGAGCGCATCCGACGGGTGCGCTCGATCGGCACGTGGACCCGCAGCTCGCGGATCAGCTTCGCCACGCGCTGGCGCTCCTCCTCGTTCAGGTAGGCGAACGATTTCGAGCGGAGGATCTCGACCGCCGACGCCACGAGGCGGAGCGCCGAGTCCTCGCCCTCGGCCGGCTCGTCGTCTTCGTCGGCGTGGTGCCAGGTGGCGGCGGTCGACACGCCCTCGACGTCGGCGAGCGCGTCCTCGCCCGGCTCGAGCGCCTCAGGGTCTGGCGGGAGGTCGAACTCGAACGACAGCTCGTCGCCGTCGTCCAGCCGGAGCGACCGGAACCACGCGTCGAACGTCGCGTCGAACGTGTCGAGGTCGGCGCGGCTCGCGACCAACGAGGCGCGGGCCGTCCAGTACAGCGACGTCCGATCGGTCAGGCCGATCGCGGCGACGCCGCGCACGAACGTGAGGATCCTGCCGGTCCCGACGGGCAGCCCCTTGGCGCGGAGGTCGCGGCCGAGCGCGACCAGCGGCGGAAGCGGGCCGTCAGGCATCCTCCCCGACCACCTCGGCCAGGCGAGGCGCGACCAGTGCCTGGTCCTCGTGATCCTTCACGACGGCGCCGAGCGTGTCGCCCGCGATCGCTGCGTCGAGCCGCTCGGCTCCGAGGAACGCGAGGGCATTCGCCCAGTCGATGGTTTCAGCGACGCCCGGGACCTTCGCCAGGTCGAGCGCTCGCAGCCGTTCCACGGCGCCCGCGACGTCGCGCGCGAGGGCCGCGCCGACCTGGGGCGCGCGGGTGCGCACGATGGCGACCTCGCGGTCGAGATCGGGGTGGTCGATCCAGTGGTAGAGGCATCGCCGCTTCAACGCGTCGTGCAGCTCCCGGGTCCGGTTCGAGGTAACGACGACGGCGGGCGGTGTGTCGGCGGCGACCCGTCCGACCTCGGGGATCGTCACGGCGAACTCCGACAAGATCTCCAGCAGGAACGCCTCGAACTCGTCGTCCGCCCGGTCGAGCTCGTCGACGAGTAACACCGCACGATCGCCGCGCCGGATCGCCGAGAGCAACGGCCGCTCCACGAGGAACTCCGGTCCGAACAGGTCCTGCACGTCGGTGTCGGCGTCGACCGCGTCCATCGCGCGCACGGCGATCAACTGCCGGGAGTAGTTCCACTCGTAGAGCGCCTGGGACGCGTCGATCCCCTCGTAGCACTGCAACCGGATCAGCTCGCGGTCGAGCAGCTCCGCGAGCACCTTGGCGACCTCGGTCTTCCCGACCCCGGCCTCGCCTTCGAGCAGCAACGGCTTCCCAAGCGAAAGGGACAGATAGATCGCGGTCGACAGGCCGCGGTCGGCGAGGTACGCGTGCTCGCCGAGGGCGGCGGTGAGGTCCTCGACGCTGCCGGGGATCGGTTGCATCCCGGCAGCCTACCGGCAGGCGGAAGGCCCGGCGCTACTCGGGCGGCCTCGGCATGCCCGGCACGACCGGCGGCGCCTTGATACCGCGCTCGCTCATCCGCGCGACGACCTTCGCGCGCAGAAGCCGCTCGACGTCGACGCGATGGCTCGGCTCGGTCTCGACCGCGACCCGCATCACCTGCGCAACGTTCGTGAGCTGTGTCACGCCAAGCACCTGCGGTGGCTGGCGGACCCACGCGTCGAACGGCGGCTGCGACACCACCTCCTCGACCAGTTCCTCGAGCACCGTCCGGACGTGCTCGGGATCCTCGTCGAGCGAGACCGGCACGTCGACGACGGCACGGCCCCACCCGCGGGTGCGGTTGTTCGTAACCTCGATCAGCCCGTTGGGCACGGTCGACAACGTCCCGTCGTACTGCCGAACCGACGTCGTCCGCAGGTTGAGGCGCTCGATCGTCCCAGACACCGTCCCCGCCGACGTCGTCAGGTCGACCGTGTCGCCGACGTCGTACTGCCCCTCGAGGAAGATGAACAGGCCGCTCAACGAGTCGCGCACGATCGACTGCGCGCCGAACCCCAGCGCGATCCCGACGATCCCGGCCGACGCGACGATCGGCGTGATGTCGACCCCGAGGTCCTTCAACAGGGTCAGCAAGAACACGAACCAGACGATCACGATCACGACGCCCGACAGCAGCCCGATCACGGTCGCGACCCGGCGCCGGCGGCGGCCCTCTGCGTCATCGCCACCGCCTCGGGCACGGCGCCGGTAGTGCCGTGACCACCGACGGCCGACGATCGTCAGAACGATCGCAACGACGATCGTGGCGCCCAGGTCCCACTTGTGGAGCTGGAACCAGTCCACGGTGAACGGCGTCGGCTCGGTCTCGCTCTGGGCGAGCAGCGACAGCCCGCGGAGCAGCAGCATCAGGCGACCCTAGCAGCGGCCGAGCGACGACCGAGGCTCAGGCCATCGCTTCCTGGAGGGCCCGTTGCGTGAGGACCTTGACCAGGGCACGGCGATAGTCCGACGACGCGAACGCGTCGTCGGGCGGCGCCGTGCCCTCATCGGCCCCGGTCGCGGCGGCGACCGCGTCCGCGCCGCCCGCGAGCGCCTCCTCGACCGCGGTCGCTCGCAACGGGGTGAGACCCATGTTCGTGAGCGCGACGTGCACACCGCCAGCGACGCGCACCGCCGAAACCCCCACGAGAGCCCAGTCCTGGGCGCGCCGGTTGAACTTCAGGAAGCTCCACCCGTCTGTTGCCCGAGGCACCCGGATCTCGGTGAGTACCTCGGTCGGTGCGAGCGCCGTCTCGAACAAGCCCGTGAAGAACGACGCGGCGTCGATCGTTCGGGTCGCGCCGCCGGATCCGGCGACGACGAATGTGGCATCGAGCGCGAGCAGGACCGCCGGCATGTCGCCGGCGGGGTCGCCGTGGGCGACCGAGCCACCGATCGTACCGACGTGCCGGACCTGCGGGTCGCCGATCTGCGCGGCGGCGAACGCAACGATCGGGCACGACCGCTGGAGCAGCTCGCTGTTCGCGACGTCGTGATGCCGGGCCAGCGCGCCGATCACGATCGCGTCGCCCTCCTCGCGGATCGCCGAGAGGCCCTCGATCCGCCCGATGTCGATCAACGTCGAAGGCCGCGCGATGCGCAGCCGCATCGCCGGCAGCAGCGAGTGTCCTCCGGCCAACAGCTTCGCCTCCTCGTCGGCGGCCAACGCCGCGATCGCCTCGTCCACCGATCCGACGCGCACGTACTCGAACGGGGCGGGGATCATGCATCGCCTCGCGCGGCGTCCAGGATCGACGCCACGATGTTCTGGTAGCCGGTGCACCGGCAGAGGTTGCCCTCGAGCGACTCGCGGACCTCTTCCTCGGTGGGATCCGGGTTCTCGTCCAGGTAGCTCGCGGCAGCCATGATCATGCCCGGCGTGCAGAAGCCGCACTGCAGGCCGTGGTTCCGATGGAACGCGTCCTGGAGCGGATGCAGCTCGCCGTCGGAGGTCATCCCCTCGATCGTCGTCACGGCACGGCCGTCCGCTTGGAGGGCGAGCATCGTGCACGACTTCACGGACTCCCCATCGACGTGCACGGTGCAGGAGCCACACGACGATGTGTCGCAGCCGACGTTCGTGCCGGTCAGCCGCAGGTGCTCACGAAGGTAGTAGACGAGCAAGGTTCGGGGTTCGACGTCATCGGTGTGCGACGTGCCGTTGACCGTGATCGATACCTGCGTCAGGGAACCCTCGCCTCCGTGTGCGCGCAGAGCCGAGGGTAATACGGCTGGCGAACGCGGGCCGGAGCTACCAGGCCGGACGGTCGGCGGCCAGCGCCGACATCCCGGTGCACGCCGAGCCGGTGCCGTACCGGGTGCGGCCGTCGGCGGCGACGGCGACCCAATAGCAGGTCGCGTGCGCCCCCTGCACGGCCGCCGCCCACCCCGCGGCGCCGGCGTAGACGCTGACCACCGACGGACCCGTCGACGGGGCGTCGACGAACAGCACCGTCGGGGCCACCGCGGTGAGCGCGTTCGGCGTGGCGTCGCCGATCGACCCGTTGGCAGCCACCTGATGCGCGGCGTCCAGCGCCGTGGTGGCGGCCTCCTGCGCGCGGGCGTCGAGCATGTTCCCCACCGCGGCCTCGTCGGGCGCGCCGGGGTCGGCCGTGGGGATCCGTGCGGCGGCCTGTGCGTCGGCCTCAGCCTGGGCCCGCTGGGCGGCGGCGAGCTGCGCTCGGCGCGCGTCCGCCGTGTGCTGCGCGGACGTGACGAAGATCGCGAAGACGATCACGAGGGTCCCGATCACCACGAGCAACGCCGTGGCGCGCGCGGCGAACGGCGTGAGGCGTCGGGTCCGCGGCATGCGCGCGGCGACCATCCGGAAGGCGTCATCCATCCCGCGGCAGGTATCGGACGATGCCCGGCCGGGGTGTAGCTCAGGCGGGGGTGGGCCAGGACGGCGCCGACGCCTTGAGCGCGACCACGCCCGTGCAGGTCGTGCCGCTGCCGTAGGTGACACCCGACGCCGCGATGTGCGCGTACAGGCAATGCCCCGACGGCGAGAGGACCGCGATGCCGACGTCGTTCGCCGTGCTCGCCACGCTGACGCTGTTCGGACCGGTGGAGGGCCCGGTCGTGTAGGTGTAGGTCGGCTCGTACGCCTTCAGTGCCTGCGGCGTCACCTGGCCGAACGAGCTCGTGTCCGCGTACACGCCCTGGACCGACTGGATGGCCTGCTCCCCCGTCGACTCGGCCTGAACGTCCTGGGCCGCGGCGATCTCCGCCGCTTCCCCGCTGGCCGCCTGGTTGCCCGCGCTCGACATGAAATGCATGAACCCCCAGACGAGGACGACGGCCACGACGAGCCCGATGCCGCCCAGGATGTAGCGCGTCCGCTCGAATCCACCGGCCGGCGACCGGGGCGAACGCGGAGCTGCGTGCTTGGGCCGCACGGGCCGGGAACGGCGCTTCGCGCGCTCTCCGAGGGAGAAGGAATCGTCCATCTGTGCAGGTATCGGCTCTGAACCGGGCCGACTGAGCGTCCGACCCGGCGGCGTACCGGGCTACCATCGACGGAGTGAGCGAGATCACGGACGTCTTGGAGGCGATCGAGAGCCTCGAGGCCCAGGGTCAGCGGATGGCGCTGGCCACGATCGTCGCCGTCCGGGGGTCGACCTACCGCCGTCCCGGCGCCCGCCTGCTCGTCCCCGAGGAGGGAGCCCCGATCGGGAACCTCAGCGGCGGCTGCCTGGAGGGCGACGTCGCCGACCTAGCACGCGTCGTGATGGACGAAGGCCGCGCACGGCTCGCCGGCTGGGACCTGACGGCCGACGACGACGACGTCTGGGGCCTCGGGCTCGGGTGTAACGGCGCGATCGAGGTGTTCATCGAGCCGGCCGAGCGCGCGGCGGCGGTGACGCACGCGCTCCGCGAGGCGCTGGAGCAGGAGCGGTCGATCTGCGTCGTGACCGCGCTGGAGTCCGGCGTCGGCGGGGTCGAGCCGGGCGCGAGACTGGTGGCGCGGCCGGATGGATCCGTCGACGGCACGCTCGGCGATGCCGACGCGGACGCCGAGGCGACGGTCGCTGCCAAGGAGCTCCTCGCGACCGGCCGTTCGGAGATCCGGACCTTCGCGGGCTCGGTGCGGTCGTTCGTCGAGGTACTCGAGGCTCCGATCCGCCTGGTCCTGTGCGGCGCCGGGCACGACGCGATCCCGCTCGTGCGAACCGCCGCCGCGATCGGCTGGCATGCGGTCGTCGTCGACGACCGACCTGCGTTGCTGACCGAGGAGCGGTACCCGCAGGCGCACGCGTTCGTCCGGGTCGGCGAGCCCGCACAGGTCGACATCGCCGCGCCGTTGGACCAGCGAACGTTCGCGGTCGTGATGTCCCACAACTATCTGCGTGACCGCGACTACCTGCGCGGCTTGTTGCGCACCGACGTGGGCTACATCGGGATGCTCGGACCCGCCGCGCGGACCCAGCGGATCTTGATGGATCTGGCGGAGGAGGGCATGGAGATCACCGACGAGCAGCGCTCGCGGATCCACGGGCCGGCCGGTCTCGATCTCGGCGCCGAGGGACCGGATGAGATCGCCCAGGCGATCGTCGCGGAGATCGTCGCTGTGCGGCACGGCCGCGGCGGCGGCTTCCTGAAGGAACGACCCGGTCCGATCCACGACCGGCCCCGCCCGGGCACCGAAGCCCGTTAGCGCCGGGGGTGCGCTGGGGGCATACCGCGTCGGTACAGCCACAACGTCGCGTATACACCGACGGTCACGACGAAGAGGGCGTTCAAAGCAGTGAAGAATGGACTGAGCGCCGTCACGATCTCGGCGAAGGGCCCACCGGTATCGAAGTTCGACACCACTGCGATCGCCGTGGAGATGGCCCAGGCGAGCTCGAGCGTGAACCAGAGCAAGCCGGCGACGACGCCGACGACCGCCATCGGGCCCAGGAGTCGGCCGACCCGGCCCTGCCGGGTAAGTTCGTCATACAGATCCGTTGCCGCATCGAATCCTTCATCGGTGAGGGGGAATCGGTCCGGCGTCGCTCGCCCAGGGCGCACGATCTCGTAGCCGCCAGCGGTCTCCACCAACGACGCGTACCGGCTCACCAGGATCTCGGGATCACGTGCATCCACCGGACGTCATCCTTCCCTGCGATATCTGCGATGCAGCCAGATCACGAGCGAGAGTCCGACGGCGATCTCGAACGCCGCGCTCGCGATCGAGCTCGCCGTCAAGAACCAGGCGCGCAGCCACCAGATGGTTGGGATCTGCTCGCTGAACACGTCCGGCGTGACGAACGCCTCACGACTCATCGCGAGGATCCGCTGGGTGGCTTCCGCAACGATCCAAGCGGGACCTGCGACCAACGCGACTATGAGGAAGAATCGGGACCAGCGCCCGAGCCTCGTCTCCCTTCGGAAGGCGACGAACGCCAACTCTCGGCCGGCGTCACCGGTGGGGAACGTGAGAACCGGATCGTCCGTCTCGTCTCCGTTGATGGCCCAGAGCGCATACCCCTCTGGTTCTTCGCTGAGGAAGTAGTACGGGCTTTCGGCGAGGACCGCGAACGATGACTCGGGTTCCACGGCGCGCAGGATACCCTTACTCCTCGATGATCTCCGGGATCGTGCTCGCGGCCGGGACCGGTTCACGGTTCGGCGGCACGAAGCAACTCGTCGAGGTCGACGGGAAGCCACTCGTCCGGCACGGGATCGACGCGCTCCGAGAAGCCGAGGTCGGCGAGGTGATCGTGGTCGTCGGCCACGACGCCGACGCGGTTCGCGCCGTCGTGCCCGACGACGTGATCCTCGTGGAGAACCCCGACCACCGCGACGGCCAGGCCACGTCGCTCGCCGCCGCGCTGCACGCGGTGCACGATGCGAGCGAAGCCGCCGTCATCCTCCTCGCCGACCAACCCGGCGTGGCCGCCGATGACGTCGCATCGTTGATCGCGGACTTCCGTGCGACGCGGTCGCAGATCGTACGGCTCGTGTACAGGGACGGACCAGGCCCGGCGCTGCTCTCGCGCGAGATCTACGCGGAGGCGGGCCACCTGCACGGCGACGCCGGTGCCCGCGTGCTGATGGCGTCGCACCCCGAGTGGGTGCACGAGGTTCGGATCGATCGGCCGGCGCCGCGCGACATCGACACGCCCGAGGACCTCCCCTAGCTCAGCAGGCGTTCCCCAGACGCCGGTGCGACAACGCCGGCAGCCGCGTTCGCACGGCCCGAACCTCGTCGGGGTCCAGTTCCGCGAACCACACGCCGTCTCCCTCGTCGGGCGCCCGGACGACGATCGCTCCCCACGGATCGACGATCATCGCGTTCCCGTACGTCCGATGCCCCGCCTCCGGCGGTCCCCACGGTCCCCATTGGGCGGCCGCGAGCACGTAGCACTGCTCCTCGATCGCCCGGGCACGCAGGAGCGTCTCCCAATGCGCGGCGCCGGTGATCGCCTGGAAGGCCGACGGCACGGCAACGATCACCGCGCCGGACGTCATCAGGCCGCGATAGAGCTCCGGGAACCGGAGGTCGTAGCAGATCGACATGCCGAGCCGAAGGCCATCGACGTCGCGGGTCACCACCTCCTCTCCCGAGGCGAACAACGCCGACTCTCGGATCGGCCGTTGGCCCGGCAGCTCGGCGTCGTAGAGGTGGATCTTGCGGTAGCGCGCGACCGCCTCCCCGTCGCGGTCGAACAGGAACGACGTGTTGTACACCCTGCCCTCGACGGCCTCACAGACGGATCCGCCGAGCACCCAGATCGAACGTTCACGGGCGAGCGCCGCGAGACGGCCGGTGATCGGGCCGCCGAGCGGTTCCGCCACCTCGCGCATCCGGCGCTGCGATCCGTAGTACGCGAACAGCTCGGGGAGGACCGCGAGATCGGCGCCGCCGTCGGCCGCCTCGCCCACCAACCGCTCGGCGTTCGCGACGTTCGCGTCGATGTCGTCGACACCGGCGTTCAGCTGACAGATCGCCGCGCGCATGGGCCGAGCGTACCGAAGGGGCGGCGCGCGCTCGGCGCACCGCCCCTTCGGAGTGGATCGATCTGGGTCAGTCGTCCAGCACGAGGTCGGCGTCGATCACGATGTCGACCTTCTTGCCGACGAGCCATCCTCCGGTCTCGACCGCGACGTTCCAGGTGAGGTCCCAGTCCTCGCGATCGATCGTCGTCGACGCGGAGAACGAGGCGAGCGTCCCGCCCTGCATGCCCGGGCCCCAGCCGAGGAACTCGCCCTTGAGCGTCACCGGGTTGGTCTCACCCTTGACCGTCAGGTCGCCGTCGAGCTCGAAGCTGTTCCCGGAGCCGGCGCGGAACCCCGTCGAGGTGAACGACAGCGTCGGGAACGCCTCCACCTCGAAGAAGTCGGCGCTCCGCAGATGCTGGTCGCGGCCCTCGTTGTCCGTGGTGATCGAGTCGATCTTGATCTCAACGTTCACGGACGAGTCTTCGAGGGACTCGCCGATCTTGACCTGCCCGTCGAAGTCCGTGAACCGACCGTGGACCTTCGACAACATGTGCCGCGCCACGAACCCGAGGGTCGTGTGGGCCTTGTCGAAGCTGTACGCGCCGGCCGGCGGCAGCTCGATCCCGTTGATGCTGCGAGCGTTGGTCACGTCGCTCATGATGCTCCCTCCTGGTCCCTGGCCGTCCCCTGTGGCGGCCGATACCCGGCTCAACCCGCCGCAGTTACTCTGTATTCCAGAGTTGCTTAGGAATCTTGACCGACCCAGGAGCGTTCCCTACGGTATGAGCACGATGGCACCCCACCACGACCAGGCGATCTGCCAGCACTTCCAGGAGGCCGCGGAGCTGATCGCGCAGAAGTGGATGCCGCTGATCGTGCACGCGCTCCGCCCCGGCCCCCAGCGGTACTCGGAGCTGAAGCACGCCGTCCCGAAGATCTCCGACGCGCTGCTGTCCGAGCGACTGAAGGCGCTCGAATCGGCTTCGATCGTCGAGCGGTGCGTCGAGCCCTCGACGCCGGTCAAGGTCTCCTACGGGCTCACGCCTCGCGGGCGCGAGCTCGCCGACGTCTTGAACGAGCTGCAGGTCTGGGCCGAACGCTGGACCACCGAGCCGGCCGGCGTCTGACCGGCCCGCAGAGACCAACGGTCCCCGCGTGAACGGAGGTCCGGGCCTGGGTTCGCCAACCCCCTGGTCCCTATCGGGTGTCCTTCACGACCGCGCCGCCCTTCAGCACGAACGGCACGGACTCCAGCACGGTGATGTCCTCGGTCGGATCACCGGCGACCGCGATCGCGTCGGCGAAGAGCCCCGCTCGGAGCGCACCGACGCGGTCCTGCCATCCGACCATCTCCGCCGCGACCGCCGTCGCGGAGCGGATCGCCTGCATCGGCGTCATCCCGAACCGCACGTAGCAGGTCAGGTTCTTCGCCTCGGTCCCGAACGGTGCGATGCCCGTGTCGGAGCCGTTCGCGATCTTCGCTCCGGCGGCGACCGCCTTGCCGAACATCGAACGGCTGACCTCGTTCGTCCACCGGACCTTGCGCATCACCTCGTCGGTGTAGCCGAGCTTCGGTCCCTCTTCTTCCATGTGGTCGCCGTCGGAGATGTCGATCACGAGATACGTGCCGCGGTCGACGACGAGCGCGAGCGCCTCGTCGTCGATCAGCGACGCATGCTCGACCGAGCGGACGCCGGCGCGTGACGCACGCATGATCCCTTCCGGGCCGTGTGCGTGCGCCGCGACGTGCGCGCCGAGCAGGTCGCACTCCTCCACCGCGGCCCGGATCTCGTCCTCGGTGAACTCTGGCGCGCCGGGGTTGGTGCCGCTCGTCAGCACGGCGCCGGTGGCGATGATCTTGATGAGGTCTGCGCCCCGGGCGACGATCCGCCGGACGTTGGCCCGCATCTGGTCGACGCCGCTCGTCACACCGAACCGGAGCTCCGCGGGCACGATGCCGTCCATGTCGACCGCGAGGCCGGTGATGTCGCCGCCGCCGCCGGGACAGGTGACGTAGGCGCCGGCGCACAGCATCCGCGGCCCGGGGAACCACCCGGCCTCGATGCCCTCGCGGATCGCGACGTCGGTGAAGGCCCGGAACGAGCCGACGTCGCGAACGGTCGTGAACCCGGCCTCGAGGATCAGGCGCGCGTTCCGCACGCCCGCGATCGCCTCCTGGGCGCCGTTGCGCATGACGAGCGAGGCATAGCCCTGCCCGTGCTCCTCCTCGCCCGCGAGATGCGCGTGCATGTCCATCAGTCCGGGCAAGAGCGTGTGTCCCGCGAGGTCGATCCGCCGGGGGCCGTCGGGCACGTCGGCGGTCGCGACGACGTCGGCGATCCGGTCATCCTCGATGAGCACCGCGCGGTCGCTGATCACGGTGCCGGCGTCGGTGTCGATGATGCGATCGGGAAGCAGTGCGATGCGCTCGGTCATGCGGCGCAGGATACCGACGCCGTCCGGTCACGGCGGATCTTCAGACGTGACTGAAGGTTCCGGGCGGCGTGGCCGATACCTAGAACGTGGTAGTCGCGGCTCTCCTCTCCAGCCCGAGACTGCCACCACCCGAAAGGGTGTCCAGCCCGCACCGGCCGGAGATCGCCTCGGTCCCACCGCTTCAGGCGGATGACCGGGGATGGGTCTTGAGGCTCCCGAGGCGAAGCCTCCACGATGCGGGCGCGCGGCCCGGCGCCGTCAGGCGCCGGGCCGCGCAACCCATGCGTCGACCGTCGCCCTGAGCTCCGCCCCGTCGAAGGATCGTTCATGCCCCGCATGGACGATCCGCGGCTCGAGGTCGGCGAGGCGCCGGAGCGAGGTCTCCATCACCGCGTCGTCGTGCCACGACAACGCCGCGTCCACGTAGACCGCGTCTCCCGTGAACAATGTTCCGTCGCGCTCGTCGAACAGGCACGCCGACCCGGGCGTGTGCCCGGGCGCGTGCACGACGGTGAACGTCCGTCCGCCGATGTCGATCGTGTCACCCTCGGCCAGGAGCATCGTCGCCTCGGCCCCGGGCGTGACCCACGACGCGATGTCGAAGTCCGCCGCGGGGACCGCACGGAGCGCCACCTCGGGAACGGGCACGTCGTAGTACGCGTACATCTCCTCGGTGCCCTCGGCGAAGTGCTCTCGCAACAAGCGCATCCTGAACGGGTCCCGCGTTTCCTGCGCATCGTCGGCATGGACCCGGCGGTCGGAGAACTCGTGGAGGCCGCCGACATGGTCGAAGTGGCAGTGGGTGGCGAAGGCGATCACGGGTTTCCCATCGGTGAGCGGGTCCACGTGCGGGCGCAACGGGCCCACGCCGTTGGCGGTGTCGACGATCAGATCGACCTCGTCGCCCGGCACGTGCCAGACGTTCGACGTCATCATGTCGTCGACGTAGGGCTCCCACAGACGCGTGATCCCGCCGCCGGCGTCCTCGGCGGCGAACCACGGGTGTCCGACCGGAAGATCGACGCTCAGGTGGTGTCCGCCTCGGGCGCGTCCGGCGCCATCGACGCGTTCGGCATCGCCTCGGCGGCCTCGCTCTGGGCGCTGTCGCGCATCACGAGCAGACCGGCCGCGATCCCGAGCACGCCGCCGAGTCCCGACACGAACAGGCCCGTCGCGACGTTCGCGGTCGGCGCGATGTCGTCGGTGCGCAGCAGGCCCCAGATGCACGACAGCGTGAGCAGGACCGCGAACAGCGTCGCGAGCGCGCCGGTGATGCGCCGGATCTGCGGGTCGGAGATCAAGACGTACGCGCCGCCCATCGCGAACAGCCCGATCGCCATGCCGAGCGCGAGCTGACCCGAGATGTCCGCCGTGCCGTTGAAGGTGAAGAAGTCGGATTCCCACCAATGCGAGTAGATGCCGAGGATGCCGATGACCCCGGCAACCGCCGCGCCGATCCCGGCGTAGCTGATCTTGCCGTCCCCCATGACCGAGCCCCTTCCGTGGCCGAACGAGGCCATGATGGTCCCCTGCGCGCGAGGGCGATGCAACGACCGCCGGGCCTAGCCCGCCTTCAGATCGTGACGCCCCCATCCGGCCCAAGGCGCCAGAAGGGGTTGTGCGCAACCTCCCACGGATGGCCGTCGGGGTCGACGAAGACCCCCGAGTAGCCGCCCCAGAACGTGGCGGCGCCCTCCCGGCCGACCGTCGCCCCTGCGCCGCGGGCCTCGGTGAGGACCGCGTCGACCTCCTCGGGGGAGCCGACGTTGTAGGCGAGCGTGACGCCGCCCCAGCCACCCGGGTCCACCACCGCGGAGTCCTCCGCGAGCGACGCGCGACTCCACAGCGCGAGCACCATGCCGCCGCACTGGAAGAAGACCACGCCGTCGTCGGGCACCGACGGGCTCGTCCAGCCGAGCGCCTCGTAGAAGCGGCGCGCTCGGTCGAGATCGGCGACGCCGAGGGTGATGAGGCTCACACGTTGGTCCACGGGATCGTCCTCCGCTGGTGCTGGGACTAGAGCGGTGACGGTGATCGGTGGAGGTGAGGGGACTTGAACCCCTGACCCCTGCGTTGCGAACGCAGTGCTCTACCGGACTGAGCTACACCCCCGGGATCGGCCAGCGTAGCAGAGGGGTCGGCGCCGTCCGTCAGGAACCGGCGGCGGTGAGCACGGCCACATGCTGATCGGACTCGATCGCCGGCCGCGGCTCGACGATGCGTTGGGGCGCAGGGATACTTCTCGGCGGTGCGGCGGCCGCGCGCGACTTGATCACGAGCAGCGCCCAGACGTACAGGAGGAGGAGTCCGCCCAGCCCTGCCGCAACGACCCACGCGACGCGCAGCGGCGGCACGACCCCGATCAACAGCGTCAGCGCGATCGCCTCCAACAGGAAGACGAACACACGCCGGCGCCGCGCACGAGCCCGTGCCTGTTGTCGCTCACGCGGCCCGAGGAAGCGAACACCTTTGCGGGGGGTGACGATCCATCGGCCGGTCGTGCCGTGCACCTCTGCGTTCGCCAACAGCTCCATCCTGCGTTCGAAGTCTTCGACGCTCCTGCTGTCGGACCGCCTCCGTCCGATCGGTATCAGGAACGCCGCCCATATGATGACCAAGACCCCGAGCAGCAACCACTGCATGGGCCAGCCTCCTGTCTGCCGATCCCCGGATGCGACACAACATCTAGGCTGGATCGGGACCGTAGCACCACATGTGGTGCCCGAGAAGCACATCGATGTGATTTTCCCCACGATGTGGAAGTCCTGTGGAAAGGGCCGTGACGGTGGTTACCGCTGATCGGCGACGAACTCGCCGCTCTTGCCGCCGGACTTCGCCAACAGGCGGATGCCCTCGATCCGGGCGCGGCGATCGAACGCCTTGGCGGTGTCGTACAGCGACAGCGCTGCGGCCGCCACGCCGGTCAGCGCCTCCATCTCGACGCCCGTGCGATCGACCGCGCGCACGGTGACGACGACATGGATCCGACCGTCGCCCTGCGGCTCGACCATGACGTCGACGCCGGTCACGCGGATCGGGTGACAGTGCGGCAGCAGATCGGGCGTGCGTTTCACGCCGCCGATGGCCGCGATCTTCGCCGTCTCGATCGGGGAACCCTTCTTCGTGCCGGCGACCAGCTCGGCCTCCGCGGCGACGGTGGTGTGCAGCCACCCCTCGGCGGTCGCCTCGCGCGCGGTCTCGGGCTTGGCGCCGACCTCGACGATGCGGGTCACGCCGTCGGCGCCCGCCTGCGACGTCGCCACGTCAGTCCTCCGTCGCACGGAACAGCAGCACGGACACCCGTTCGCCCGCCGACACGGTACCGACGCCGGGCGGGATCACCGCGAGACCGTTGGCACGCGCGACGGTCGAGATCAGGTTGGAGCCTCTGCCGCCGGTCGGCGTCGCGTGCCATCCGTCGCCGCCGCGAACGAGCTCGACCCGCGCGAACACCGTCTTGTCACGCGGCCCGCTAACGTCGTGCGTCAGCACCGCCGCGACCTCGGGCCGCCCGAGCTGGCCACGGCCCATCATCTTGAGCATCGCCGGGCGCACGAACATCTCGAAGCTCACGAACACGCTCACGGGGTTCCCGGGCAGCCCGAAGAACGGCTTGCCCTCGATGAACCCGAACCCCTGCGGCATCCCCGGTTGCATCGCGACCTTCGAGAACGCGATATCGCCGTGTTTGAAGAACGCCGCCTTCACGACGTCCCGCTCGCCGACGCTGACGCCACCCGACGACACGAACGCGTCCGCCTGGATCTCGTAGCTGAAGACGGCCTCCTTCAGCGCCTCGGGGTCGTCGTGGACGATGCCGGCGAGGACCGGCATGGCCCCGACCTCGCGGAGCGCGCCGAACAACGTGAAGGCGTTCGCATCGCGAACCTGTCCGTACGACGGGGTCTCGGTCGGCGGAACGAGCTCGTCGCCCGTGGAGAAGACGATCACACGGGGCCGTGGATGCACGAGCGGATGCGGGACGCCGGCGTTCGCGAGCAGGCCGATCTCGGGAGCGCCCAGCCGCTTGCCCGCCGGGACGAGCACCGCACCCGCCGCCACGTCTTCCCCCTGCGGGCGGACGTGTCGTCCGGCGGGTACCGCGTCGAACAGCCGGACGAGGTCGCCCTCGTCGGTCGCCTCGGCATTCTCGATCGGCACCACCGCGTCGGCCCCGCTCGGGATCGGCGCACCGGTCGCGATCGCCACCGATTCACCCATCCCCACCGTCGCGTCGGGCCGGTGTCCGATCAGCGCACGTCCGACGACCTTGAGCTCGACCGGCGACCCGGGCGCCGCCCCCGCGACGTCGGCCGCACGGACGGCGAAGCCGTCCATGCCACTGGAGGCGAACTCGGGGAGGTCGACGGCCGCCTTGATATCCGCCGCCGCGACACACCCGTAGGCGTCGGTCAAGGGCAGCTCGATGGGCGGGAGCGGATGGATCTGCGACAGGACCATCTCGCGAGCTCGCTCGAGGGGGACGAGCCCGTCGCCCGAGTCGTGATCGTGCACGGCACGCGCCATGCGGGCAGTCTATCGGCAGGTCGTGTCAGGACCGCGAGAACCAGCGCTGGATGTGATCGTCACGGAACCCGACCGACCGGTACAGCGCGATCGCGGCGTCGTTGTCGAGCACGGTGTAGACGACGGCGCGGCGCATCCCGGCGTCGCGGAGACGGCGGAGCCCTTCGCGCATCACCGCCGTCGCGTACCCCTGCCGGTGGAGGTCCGGGTGTGCCGCGACGGGCTCGAAGTTGCCGACGAGGCTCACCGGATCGGGCCACGCGATCGTGCACGCGGCGGCGCGATCAGGAGCGGCCCACACGACGAGATCCCAGCCGTGCGGGTAGGCCGGCGAACGGGTGAACGCCTCGTACTCCTCGACGTACCGGTCGAACGGCACCCGGTCGACGCCGAAGGCCGCTCGCGTGATCGACGCGCGCGGGCGGAGATCGTCGCCGGGCACGACCGCGCGCACGCGGTCGTCGTGCTCGCCCAGATCGACGTCGACGAGGTCGAACGAGAACCCGATCATGCCTTGGGCCATCGGCTCGTATCCGGCAGCTCGCAGCCGTGCGACCCCAGCCGTGTCGTTCTCACAGACCGAGCGCGCGAGGTCCCGGCGGCCCTCGATCGCGGCGTCGAGCTCACGCCACGCACCCTCGGGATCCGGCGAGGCCGGGTCGACCCACTCGTTCACGTCCTCGCGATCGAGGTAATGCCAGCCGACGACCGCCCCGTCGTCCTCGACGATCGTCACCTTCGCGGCAAGCTCCTCCTGTGTCTGCAGCGGCCACCCGACCCACCACGCCAGATCGCCTGGATGCAGGAACGCGATGTCGGGCGTGTCGCGCAACGCCCGAGCGAGCAGCGCCTGCATCGGCCCAAGGTCCTCCCACCCTCGCCACGGCCGGCGCCGCATCGGTCTAGCCGTCCGCGAGGAGTTCGGTCAGCCGGGCACGCAGCGACGGACCGAGGTCGTCGCGCTCGAGCGCGAACGCGACCTGCGCCTCGAGCGCGTCGAGCGGGTTGCCGGCGTCGTAGCGGCCGCGGTCGAACGGGTACGCGTATACCGGCTCGGTGCGCGCGAGGGCTCCGATCGCGTCGGTCAGCTGGATCTCGCCGCCGGCCCCCGGCACGGTCCTCGCCAGCGCGCCGACGATCCCGGGCGTGAACACGTACCGCCCGATCACCGCGAGGTCCGACGGCGCCTCCGCCTGATCGGGCTTCTCGACGATCGACTCGACGCGGATGAGATCACCTTCGGACTCACCGGGCGTGATGCATCCGTACATCGCGATCTCGCGGGGGCCGACGTGCATCGCCGCGACCACCGACCCGCCGGTCCGGGCCGACGCGGCGAGCATCGAGGACAACAGCGGGACCGCCGGATCGATCAGGTCGTCGCCGAGCAGGACCGCGAACGGCTCGTCCCCGATCAGCGGCGCGGCCACCGAGACGGCGTGACCGAG
>Ga0105248_10002335_pt1 | contig 21043 bp, 12 predicted proteins | sample KBSS34metaG_FD_81524 | JGI IMG/M metagenome (GOLD analysis project Ga0105248, IMG submission 81524) | Switchgrass rhizosphere microbial communities from Kellogg Biological Station, Michigan, USA - KBS S3-4 metaG | ecosystem: Host-associated > Plants > Roots > Rhizosphere > Soil | place...
CCCGTTGAGATGCAGCGTCACGATCGTATCCGCGGCGCCCGAGAAGAAATGGACGGGCGATGTCAGCCTGTGTTGCCAATTGCCCCAGATAGGCCCGCTGCCTTGGCCGGTTCCGGAAAGCCAGCCGCCGGGACCAGAGGCTGAGCTCCAGACGAATGCCGTGCCTTTCGAAAGGCAGTCGGGGATATCCACTCTGGTGATGTCGGTGGCCGTCGCATCGACTGTGTCGGTTGAACTGGAGCCGGTTCCGCAAACCGCAAGCGCATATGCCGATGCGTGAGTCTGTGCGTTCGCGGTTCCTGAAAGGCCCAGCGCCAATGCGGCAATTACAATGTGAGATTTCATAGGACGTCCCCTCGAAATGCCGCTGAAAAATCTCGACGCGTGGGCGAATTTCTTCGCCGGTCCCGCAGTCCATCCGCAAGCGCGATCGAGCCGATTTGCGCTTCCCAGGCATAGGAAGCTGAACGGGGTTGCCCATACGTAATGATCCCGAAAGGCCCGGGTGAATTTCACGATATGCTCGCCTCGGCGCGGCGCGGCGCGGCGCGAACGCGCAAACTCAAGGGTAGCGAAGAGGCGACGGTGAAAAATTGTCCGTGCGCCAACCCCATCGAACCGAGCAGGAACCATTCCTCCGTTCCGGCGCTATTCCTTCCGTTTCCGTAACGACCCTCGAACAATTACCAAGGTAGCGCCGCAATTGAATTTCAGACCATTCAGGACCCGCTCCATCCGGGCCAAGCCGAGCGTCGACGAATGCACCGCCGGCATAGCCAGTGACCTCACCTTTTCGCTTACACGAATCATTTCGATACGGTACTCTTCCTCTGTTCCGGTGAGGAAATGCTCGTATGGCGAGGCTTTCGGTCCTGGATAGAATCCGTGCACACTATGCCGCCGCCTCCTCGTGGTACCGGCACCTGTATTTGCGGCAATACCAGCGACAAGCTCGCTAGGTGCTCGGCCTTCTCGCAATATTAGAGCAACTTACCGCCGCACTTCGCTGTATTTCGGGCGATGATCTCGCGCTCTACCGGTTGCGCGTCTGGTATGCCGCGAAACTGATTCTCGAAAATCCCGGATTGCTGCCCTTCGATCGTGGGGATTTCGATGGCGATCTGGTCGCACCGGCGGAAGAGGGCGAACGGCTCGCACAGACACTGCGCGACGCCGGCGAGCAGGTTGCGATCGTCGAGACGAGCTGGGTTCGCGACCATGAGATCGCCAACGTCCCCTTCGAGCGGATCGGGCCGTTCTGGACGGCGGCGATGGAGCAGGTCGGCTTCGACATTTTGCAAAGCCGCCCGGCCGAATGGGTCACGCTCGCACGGCGCAGCTTCCTGCCCGGCCAGTTCCACACTTTGCTCGTGCTGCCGGCGGCGGCGGCGCTCGCAGCCGACGGCCGGAGCATCGACGTGCCGGCCGGCACGATCTGGATCGCGGCCGCGCTGCTCGCGCCAGGCAATCCGAACTTCGTCGGCCTGCGGGTCGCGGGCGCCACGATCAAGCTGAACGTCGCGATCCAGCCGATCGCTGCGGGCGAACGCTGGATCCTGCCGCCAACCGGGCGATTTTCGCTCGTGCTGGCCCCCGAACAGCCAGCGGCGGGCAATGCCAACGGCGTGCTGGCACTGCCTCAGCGCCTGGAAATCGCGTTCGACGGCACCGTCACGGTCACCGGCTCGGCACAACTCAGCTCGGCCGGCGGCGCGCTCGATTTCGCGCCTGGCGGAGCGCCCGTGGCGCAGGCCGGCGGGATCCTGCTGCCGCTGCAGGTCGCGGGCGGGGAATTTGTGTCCGATGCGCTCGACCCGGTCGTGCTGCGCTGGCGCGGGCGCCACTCGGTGGTCGCCGCGGGATGGCTGCTGCCCTTTGCCGAGGGCGATGCGGTATCGGGCGAAGCGGCCGACGGCGGATTGATCGAGCTCGAATTGACCGGCGGCGGCGGAACCTCGGCCGAATGGACGGACGGATCGGCATCGCTCGGCTGGCCGCAATGCCGCCTACGGCTCGCCTCCGAGCGCGCGAGCTGCGTCACCCAGGCGGCCGAAGGCGGCGGCGCAGTCGAATTTGCGCTCTGGGCCGGCGCGACCTCGCGCTTCCGCATCGGCAAGGGCCGCAAGAACATGCGGCTCGCCTGGAACAGCGCGGGCGAGGCGAGCTTCGCGCTGCAGTCGGGCACGCTCGCGTGCGACTGGGACCTGCCGCGCACCGCCGATGATCGCACCCTGCCGCTCAGCGAGCGCAATGCTGCGGCCATCGCAATGGTGCGGACCGCGGATGGCGACTGGGTGACGACGCTCGACGCGTTCGTCGATCCGGACGCCATGGTGCAGCTTCCGATCCGCGGTCTCGCGCTTCCCAATCTCTTCCTGCCCGTCCAGGGCCCGCGCCGCCTCGCTGCGGGCGGACGCGGCGAGCGGCCGTCGGCCATCCCCGCGGGACAGGCGTGGCTGAAACTCGATGCGCGCATGGCCGAGCCGATGCTCCCCGATCCCTATGCCGCCAGTTGGGCGCAGCAGCGAAACGACGAGCGCGTCGAATCCGCGCTCGATCTGCTGGTCCGCTGGACGGCGGCGGCAAAGCCTGTGGTGCAGGTCGCGCTCGCCGCCGCGCCGCCCTGGCCGGGGCCGCTCCTCGCGTCCTCCGGCGGCTCCCGCGCCGACGGTCGGTTTCGCAGCAAGCTGGCGACGCATCAGGCGCCGCTGCACGATCGCGATTTCGTCTTGCGGCTGCTCGATCTCTCGTCGCACGCGCAGCAGTTCGGAATCGAAATCGATCGCCTGCTCCTCGCCAACGGCCACGTCGCTGAGAGCCTGCGGCTGAGCCTGCCGGCTTCGGGCGCGCGGTTGTTCCTGCTGCCGCAAGTGCATTGGGAATCGGTCCGAAATCTCACGCCGCCCGGCGTCATCGACAATGCGAGCCAGGGGATGCCGGCGTTTGCCGGCGCGATCGACTCCGAGCTGGTCGAGCTGCTGCCCGAACCGGTCGCACTGCGCGTCGTTGCGGCCGCGCACGACGGCAAGCCGGCCGCCGCGCTGTTCTCGCTGCCGTTCGGACTGCGCGCCTTCGCCGATTTCGGGCCCGACGACGATCCCGAAAGCCTGGTGCCGCCCACCGCAGTGGCACTGCACCGCCCGGCATTCGAGCGCAAGCTCGTCGCCGCAACCCAGCTTCGGCTCGAGGCGCGCGAGCGAATGATTCCGGGCCGCCAGCCGCTCGGCGAGACCCGCATGATGGCGGGGACGCTGAGCACGGTCGTGCCGGCGCCGGGTAAGCAGCATGTCCTCGCCGACATTGCGTCGATGATCGAGGACAGCTTCGACCAGGGCGTGCCGGTGCACCGGCTCGATCTCTCGGGCTATGGGCTCAGCTGCTTCAGTCTGTGGCGGCAGGATCCGGACCCGAAGCAGGACTTCGTCGGCGTGACCGAGGTGCGCTTCGACGTGCTGATCGGGCGAACCTCCTACGAAGTGATCGAGGTCCGTTCCTATCTGATGCACTGCCAGTGCCGCGTCGTCCGGACGATCATTCTCGATCGCAGCAACGCAGGGATCGTCGAACGCTACGACAGCGGCTGGAAGCCGATCGAAGACGGCCTGTTCAATCGCTATGTGCCGTTCGACACCGGTCTCGTCCGCCGCTTCTCGAACATCCGCAACATCAGGATCCTCGATCGCCCCAGAGTGGAGTTCGCCGTCGGCGGCACGGCCTGGCAATGGGAGGTCGTAAGTTATGACGCGGACGCGCACCTCGGCGAGCCCGGCGCCGAGACGATCGTCCCGATCCGCGACCATATCGGCTATATTCCGCTCAAGCCGGTCGTGAAGCCGGTCAAGTCCCCGCCCGCGGGCGCTCCGCCCCTGCCCCCGCCGGCCGACCAGCTCACCGACAAGGTCCTGACGCAGCTGTTCCAGCTGACGGGAAAGGCCGGAGGGCCCGCCGACGCGCAGCTGATGCTCGGCGGGACGCTGCCGTTCCACGTGACCGGCATCTATGCCGATCGCGCGCCGCGCCCCGGCGGTGCCGACGGCTTCGTCGTCGAGGTCGACGGCACGCCCGGGCTGTCGCGCGTCGGCGAGTGGAACAGCGTGCGCGTCGCGCAGGACGGCCAGGTCTCGTCGGTCGACGCGCAGCGCGGTATCCCCGTGATCCGCGCGCCGGCGGCTTCGCCCTATCGCTTCCGCGAAGCCGCGGCCGCATTCGCGCCGGGCGACGATTTCGGCTTCCTGATGGCGATCGACGGCGGCCGCGTGCTCTTTCCCCGGCCCCAGATCGACCCCGGCGCGCCCGGCACGATGCGCACCGCGCCGCCCGAGTTCGCCGACGCCTATGCGCTGTCGCAGGCGAACGGCTGGATGCCTGCCCGGGCGCGGCGGCTGTTGTGCAACGAGCCCGCGGAATTCCGGCTGCCGGAGCCGGGGAACTGGCAACTCGACACCGATTTCACGCTGGGACTGACCGACCCCGCGCTCGCCGGCGCGACCAAATGGCAGCTTTCGCGCGGGCTCGAAGGCAGCAAGACGCTCAAGCTGCTGCTCGATGGCGGCGCGGCGGCGCCGGCGCCGCTCAGCCTCGCGCGCGGTGGCGCCGATGCTCTTGCGCTCGATCTCCCGGGACTCCCTGCGCCGCTGATGACGCTCACGGGCAATTTCATGGCCGAGCTCGGCAAGGCCACGCGCTCGGAAAAGCCGGGCGTCCGGTTCGGAGATGCGCTCGAGCAGCTCAAGGAAATCGTCGACGCGCTGCGCGATATCACCGGGATTTCGCTGCCCTTCGACATCGACGTCAATGCGGTTCCGGGCCCGACCCCGGCCTTCGAGGTGCGGCTGAACCTCGAGCTGCGGATTCCGCCCAAGGAAAACGAACGCATCGAGATCGGGATCGGTAAGTTCTGCGGCCGCTTCGGCGTGACCGGCACGCTCCGCGCCGCGCTCGGCGGCCCGGCGCAGGGCCAGCTGCAGCTCGCCTTCGAAGGCGATCTGCAGCAGGGAATCATTCCCCCATTACTCTATGGCGGCGGCTTCTTCCGGTTCGCGATCACCATCTCGAACTCGGACGACCCGCGCGTCGAACTCGGGTTCGCGGTCACGGCATCGATCGGCGGCGACCTGATCCCCGGCCTGGTCTCGCTCGAAGTGACGGTCCGCTACGGCTATCTGCTCGTCCCGACCGATTTGCCAAAGGCCCTCGAAGCCGGGATCCTGCTCGGCCTCGAGGCGCGGGCCAAGCTGCTGTCGGGCCTGGTCGGCCTCTCGTTCGGTACCGATGTGATGGCACGGGTAAGGCTGGACGTGCTGCCGGACTCGGGGCGCAGCCTCACCATCTTTGCCGAGATCCGCGTGGTCGCCACGCTCGAGGTGCTCTGGGGACTCGACGAGGAGGAGACCGAATTGCACACGCAGTTCAAGCAGGCGATCCCGTTCCCCAAGGCGATCGACAATGCGATCGATTCCGCCGTCGAGCTATTGTGAGGGGGGACGATGGCCATCCGATCCGCGCCACTCAATCTCCTGACCTTCCCGCAGCATTGGGACCAGGCCTCGCGGACTCTGCGCGTGCGGTTCCTCTGCTTCCCGCGCGTCGATCCGGACGTCCCGCTCGCGGCCGGCGAGCCAGCGTTCGCCGATGCCGCGCTGGCATTCGAAGCCCGGCTGGTCCCCTCGCTCGCACGGCTGCCGCAAAGCACCGACGCGACAGCGATCGGCGGCGCCGCACCGGGCAGTCCGCTCGATCAGCCGCCGCCTGAGGTCGACAAGGCCGCGGCCTTCCTGGCGTTGGGGGCCGCGCTCCAGGTCACACCGCGCCCCGCCGGCGCGCCGGCGCCGGCAACCGCGGGCTGGCGGATCCTCAAGCCGAGCACGGCGAGCTGGCGCAAACTCGTCGGCGACCGGCGGCCGAGCCGCTTCCTGATCGACGAGGATGCCGTCGCCTGCTCGTTCCACGATGGCTTCAACGGGCAACCCAAGGCCCCGGCCGATCCGTCGCGCGAGATCCGCTGGGGGCAGGCAATGGCGCTCGCTCTGCGGACCGAGCCGCTGGCGCGCGCGCTCGGGCTGATCGGCGAGCTTTCGGTGGTGGTCCCGGACGATTTGCTGGCGAACGGCGGCTGGCTCTGGCTCGGTCTCCATGGGAACAGCGACTATGCGGCGAATGCCGCGCTGGTGAACCTCCAGGCAGCGCGCATTCCGCCGCTTGCGGCGAGCCGGGATCTCTATGCCGCCGCACTGTTCCCCGTCGACCAGGACGATTTCGTCGCCGACGACGCGATCAGCGAGGCCATGCGCTATGCCGACGGGTTCGCGCGGCTAGTCCACGCCGCGCAGATGTTCGAGGAAAGCAGCGGATCGGGGACCGGCGACGGCGACTGCATCCGCATTGCCTGGGACGACGAGCAGGTTGCCACCTGGCTCAATCGCCAGGCCGATCCCGATGCGGGGTCGCCGATGGGAACGCTCGGCTACCGCGTCGACGTACAGGATCTGACGGCGGGCGGCGACTGGCATTCGCTGCAACGCGTGTCGAGCATCGATCCGCTCAGCCTCGGCGACCTCGATCTCGGCGCATGGGAAGGCGAACGCGCCGTCGAAGTGGCACCGGTCCGCCGGATGCCCAAGCCCTCCACCGACTTCTGGCTGCCGGCCTATTTCGCGACCTGGCGTGGCGGGTCGCTGGTGCTGTCGGACGCCGACCTGGTCCGGCTGCAACGCCAGGCGACGCAGCCCGAGGACGATCTCAAGGACATGCTGCTGGAGCGCGAGAAGAGCTTCGAGGCCATGCTCGCGCCCGATCTCGCGCTTCGCTACGGCCACCGCTACGCGCTGCGCGTCCGCCTCGCCGATCTCGCGCATGGCGGGCCAGAAGCGAGTGCCGAACTGCCCGCCCTGCCCGAGGGCGACTCCCCCTGCACCACCGAGCTCCTGTTCGTCCGGCATCGGCGCCCGGGCGCCGTCACGGTCACGGCGATGCCCACGCGCGATGTCCCGACGCTGGTCCTGGCCAAGCCGCTGCTGCGCTTTCCCGAGCTGCGCTTCGCTGGCGACGCGCTCGCCGATGGCGAAACCGATCGGATCCTCCTGGGCAAGCCCGACCCCAATGTCGCGACGCTGGTCCTCCAGCTCGAAGTCCGCGCGCTCGCCGGGGATCGCGTCGAGTGGCAGCCGCTCTACACGCAGGAACGCGCCTTCCCCCTCGACACGCTGTCGCTGGACCTTTCGATTCTCGATGTCGCACACATCGCCGATCTCCCAGCGCCGCCGCCGGACGGACCGCTCCCGATTCCCGCCGAACGCCAATTGCGGCTCGTCCTGACGGCGATGGGCAACACCGATCCGGGCCTGTTCGCGGACGAGGCCGCGCGCACGGGCATGACGACAGTCGTACCCCTCACGGCGGCCGCGCGCGCCGAAGCGCCGCTGATCGCGCTCGCGGCCCAGCCGCTGCAGAGTTTCTTCCTGCGCACGCCGGACGGCGGCGAGAATGCGCCGCGCCCGCTCGAATTGCTCGCGCAGGATCTCGACCTCGGTTGCGACGGGCTGACGCTGACGGTGAAGCGCGGGCGGCGCACCGTGCTTGCCTGTGGAGCGGCGCTGCCGAATACGCCCGGCCCCGAACGCGCCGCGATCGCCTTTTCGTCCGATGCCGACATCCGCCAGCGCTGGATCAACGTGCTGCGCTTCACCGTCGAGCGCGACTGGAGTTGGCGTGCGCTTGCGGCGAACGGACTGATCGTCGAGCGCTCCGCCGTGCCGGCCGGCCAGCCTGTCGCCTGGCAACGCGTCGGCACGATCGCGATCCCTTCCAGCGTCGCCGCGGCCGCACTGCCGGCCTCGGACGACGCCCGTGATCCGGGGCGGCAAATGACCGACGTGATCTTCATCGACGCCGTCGCCCCGCGCGCGGTCTACGGCGACGGATTCCCCGCCGAGATCGACCTCGCCTATCGCATCACGCTGCCGTTTCCGCCCGAGATCGGCGGCGCGGCCGACCCCGTACTGCTCGAGAACCGGCTGCCGATTGCCACGCCGCCACGGCAAGTCCCGGCGCTGGTTTCGGCGGGAATTGCGCTCAGTCCGTTCACCGCCGCGCAGGACTATAGTGCGACCGACGAACGCGAGCGCCATCTATGGCTGGAGTTCGCCGAAGCCCCGGCCGATCCCGGCGATGCCTATTTCGCGCGAATCCTGGCGATCGCCCCCGACCCGCTGCTCGTCGGCCTCGATGCCGGTATTCCCACCGTGCCGGAGCCGTCGTTGCCGCTCGAGCCCGAATGGATCCACAAGATCGTGCCCGGCCAGTCCGCCGACGCGAGCGGCAAGTTTGCGATGCCGGTCCGCCTCGCCGGCGCGCGCGACGGATGGCATTTCCTCGTGCCGCTCCCCGACGGCCTCGACTCTGAATCGCCCGAGCTCACCGGCATGTTCACTTATGAGATTCGCCTGGGGCATGGCGACGATCGCTGGTGCATGGCGCATGGGCGCTGGGGGCCGCCGCTGCGCGTGGCCGGCGTCCAGCATCCGCCGCCGCCGCTGCGCTGCGAAGCGATGCGGAACGAGGAAGCGGTGCTGGTCGCGGCACCCTTCGCCAATCCGGTCTATCGCGGGCAATCGATCCAGCCGCGCGGACCGCATACGCGACTGTGGGCGCTGCTCTATGCCCGCGTCGCCCAGCTGGACGGAAACGCGTTCCGGAACCTGCTCCTGCTCCGCGCCGCCATGCAGCCGAACGATCGACCGGAACTGCGCTGGTCCCTGGCGAGCGGCGCCATGCAGGGCATCGCGATCTTCCCCCGCGCCGATTTGGAACGCGAACTCGCGGCGCGCGGCCTGCCCGCGGACATGCCGCTGACCGCGCTCGCCACCGAGTTTTACACCGATCCCGAAGTGGCCGATCCGGTCGGAAGCGAATTGGGCTCGGCCCGCCTGATGCGCGCGTCGACGCTCGTTCCGGTTCCCGACGCCTGTTAAGGGTCGACGCGTCGTGGAGTGCGGGGACGGGACAAGGATCCTCCTCGGAACGGGAGGATCGTGACCTCGAATACGATAAGTTGGCGCCCATGGGATGTCGCCTGGGCCATGGATAAAGGCGGCAGTTTACAATACGCAGTATCTTTGGTCTTTGCGCGAGGTTTGCATATCCAGGCTTCGCCCCAATGACGAATGGCACCGCCATCTGGCCGCGGCTCGTGGCCTGCCTGCTCCTGTTCGGCTGCACGCTGTCGCCCGTGTCCGCACGCGCCCAGCAACGGCCGTGGACGGCCAAATGGATCGCGCATCCGGATGCCCCGCCGCAGGGGGCGGGAGTGTTCCACTTCCGCAAGACCTTCGTGCTCGCCGCCCGGCCGCGCGCGTTCGTCGTCCGGGTCTCCGCCGACAACCGATACCGTCTGTTCGTCAACGGCACGTCGGTTTCGGTCGGCCCCGCGCGCGGGGACATTTTGCACTGGCGATACGAGACAGTGGATCTCGCCCCCTATCTGCACACGGGGAGCAACGTGCTTGCGGCGCTGGTTTGGAATTGGGGCGAATTCCGCCCCGGCGCGCAGATCAGCCGCCGGTCCGGCTTTCTGGTCCAGTCCGACGGCCAGGCCGAAGCCGCGGTCGACAGCGGACCCTCGTGGAAAGTGGTTTGGGACCGCGCCTATGGCTTTGCGCCGGGGCAAGGCGACATTCAGGGCTATTATGCCGCCGCGCCTGGCGAGCGCATCGACGCACGCCTCTATCCCTGGGGTTGGGAACAGCCCGGCTTCGACGATAGCGCGTGGAGTGCCGCGGTCGCGATTACCGGAGGCGCGCTGCCGGCGGGCGCGGGCCCTTATGGCGAGGCGGCGGAGTGGCAGCTGGTCCCGCGCCTCATTCCCGCGCCCGAGGAGCGGACGACTCGCTTCGCCGAGGTCCGACGATCGCAGGGTTCTCCGGTGCCGCACTCGTTTCTCGCAGGCAATGACGCGCTCACCATCCCGCCCAACAGCAAGTTGTCGCTGCTGCTCGACCAGCGCGAATTGACGATGGGCTATCCGGTGGTCGTCGCGAGCGGCGGACGCGGCGCGGTCGCGACGCTGACCTATGCCGAAGGCTTGTACGACGCCCAGAATCGCAAAGGCAATCGCGACGAGATCGCCGGCAAGACGATCAAGGGCCTCCAGGACCGCATCATTTTTGACGGCGGCGAAGCGCGGCGGTTCCAGTCACTGTGGCTGCGGACCTGGCGCTATGTCCAGCTCGACGTCGAAACCGCCGGCGAGCCGCTGCGCCTCGACGATGTCCATGCCGTGTTCACTGCCTATCCGTTCCAGCAGCGCGCCGCCTTCTCCAGCGACCAGGCCTGGATCGGCGACGTCTGGAACATCGATTGGCGCGTGTTCCGCCTCAGCGCCTTCGAGACCTTCTGGGACACGCCCTATTATGAGCAATTCCAATATGTCGGCGACAGCCGGATCGAGGCGCTGATCGCGCTGTACGACACGGGCGACGATCGTCTGATGCGCAACACGATCGAGCAGTTCGACCAGTCGCGCATTTCCGAAGGGCTGACCGCCAGCCGCTATCCGTCGGCGCTTCCGCAATATATCCCGCCCTTCTCCTTGTGGTGGGCGGCAATGGTGCATGACCATTGGCGGCATCGCGGCGATGCGGCCTTCGCACGCCGCTTCCTTCCCGGCATTCGCGCCGTGGTCGCCTGGTACGAGGGGCAGCTCGATGCGAGCGGCCAGCTCGGCCCGATGCCCTGGTGGAATTTCGTCGACTGGACCTACAAACGCGGCGTGCCGCCGGGCGCGGAAGATGGCCATTCGACGACGATCAGCCTGCAATTTGCCTATGTCCTGCGCCTGGCGGCGGACCTCGAAAAGGACCTCGGCCGCGCCACCGAAGCCACGCACGATCTCGCGCTTGCCGCGCGGATAAACGCCGCCGTGCGCGCGCAATCATGGGACGCGACGCGGGGCCTGTTCGCCGACACGCCCGAAAAGCGCGAGTTCAGCCAACAAACGAATGCCCTCGCCATCCTCGCCGGCGCGGCGCCGAACCCCCGCGCGGTCGCCGAACACTTGCTGGCGGACAAGGATAGTACGCAGGCGAGCTATTATTTCCGCTTCTACGTCGACGAAGCGCTCCATCGTTCGGGCCTCGCCGACCGCTATCTCGCGCAATTGCAACCCTGGCGCGAAATGCTTCGGCTCGGCCTGACCACGACCCTCGAACAGCCCGAGCCGAGCCGGTCCGACTCGCATGCCTGGAGCGCCCATCCGAACTATCATCTGCTCGCCACCGTTCTCGGCATCCGTCCCGCGACGCCAGGGTTTCGCACCGTCACCATCCGGCCGGCGCTGGGCGCGCTCAAACAGGCCAGCGGACGGATGCCCACGCCCGCAGGCGAGATCGCCGTCGCATTCGAGCGCCGAGGCAGCGCCGGCGTCGATGCCCGCATCGAGCTTCCCCCGAACACGCACGGTACGTTCCTGTGGAACGGCCGGGCCTCGCCGTTGCGGCCGGGGTCGAACCACGTGCAGCGATAGGCCCCGGCCGGTCGCGCGGGACCGGCCGAGTTGCGCAGAGAGTTGAAACGGGTGACGCGCCACATCCCCGCCGGCTTGCGCGCCATGGCGGCGCAGTGCCGGTGGGCGCCTGCTTTATCTTCAACAGCGGCCGTTCGACGCGTTTCCGTACCAAAGCGCGATGAGCTGGACTCATTGCGCTTTGGTTGCGCCCGTGCGGCGCTGGAGCAAATCCAAGGCGAGATGCGCCAGCATCTCAGCGCCCTGGTATGACGATCAATTTGAGGCTGGGGTAGCCGTCACGGCCGAAGGCGCCGAAGCGTTGGCGGCCAAGGCCAGGCGACGTGCAATTTCCGCATCGAGAGTCGCGTAAAATTGCTGATACGGCTCGGCTGTCTTGACGATCTGGCCGTCCTTGAACGCATTGCCCATAAGCCCGCGAGATTTTGACTCGTTGATTGAAAGGTTGAGCTTCACGGCCGTCTGGGTCGGCGTCGTCTGTTCGACGAGGAGCGAAGCAAGCTGCGTCCGCTTCTTTTTGCCAACGCCCCACAGGATATTGTAGATGATCTTGCCCTTGGCTTCGGTTTCGCCGCTGATGGTCCCCGCGTCCTTGCTCGCCGTAATGTTCAGGTAGCCAAGTGTCTGCAGGGTAGCGACAGTCGCGGGAAATGCGACCGAAATGGGCGCAGTGTACACCTTGTTCTGCGCGACCGAAAGTTCGGCGGAAGTCAGCTCAACCGGCTTTTCGTCCTTGGCCGATACCGTTGTCGAAGCGCAACCAATTGCCATGGCAAGTGCCGTAAGGTAAACGATTTTCTTCATGAACCCCTCCCGTTAATCCCCGTCGCCCAACTACACGGCCTGCAATATCTGGCAAGGGGTAATTGCTCCGCTCCCCCTGTACGGGCATCGAAGTTTCGACCTACTAGGGCTAAAGTGGAACTGTAATGCCGAACTCTGATGCCAGCCGTCCCGCTCGACCTGATGATATGACTGCACGGCCGCGCCGATGACGCCGCGCGAATTGGTCGGCGTCGCCGAAGTCCCGGGCGGTCCGCCGCTACGGCTGTTCCGCCGCGGTGCCGACTATATGATCGTGCTGGACCGCAACGAGCTGATGAGCACGCGGCAGCGCGGCTCCGAAGTCGCGCTCGGCACCATGACCTGCGCGCGGCTCGCCGGCCGCCCGGCGCCGCGCCTGTTGATCGGCGGCTACGGCATGGGCTTCACCTTGCGCGCGGTCCTCGGCGCGCTCGGCGCCGACGCGCGCGTCACCGTTGCCGAACTCGTCCCCGGTATCATCGAGTGGGCACGCGGGCCGATGGCCGCGCTCACCCATGGCTGCCTCGACGATCCTCGGGTGGCGCTGCGCATGGGCGACGTCGCCGACGCGATCCGCGACGCGCCGCGCGGCCAGTGGGACGCGATCCTGCTCGACGTCGACAATGGCCCCGACGGCCTCACTCGCGCCGCCAACGACGTGCTATACACCCCGCGCGCGCTCGCCGAGGCCCGCGCCGCGCTTGCGCCGCGCGGCGTACTCGCGGTGTGGTCAGCGGCGCCCGACCCGGCGTTTGCCCGGCGGCTGGCGCAGGCGGGCTTCGCGGTCGACGAGCGGCGCGTGCGGGCGCGCGAGAACGGCAAGGGCGCGACGCACGTGATCTGGTTTGCGGAGCGAAGGTGAGCGGCACTGGACTTGCCGAGGGGTTCGAAGGCGACACCGTAATCGCGAACGATCGGGCCTCGCCCTTGCGGCGGAAGTCGAACCGGGTGCGACGATAAACCCAGGCCCCGGCCTTGCCATGGCCCGAACTTTGCATTGCCGCTGATACGGGCTTTGCGATAGGGTCGCGACAGGGAGGTTCCGCCCTTGGCTTGGCGTGCCTGGTTGCCCGATGAAGCGCCGCGTCGGCCGCTGGCGCTGCTCCTAGGAGCGGCACTTGCCGGGATGGCGGCAGTCGCGCGCATGGCGCTGGAAGCGCAGGTCGGTCACGAATTCCCGTTCGTCCTCTTCTTCCCTGCCCTGATTGCCGCGGCGGTGCTGGGCGGCTTCGAGGGCGGCGCGACCTGCCTGGTCATTTCTACTGCCGCGGCGTGGATCCTCTTCTTGCCGGGCAACGCACGACTGGCATGGGCAATTGGCAGCTTCTGGATTTCCGGCGGTTTCATCGTCGCGATGGCTGCCGCCTTGGCAAACGGTGTGCGCGAGCTCAGGCGTAGTCGAAGGCAGCTCGGCGAAGCCGAGCAGCGGCTTCGGACTCTTGTCGGCGAGCTTGCACACCGCAACCGCAACGCGCTCGCGGTCGTGATGTCGATCGTGAGTCAAAGCGCGCGCAACGCGGCATCGATCGAAGAAGCCGAGCGGATCATCAACGCCCGGTTGGGTGCCCTGCTTCGGGCGCAGGACGTTGTAGTCGAGAGCCACGGCGCATCCGCCTCGCTTTGCGTACTCCTGAACGAAACCATCGCACCGTTCGATGCGAACCGCTTCACGATTCCCGCTTCGCCCGATGCCGAGATCGCGCCCGAGATCGCCGGCCCGCTAGGGCTGCTCTTCCACGAAATGGCGACGAACGCGCTGAAACATGGCGCATTGTCGGTACCTAGCGGGCGGGTTGAGATCGACTGGACCCTCGAAAACGGCATGGCCTGCCTGCGCTGGCGCGAGCTCGGTGGGCCTCCCGTTGTGCGGCCGGCACGCAAGGGATTCGGAACCCGGCTCATCACATCGGCGCTCGCGCCGAATGGCGGCAGAGTGCAGCGCCATTTTGACCCGGATGGCGTTCGCTACGAGCTGCACGTCCCAGCTCGGCCGGTCGAGATCGGGCTGCCCGCGAATCCAAAAAAGTCTTGAGGCGGTTCCGCGGTGCCGAACGCGGGTGATCCGCGTCGGCAATCTCGAGGGCATTACGGCCGCTATCGTCGTGGATAGGGAACGTGTACCGCCGGCTTTCGACAGACGACAAGGGCGGTGCATGGAAGTCAATCGGCGGCAAATCATTCAATCCCTGATCGCGCGAGCTACGGGGAATGCTTCCGTGATGTTCCGCATTGCCGAGCTGTTGCGCGCCGAGGGCGACGAGCTGCAGGCAGTCGATTGGTGCGGCCGCGCACTGGCGCTCGCGGCCGACGATCTTCCGATGACGTCGCGCTGCCGCGCCTTTCTGTCGAAACCCGTGCCGGGGTGGCATTTCCAGATGCTCACCGATCACCACCGCAACCAGGTATATGACGCGGCGATCCGCCGCGCGATCCGGCCGGGCGCGCGGGTGCTCGATATCGGCACCGGCTCGGGCCTTCTCGCGATGATGGCGGCGCGTGCCGGCGCTTCGATGGTGTTCGCGTGCGAGGCCGAGCCGGCGATCGCGCGCGCCGCGGCGGAGATCGTCGCCGCGAACGGCTATTCCGACCGCGTCCGCGTGATCGCTCGGCATTCCTCGACACTCCGCGCCGATGCCGATCTGGGCGGGCGCGTCGACGTGCTGCTGTCGGAGATCATCGCGGGAAATCTGATCGGCGAAGGCGTGCTGCCGTCGCATGAGCATGCCGTGCGCGAGTTGCTCGTCCCCGGCGGGCGCGTGGTTCCGGCAAGGGGCACCATTCATGCCGCGCTGGCCGCGTTCGACGGATACAAGCCGTCACCGCTGGCCATGGTCGAGGGATTCGATCTTTCGATCTTCAATCGCCTGCGGCGCCGGGAAGGTTCGGTGCCCGGCAATTCGAACCGGCTGCAGCTGCGCGGCGCAACCGCCGATCTGTTCGCATTCGATTTCGCCAGCATGCAGTATCGCAGGTCGGAACGCACCAGGATCGAGCTGACGTCCGACGGGGGCATGGTGAACGGAGTCATCCAATGGTTCACGCTCGAACTGGACGACGAGATCCGCTACGATACGCTTCCGGCGCGGGGAGTACCCCGATCCTGGATGCTGGACTTCTATCCGCTCGAGCGCCCACGCCACACCGCGCCGGGCGAGACGCTGATATTCCATGCCGCGCACGATCGCACGGAGTTGTTGATCTGGCCGGCCGACTGACCAACTAGCTGCATCGGGAACGGCGTCGCCTTGGCTGAAAACCCTGCCGACCATGCAGACGACATCGAACGCGTTCGGGCGGCGCTCCTTCGAATCGCCGCGATGTCCTGCGCCTGCGGTTTCGACTGGCTGGTCCTCAATGGCCTGCCGCAGCTATTGCTGCTCCACCCCGATCCGTCGCGGCGAAGCCTTGGCGAGATCGACCTTCTCGTCCCCCCGGGCCAATCCATGGCGATCGCGGACATCTTTCGGGCCAATGGGCTCGAAGCCGTCAAGGGCAATGGCCGGCAAGACGATCTGGGCCGCCGGGGCTTGCGCTCCGATCCGCGCACGACGTTATGGGATCGCCAGGCCGCCCGGCACATCCACTTGCACGAGCGCCGGTTCTTCGCTGACTCCAAGGTCGCGCCCCTGCTCGCTCGCCATCCCCCGCGGCGATCGCGTTCGCCCGACGACATCTGCGCGGAGCCTGTCGGTGCCGAGATGGCGCTCGACATATTGCTCCGTGGCAGCGCGCGACAATGGCGCAAGCGCGGAGCCTTGCTCGATCTCGCCGCGGTGCTGGGACTCCTCGATCGCGCGCAGCAGGTCGCGCTGCTGCACGCGATCGCAGCGGCGGCGTTTGCTCCGGGCGCATTGGCGAGCCTGATCGCGCTGCGCACCGCGATGGGTATCGAGCCGCCCGCGGGTCCGCTTCGGACCTGGCTGGACCAGGCCGAGATCGTGCCCGAAGTCGCGGTCCGTGCCAGCATCTACGCCGAGGCGATCGCCGCTCATGGTCCGGCCGAACCGACAGACGCACCGCACAAGCCGGCGATCGGCCGTCCGCGCCTGTGGCATCGCATTGCCGGCCGAATGGCGCGCGTGATCCGCCGACCCCGGCAATTCACGCGCGATCCCGCGACCCGCATGGACCGCTATCCGCTCGCGTTCCGGTTCGCCCAGCATTGGCTCAGGAATCGCGACCAGGTGCGCATCCTCTCGTTCGGCTGCTCGAGCGGTGAAGAAGTTCTCAGCCTGCGGTCCTATTTCCCCGACGCGGCAATCAAGGGGATCGACGTCGACCGCCGCCGCGTCGCCGCCGCGCGCGCGCTGATCGCCGATCGGCCGGGCATCGCTTTGGAGGTCGCGGGAACGACAGCCGGCGAGCCGGCAGGCAGCTATGACGCAGTATTCTGCATGGCGGTGTTGCGCGATGCGGCACTCGATTCGCCACGGACGCGCGCGGCAGCGGGCCCGCTGACGTTCGAGGCATTCGCCGCGGAAATCGCCGCGCTCGTTCGCTGCCTCAAACCTGGAGGCCTGCTGTTCGTCGCGCACGGCAATTTTCGCGTCGCCGATACCGACGCTGCCGGACAGCTCGAGCTGGTCTTGCACGCGGATCCGCCGGGCTCGGGGCTGACTCCAGGATTGTATGATCGCACCGGGTCGCGGCTCGACAACGAAGTTGACCGCTCGCTGGCTTTCGTCAAACTCGCGCAGTGAAAGGGGCATATCGGCGCGAAATCGACGGCATGAGGGGGCTCGCGGTGCTTGCCGTCGTGCTGTTTCACGCCGACGTCCCGGGCTTTGCGGGCGGCTTCGTCGGTGTCGACGTCTTCCTGGTGATCTCCGGCTATCTCATCACCGCCGTAATCCAGCGCGAGATGGATGCGGGCACGTTCACGCTCGCGGCATTCTATGAGCGCCGCGTGCGGCGGATCATGCCGGCATTGCTCGCGATGCTGGCGGCGTCGGCGATCGCAGCCTGGATGTTGCTCCCTGCCGATTTCAAGGCGTTCGGCGCGAGCCTGGTGGCGATCTCGGCCTTTGCCTCGAACTTCCTCTTCGCTCGGGAGAGCGGCTATTTCAGCCTGCTCGATGCGCCACGCCCCTTGCTCCACAGCTGGAGCCTGGCGGTCGAGGAGCAGTTCTACCTGCTGTTCCCGCTGCTGTTGCTGATCGTGCGGCGGGCTGGCACGCGCGGCACGCAGGTCGCATTGGCCATCGCTACGCTGCTGTCGTTCGGATACAGCCTCTGGGCAACGCAGGTCGAGCCGGCGCAGGCATTCTATTCGCCCGCGTCGCGCGCATGGGAATTTCTCGCGGGGGCAGTGCTGGCGGTCAGTACAGTGCGGCGCCCCGTCCAGGCCATCATCGGCGACATCGCCGCGATGCTGGGGCTGGCGCTGCTCGGCCTTGCCCTGTGGCGGCTTCGTCCGGACCTGCCGTTTCCCGGGTACAATGCGTTGCTGCCGGTGCTTGGCACGACATTGGTGCTGCTCGGGACCGCGGCGGAAGGCTCGCGGGTCGCCCGCGCACTGCAGCTACGTCCGTTCGTCGCGACCGGGCTGATCTCCTATTCGCTCTACCTCTGGCACTGGCCGATGATCGTATTCGGCGGCTATTATGTGCTCGACGAGCACGCGCTTCCTATCGCGCGGCTGGCGATGGCCGTACTGGCGTTTCCCGTGGCCTGGGCCTCGTGGCGGTTCGTCGAACTGCCCTTCCGCCGCCCCAGGCTGTTGCTTTCTCGATCCGCGCTGTTCGCAAGCGCCGCGATCCTGAGCCTGGCCTTGGCGAGCTACGGCGCGATGGCTTTCGCGACGAAGGGCCTGCCCTCGCGCTTCAGCCAACTCGTTCAGCGCATCAGCGATCGCGGGGATGCTCCCGACTATGGCTGCACCGACCTGCCGATCGCGTCGCTGTCGACCGCATCGCAGTGCTGGATCGGCGACGCGCGTGTTCGTCCGAGCTTCGTGCTGTGGGGCGATTCCCATGCCGCGGTCTATGTTCCGGAATTGCGGCGACTGGCCCGCGCCTATGGCACGTCCGGCTATGAAATCACGGCGCTGGGCTGCCCCCCGTTGCTCGTCCCGCAGCTTGGCGAGACGCGGCTGCAATCCGGCAAGGATCCGGCGATGCGCCGTGCGCTATGGGCGAAATGCAACAGACGAAACCAGCAAGCGGCGAATTTCATTCGCCAAACCCGGCCGCGTGCAGTGATTCTTGCCGCCCATTGGACCGCCTATGCGGCCGGCAAGCACCTCCTTTCGGCAGAATCCAATCAAGAAGCATTCGACAATGTCGTTCACGCACTGCGTGCTCAAGGCACCATTGTCTACGTCGTGCTCGACGTTCCAGAGACCAAGCGGCTGTCGGTCGATCAGATCGCGAAGGCACAAGTGATCCACGCGGCTATCCACATTGAACCCAGCACTACCGATTATCTCCGCCGCAACGAGCGAATGCGGGTACAGGCGTACGATCTGCAACACCGGGGCTTGGTGCAGGTGATCGAACCGGCGCAATTGCTGTGCGGCCCAACGACTTGCCGCATGACCGACGGAGAATATCCGCTGTATTTCGACAGCAATCATTTGAATGCGCGCGGTGCGCATTCTCTCGGCCGCTTGTTCGAACCGATATTCATGGGCCTGAAGCGCAAAACCGCCAACACCGGCTAGTGCCGTTCGCGGATTTGTGAGAAACCGGGCCATGGAGCATGCAGCGCTGGCCGTCGCGGAACGGCCGAACTCCTTCCGAGTCGAGCTCGAGCCGCCACGGCTGCTGTCGGTGAAGGAAGAGCTGGCGGTCAATCGCGCAGCTGTCGCGCGTCGGCCGAAATCGGCCGAGCTACGCTATCGGCTCGCACACAATCTCTACACGCTCGACCAGTTCGACGAAGCAATCGCGTTGTTGCGTGAGATCGACAGCGAAACGGATGATTTCCGCGTTCCGCATATGCTGGTGACCGCACTTCTGGCGCGGGAGACCCGCGAGGATACGGTCGAGGCGAATCGCATGGCATCGCGTTCCGTCGGACTCGCACGCGACGACTTCGAAAAGGCTCGTGCGCTTGCAGCCCTCGGAAAGGCCCAGATCCGGCTCGGGCGATTCGAGGAAGGGCGCAAATCGCTCCATGCCGCCCTCGATGCCAACCTCCATAAAAGGATGCATACAAGCGGCTCGCGATGCTCGATTTCCAGCTCGACCGGACCGAAGCCGCACTCGAATTCGCGGACGAAATGGTGCGCCAGGGGGTCACGCATGCTCGCGTGCTGGGCATACGGCCGCTGGCGCTGTCCAGGCTGGGCAGGACCAGCGATGCGCGCACCGCTTTCGGGTTCGACACGCATCTTCACATGGCGACATTGCCCCCGCCCCCCGGCTGGGAGTCGATCGAAGCGTTCAACCGCGATCTCGCCGCCGAACTGCTGAATCACCCCGGGATTCGCTATGAGCGCTACGGCGTTGCCTCCGCCAATACCTGGCGCATCGATGAACCCTGTCTCGGGCGATCCAGGATGGTGCCGCTGCTGCAAAAACTGCTGCAGAAGGAAGTAGAGGCCTATGTTGCGCGATTGGCCGACGATGACGATCCCTGGCTCAACGGTCGCAAGGCCAGTGGTTTCCTCCATCACTGGTCGGTCATCACCGACGGCGACGGGTTCGAGGAATGGCACGTTCACCAGAATGGCTGGCTGAGCGGCGCCTATTATGTCGACGTGCCCGATTTCATCGTCAAGGGCGACGGGCCAGGCGGCTGCGTGGCATTCGGTCTTCCCGAAGGAATCGTCAGCGATGATGCCCACCGCGCCTTTGGCACCCGCCTGTTTCGCCCCTATTCGGGCCTGGTGATGATGTTTCCGTCGCACGCCTTCCATCGCACCTATGCGCACCGTGGTGATCAGCGGCGGATTTGCCTTGCCTTCGACATTGCGCCGCACGAAAGTTACCAATAACGCCACGTCGGGCAGGTTTTGGGGGCGATGTTGAACGATACGATCTGGATGCTGGCCACCGAATGCGTTGCCACCGAAGTGGACGATGCACTGGTGTTGCTCGATCTCGACGCGGGATCGTACTTCGCGCTCAACGCCCCGGCGGCGGACATCTGGCGAGCGCTGGCCGAACCCAAGACCGAGGCGGCGCTGCTCGACGTGCTGCTGAACAAATATCAGATCGATCGCGAACATTGCACGCGTTCGCTCGCCACGTTGCTGAAGCATCTCGAGGACAAGGGCCTGGCCAAGCCGGCCAGCTGAACGGTGGGCGCACACCGCCACGTTGCGTTCGGGCTGTTGTGGGACAGCGACGTAGCGCTCGAACAATTCGCCGCGATCGAAAGCGACGGCACACCTGCGGATATCGTCGTGCACGAGGTCGCTGGTCCGCTGCCGTCACGCGCGCAAATCGTCGGCTTCGACGGGGCGAGCCTATGCCATGACGGCATTCGTTTCTGGGTGAACGACGAACTTGTCTTCGATTTCTACTCCCCCGATCGAGTCCATTGGCTGCGGGGCGCCGGTTGGACCGGGCGGTTTCCGGCGCTGTTTTACGGGACGGTGACCGCGCTGTTGTTGGCGTGGCGAGGCGCCATACCGATCCACGGTTCGGCAGTCGAACTCGACGGACGAGCCTTTCTGATTTGCGGTCCATCGGGCGCCGGAAAATCGACCCTGGCGGCCGCACTGGTCGCATCGGGCCGGGCGCGCCTGATCGCTGACGACCTGTCGGCTCTCGC
>Ga0105248_10002338_pt1 | contig 21035 bp, 18 predicted proteins | sample KBSS34metaG_FD_81524 | JGI IMG/M metagenome (GOLD analysis project Ga0105248, IMG submission 81524) | Switchgrass rhizosphere microbial communities from Kellogg Biological Station, Michigan, USA - KBS S3-4 metaG | ecosystem: Host-associated > Plants > Roots > Rhizosphere > Soil | place...
CGAGGTCCGGGGCGGCAGACCGACGACGCCGTCGGCGATGGCTTTGATGTGATCCGGCGTCGTGCCGCAGCAGCCGCCGACGATGTTGACGAAGCCGCTGGTGGCGAACTCGCGCAGGTAGCCGCCGGTTTCCTCGGCCTGTTCGTCGTAGGCGCCGAAGGCGTTGGGCAGCCCGGCGTTCGGGTAGCAGCTGACGTAGCAGGGCGCGATGCGCGCCAGGTCGGCGAGATACGGGCGCATGTCGCGCGCGCCGAGCGCACAGTTGATGCCGACGCTGAACGGCTTCGCGTGCGCGATCGACACCCAGAAGGCGTCGATCGTCTGTCCCGACAGCGTCCGGCCGCTGCGATCCGTGATCGTCACCGAAATCATCAGCGGCAGACGTTCGTGGTTCGGGGTTCGTCGTTCGTCGTACAGCTCTTCGATCGCGACGATCGCCGCCTTCGCGTTGAGTGTGTCGACGATCGTCTCGACGAGCAGGAGATCGGCGCCGCCGTCGATCAGGCCACGCGCCTGCTCCTTGAACGCGTCGCGCAGCGCGTCGAACGTCATGTTGCGGAACGCCGGGTCGTTGACGTCCGGCGAAATCGAGAGGATGCGGTTGGTCGGCCCGATCGAGCCGGCGACGAACCGCGGCCTCGACGGATCCTTCGCGGTGTACTCGTCGCACGCGGCCCGCGCGAGCTTCGCCCCCTCGAGGTTCAACTCGTAGACCAGCGGCTCGAGCGCGTAGTCCCCCTGCGCGATCGCGGTGCCACTGAAGGTGTTCGTCTCGATGATGTCGGCGCCGGCCTCGAGATACTGCCGGTGGATCTCGGCGATCACGTCCGGCCGCGTCAGCACGAGGACGTCGTTGTTGCCGCGCAGATCCTTCGGGTGGTCCTTGAACCGCGCGCCGCGAAAATCGGCCTCGGTCAGCTGGTGCCGCTGGACCATCGTCCCCATCGCGCCATCGAGAACGAGAATGCGCTTCGCAAGAAGACGGTCGAGTGTCGCGCGTACGTCAGTGGTCATGATTTTTCGTGGGTGTCGTGTCGTTTCGTCTGTTTCGCGCCGCTCTTTGTCCCGGATGCCACGAGGACCGTGAACGGATCGCCCGACTTGCGTGCGCCGACGCCGACTTTGACGCCGGTAAGGCCCGCTGCCGTGAGCATCCGTCTGAGCTCGTCGTCCTGGAATCCCAGCCGCCGGTCGCCGAGCTTGGCGCGCACCCATTCCTCGTCGTGCGCGCGCAGATCGAGCAGCAGGACGCGGCCGCCGGGCGTCGTCACGCGGGCCGCTTCGGCCACGGCGCGGGCCGGATCGTGCGCGTGGTGCAGCGCCTGCGACAGCATCGCGATGTCCACCGAGGCGTCTCGCATCGGCAGCTTCTCGAGCTCGCCCTTCTTCCAGATCACATTCGAGACGCGCCGCCGCCGCGCCAGTGCTTTGGCGCGGTCGAGCACCGCCTCGGATCGATCGACGGCGACGACCCGCGACGCCCAGCGCGCCGCCTCCATCGTCAGATAGCCTTCGCCGCAGCCGAGGTCGGCAACCTTCACGGCCGGCATCAGCAGGCCGAGCGCGCGCGACCAGGCGGCCCAGCTGCGCCCGGGCACCAGCTGGCGCGCGTCACGGGTGTCAGGACCGGCATGCGCGTCGAAGTTTTCCTTGCGCAGACGCATCACCTCCTGCAGCCGCGCCTCGTCGGCGCGCACCGCCGGATCGGCGGCCGATGCCTCGAACTGCGCCTGCAGGACCGCCGTCAGCGGCGCGTCCGCGCCCTGGTGGGCGGCCGCGCGGTAATAGCTGAAGCCGCCGTCGCGCTCTTCGACGACCAGCCCCGCCTCCTTGAGGAGACCCAGATGGCGCGAGACGCCGGACTGCGCGAGGCCGAGCACGCCGGTCAGCTCGGTCACGTTGAGCCGCTCTCGCGACAGCACGCGCAGCAGGCGCAGGCGCGCCTCGTCGCCAAGCAGCCGGTAGAGCGCGGACGCCCGTTTCACATCTATAAATCTACATGTAGTGATACCAATACGCAAGTAGCTAGAGCGTTTTACAACCGTGGCGCAGGGCTTTAGCCCTGCGAGCCGCGCAGCCCTGAAGGGCTGCGCCACTGGAGAGAGCAGACAAGCTCTCTCGCGCGAGCAGGGCGGGTCGGGCGGGCGGGATTTCAGAGATCGTCGATGGACGCCGGCCAGTCGCTCTTGAGCAGGCGCGACAGCGATCGGTCCGCGAGCAGGCGGCCGTTCGTCTGACACGCCGCGCAGTAGTTGCATTCGTTGGACGCGTAGACGATCCGCTGCACCGGCTTGCCGCAGACCGGGCACGGCAGCCGGAAGCGGCCGTGGACCGCCATCTCGTCGTGGAACGCGGTCACCTTCTCCGGAAATCCCTCGCCGGTCTGTGCGCGCAGCACGGCAGTCCAGCGCGTGAGCGTCGCGCGCGTGGCGTCGAACAGCCGGCCGAATTCCTCGTCGCTCAGCGACCGCGACAGCTTGAGCGGTGACAATCGCGCGGCGTGCAGGATCTCGTCCGAATAGGCGTTGCCGATGCCGCTGAACAGATGCGGATCGGTCAACGCCCGCTTCAGCGTGTGGCTCTCACGTGTGAGCGCGTCGTAGAACTGCTCGCGCGTCGCCTCGAGCGGCTCAACGCCGCCGGGATCGAGCGCGCGCAGCGCGGCCTCGCCGCGCACGAGCTGCAGCGACGCGCGCTTTTTCGAGCTCGCCTCGGTGAAGAAAAGCGTGCCGTGCTCGAAGATGAAGGAGGCGAGCATCAGCTTCGGGCCCATTCCCGATTTCCTGCCCGGCGCGCGCCAGCGCAGCCGCCCGGCGATCATCAGATGGATCACGAGAAAGAGGTCGGCATCGAAGACCAGCACAATCCGCTTGCCGATGCGGCGGACGCCGCGCACGACCTGTCCCTGGATGGCGTCAATCGGCGGATCGACCGTGCGAAGGACGAAGGGGCTGTGGAGTACGAGCCGCTGAAGGGGGCGCCCGACGATGTGGCGCGTCAGCGCTTCGACGTAAACGACAACGTCTGGGAGCTCGGGCAAGACGAACGACTAACGACCGATGACTACTTCCTCAGCCAGCTGACGATCTGCTCCCGCGTCCAGTGATGGTCGTCGTTGAGATGCAGGATGATCGAATTCAGCGGCAGCCGCTTGTTGCACCCTTCAGGACAGCGGCGTCGGACGTTTTCGAGGCAGTCGAACAGGCGATCCAGACGCGGCCGGATGGAGCCCGCTTCCTGCGGCAGGGCGTAGGCGCCTTCGTACGCCGCGCCGAGCGCGCACGACCCGCCCTTGCTGGAGAAGTATTCGCCGAACGCCTGGCTGGGACGCCGCCTCGCGCCTTCCGCGATCGCGTCGGCGAGCTCGATCTGATCCGCGCGAAGTACTTGATGCATCCCGCCTCTCCATCCTCAACTGCCCCACCCTCCGCCAGGCGGCAGTGGTGCGCGCGACCTTCTGCTCGCATTCTACGCCTCGCCGCCGGCCCACGCACCTGTTCGAAAACGGACGTCGTCCGCGCGGCCTGAGTCATGCATCGCCAGTACGATACCCTTGGGAGACGGCTGGCGGCTCGTCCGCGGCGTCCTAACCGATATGCGCCTGTTGGCTCTGTTATTTACGGTGACGCTCGTTGCCGCGCCCGCCGTGGCGCAACAGACGCCCGCGCCCTCGACCGCCGACACTCCGTCACCCGGGCAGGACGAATCGAAGCTTCCCGTGTCCCTCTCGAAGATCCGCGGGGCGCTGGAAGCGACGCCGCTGCATCCGCTCCGGACTCTCGACGAGACCCCCACCTTCCGCATCCAGATCCGGGAGAAGCAGAAACTCGAGGAGCTGCTGGCGACGTTGAAGTTCAAGCCGGCGCCGGTGCCAGCCGGCGGCATCAAGATGGCCGAGCAGAACCGGATCATGTTCCCATGGGTCGACAACCCGGAACGCCAGCAGTTCGGCGCATTCAACCAGTCCGAGCTCCTGACCATCCTGATCGAGAATCTCCTCGGCAAGTACCTCGGTGGCAAGGCGGCCAACGCGATCTCGAAGAGCGAGCGCGCGAACGCCGAGGCTGCCGCGAAAGAGGAAGTCCGCTCCGCGATCGCGCAGTACTGCAGCGCGCAGCCGGGCAACGGCGCCGGCCTCCAGATCTGCGATAGTCCGGTTCGATGAGGGCAACGTCGATCGCGCTCGCCGGCGCGCTGATCTTCGGCGGCTCCGCCGCGCTTCGCGCGCAGGAGCCCGCGCCCGACCGATCGCTCGACCGGATGCGGTCGGTGCTGCAGAAGGCGCCGCTGCGCCTGACGCCGGTCGAACCGGAAGCGACGTTCAAGATCGAGATCCACGCCATCCATCCGATGCACGAGATCTTCGAGAAGCCGCCATGGCAGCTCCCGCCGATTTACTGGCGGATTCCGGCGATGGGCCCCTCGACCGCGTTCGGGTCGATGCCGATTCTGAACGTCGACCTGCTCGGCATCGCGAGAAGCGCCAGGCGCGCGTCCGACGGGCGCGCGGCGCACGCCGAGGTCCTGCGCGCCATCGCCGACTATTGCGCGGCGCAGCCGAACGCCAACACGATTCAGATCTGCTCGACGTCGCGCGCCATCCGCTGAATCTGGTCCATCCACGTCCGCAGCGCCGGCGCGAACTCGCGCGGCACGCATTCGCCGCAGATCTCGCGCGCCAGTCGCGACGCGTCGTGCACGCTCGCGGCAAGCGCCGGCGGACGCGCGGCCCCTTTGGCCTGCACGCACGTCAGCAGCTCGTTGAACTCGCGAAAGACCGACGTCAGCCCGGCGAGAATCGCTTCGAGCACCGCTTCGTCCGGCGCTTCCTGGGGCCGGTACAGCAGATCGTGCACAGCCCGGAGCTCGCCGACGAAGACCATCGCGGCTCCTTCCACCCGCGCGACCGCTTCGGGCGGAGGGATATCCCGTCCCTCGCACAGGCGCGCCGTCGCCTGCAGTTCACTGCGGACCAGCAGCAGGTTGGTGCGAACGCGGCCGAGGCGATCCTCGAACGCGATGCGATGGATCTGGCCGATCAGCTCCTCCTGCCGACGGGAGACGAACTTCGACACGACGCAGCCGAACAGAATCAGGCCGGCGATCCCTTCGGCGACGGCGAGGATGCGCGCGGCCCCGGCCGGCACGATGTCGCCGTAGCCGACAGAAGTCGCGGTGACCGCACTGAAATACAGCGCCGGCAGGAGGCCGCGTGGACCGCTCGCAATCGGCTGCCCGCCCGACATCAGCGCGAAGCGCGGTGACATCCACGCGGCCAGCCAGTAGACGACGCCGCAGCCGACCACGATCTCGATCCAGAGCGCGAACAAGGCGCCGACGGAACGGTCCGCGAGCGCGTCGACGAATCGCGACGACAGTGTGCGGCGGCCGACAAGCGAGCCGCCGTGTGCGACGTGCGACGTGCGGTGCTCCAGATGCGGCAGGCCGGCGGCGGTGCTCGCGGTGCGGGGTGCGAGGTGCGGCGTGCGGGACGCGGCCTCGAGCTCGAACCATTCCGTCAACCCGCCGGGATAGTGACGGACGTTCGAATACCCGAGATCACGAAGCAGGCTCACGGCCTGCTCGCCCAACGGTCAGGTGGGACCGCCGCAATAGGTGACGATCGGCGCGGATCGATCGGGGAGCAGCGCGCCGGCGCGGCGCGCGATGTCCGCGACCGGCAGATTGATCGCGCCGGGAATGTGCATCCCGGCGAAGGTCTCGGGCGACAGGACGTCGACCAGCGTGATGCGCCGCTCCCGCAGGGCACGAACCAGCTCGTCGCGCGATACGCGTGGAATGTCGGCCTGCTGAGAAGCGGGTGAGCTCACCCGCCCATTCTGACACCGCCCTTGACCCCGAGCCCGACATCGATATATCCTTTTATCCGGTTATACGGATGAATGGCAAGGCCCCGGCAATCCTCGATCATCTCGCCTCTCTCGCGGACACGACGCGCAGCCGGATTCTGCTGCTGCTCGAGCGTCACGAGCTGACGGTGTCCGAGCTCTGCGGCGTCGTGCAGCTGCCGCAGTCGACGGTCAGCCGGCACTTGAAGGCGCTTGCCGACAGCGGCTGGGTCGCGTCGCGGGCGGAGGGCACGAGCAACCTCTACGCGATGACCCGCGAGGACCTCGACGCGTCCGCGCGGCGTCTCTGGGCGCTCGTCCGCGAACAGGTCGGATCGTCCCCGGCCGCGGCGCAGGATCAACGGCGCCTGCAGGCAGCGATTGCCGAGCGGCGGACGAAATCGCAGGAGTTCTTTTCTTCGTCCGCCGGCCAGTGGGATCGCGTGCGCGACGATCTCTTCGGCGATCGTTTTCATCTCGTGGCGCTGGCCGCCTTCGCGCAGAGCGACTGGACCGTCGGCGATCTGGGCTGCGGCACCGGACAGGTCAGCACCGCTCTGGCGCCGTTCGTCGAACGGGTGATCGCGGTCGACTCGTCGGCGGCGATGCTGCAGGCCGCGAAGAAGCGGCTGCACGGTTTCGACAACATCGACCTCCGGCGCGGCGAGCTCGAGGCGCTGCCGGTCGACGATGCGAAGCTGGACGCCGCGACGCTGATGCTGGTGCTGCATCACGTGCCGGAGCCGCAGCGCGCGCTGGCCGAAGTGGCCCGCGTCCTCAAACCGCACGGGCAGGCGGTCATCGTCGACATGCTGCCGCACGATCGCGAGAGCTACCGCCAGCAGATGGGGCACGTGTGGCTGGGGTTCAGCGACGACCATGTCCGACGCATGTTTCAGGAAGCCGGTTTCGAACAGATCAGATTCGTCGCACTTCCCCCGGACGCACGCGCGAAGGGTCCGGGATTATTCGTCGCAACAGGCAGGAGAACATAATGGCAACAGTGATCGAGAAGATGCACCCGTACGAAGCCGCCAAGGCGGCAGGGCGTGAACCGTTCAAGGTCCGGAACCTCGCGGAGGCCGAGTTCGGCCGCAAGGAAATGCGCCTCGCCGAGCAGGAGATGCCCGGCCTGATGGCGCTGCGCAAACAGCACGGCGCGAAGAAGCCGCTCGCCGGCGCCCGCATCATGGGCAGCCTGCACATGACGATTCAGACCGCCGTCCTGATCGAAACGCTCGTCGAGCTCGGCGCCGACGTGCGCTGGGTCTCGTGCAACATCTTCTCGACGCAGGATCACGCCGCGGCGGCGGTCGCGGTCGGCCGTCCGGAGAACGGCGGCACCGTCGCCAACCCCAGGGGCACGCCGGTGTTCGCGTGGAAGGGCGAAACGCTCGACGAATACTGGTGGTGCACGGAGCAGGCGCTCGAGTGGCCCGATGGCAGCGGCCCGACGCTGATCGTGGACGACGGCGGCGACGCGACGCTGCTGGTGCACAAAGGCGTCGAGTTCGAGAAGTCCGGCGTCGTGCCCGCGTTCAACGCCGAGAAGGATCCGGAAGAATGGGGCGTCATCCTCAAGACGATTCGCCAGTCGATCGCGAAGGACAAGGGGCGCTACACGCGCATCGCCTCGTCGCTGCGCGGGGTCTCAGAGGAGACGACGACCGGTGTCCACCGTCTCTATCAGATGATGGAGGCGGGCACGCTGCTCTTCCCCGCCATCAACGTCAACGACTCGGTGACCAAGAGCAAGTTCGACAACATCTACGGCTGCCGCCACTCGCTGCCGGACGGTCTTGCCCGTGCGACCGACGTCATGCTGGGCGGCAAGGTCGCGGTGGTGTTCGGCTTCGGCGAAGTCGGCAAGGGATGCGCGCAGGCGCTGCGCGGCCAGGGTGCGCGTGTCATCGTCACCGAGATCGATCCGATCTGCGCGCTGCAGGCGGCGATGGAAGGCTATCAGGTCGCGACGATCGACGACGTGATCAAGGACGCGGACATCTTCATCACGGCGACCGGCAACCACAACATCATCACCGCCGACCACATGGCGAAGATGAAGGACAAGGCGATCGTCGGCAACATCGGCCATTTCGACAACGAGATCGACATGGCCGGGCTGAAGAAGTACAAGGGCGTCGAGCGGATCAACATCAAGCCGCAGTACGACGAGTTCAAGTTCCCCGACGGCCACAGCGTGATGGTCCTCGCGGAAGGGCGTCTGCTGAACCTGGGCTGCGCGACCGGCCATCCCAGCTTCGTGATGTCGGCGTCATTCACCAACCAGGTGATCGCACAGATGGAGCTGCACGCCAACACCGGCAAGTACGAGAAGAAGGTCTACATGCTGCCGAAGCACCTCGACGAGCAGGTGGCGCGCCTGCACCTCGATCACCTCGGCGTCAAGCTGACGACACTGTCCAAGGATCAGGCCGACTACATCGGCGTACCGGTCGACGGGCCGTACAAGCCGGACCACTACCGCTACTAGAATTAAGAATTCGGAATCAAGAATTCAGAATTCGTGAAACCCGCGGGTGCCGGAAGGTGCCCGCGGGTTTTTTTGTGTGTTACAGGACGCGCGCGACCAGCGCGTACTTCTGTTTGAACTGCGCCGCGCGGAACGCGCGGACCACGATGTCCATGCTGCCCGCCGGCGGGTGGTCCCAGATCACCTGCTCGACGTTGTTGGTGCGGTCGAATGCGGTGGCGTTCGCCGCCTGGTTGCCGTGACGCTCGGAGCCGCCCGCGCGAACGATGAGATCCAGATCGTTCTGCAGGCCTTCGCCGGGCCGGTCGGTCCAGACCAGCGTCACCTTGATCGCGGCGGCGCCCGCCGGCACGGTGACCGTCACCGTCTGTTCCTGCCCGGTGTCGAGCGCCGTCGCCTCGTCGTTGACGGCCAGCAGCTTCGTCGAGCCGGTGATGGCGGCGACGTCGACGCGGCCGAAGCCCTGATGGATGTTCGGAATCACACCCGCCTCGCTCGGCACGTACTGCCCGCCGATGTTGCGGGCGCCGTTGATCAGCAGCGCCTTGATCAGCGCGGCGCTCGGCTTGGCGATGGACTTCTTCTTGATCGCGAACTCGCGCAAGACCGCCGCGCAGCCCGCGACCAGCGGAGTGGCCATGCTCGTGCCGCCCTCGAAGAAGTACAACGGGTCGTTTGACAGGCCCCAGCCATCATCGGACGCATCGCGCGACCGGGTGGACAGAATGAAGGTGCCGGGCGCCACGACATCGGGCTTGATGCGCTGATCGTGGGTCGGCCCCCGGCTGCTGAACGCGACCAGACCCTCGGGGTTGTTGGCGACACGATCCGTTTTGAGGGGAGGTGCGGGGAAATCGCTGGGCCATGCGCTGCCGTACGTCCAGGTTTTTGTCGGTCGGTTGTTCTCGGTCGCGCCCACGGTGATGCAGTTTTTCGCGGTGCTCGGCGGTTTGATCGAATTCAAATCGACCATGCCGTTGGCGTCCGAATCGATGCCCTCGTTGCCGGCGGCGAAACAGATCACCAGGTCGCGATGGTTCCAGACGAAGTCGTCCAGTTCGAAACACTCGGAATTGTATTGACCGTCTCCCGTGATATTGCTCCACGAGTTGGAGTGCACGCGCGCCTTGTCGGTCGTGTACGGTTTCTCGAACAACGTACCGAGGTTCGCTGGCAGGCCGCCCAGCCCGCCTTCCGCGTCGAGAACGGATTGCAACACCAGCGTGGCCTTGGGGGCAGTGCCGCGCACCTTGACACCGAGCGTCGTCGAGTTGCCGTCGCCCAGCACCGAGCCGGCGACGTGCGTGCCGTGCCCGTCTGGATCGTTCTTCTTTCCCGGCCGCCCGAGCGCATAGAGCTTCTTGACGCGGCCGGCAAACGCGGGATGCACATTGGTGGTCGATCCCCTGTCCAGGCCGGTGTCGCATACGGCGACGATCTGACCCTCCCCTTCGAGGACCGTCGCGTCAGCCAGCGGCACGCCGACGCGAATGATGTCGCGCGCGATGTTGTTCTGGAGTTTCTTGGGCGACACGCGCTCGATGCTGCGGACCGCGTCGATCTCCGCCAGTTTCGGCAGGGCCCGTTCCGCCACCGTCAGGCGCACTTTGTTGCCGCTGATCGTGACGTCGTCAGGATCGACGCCCGCGGCAGCGGCGATCTTCGCGCGCACCGTCGCCGCCCGTGCGTTGCGGTGAAGCACGATGTCCACGCGGTTCGGCGTGCGATCCAGCGACCCGGACGCCGCGGCGTCCGCTTCCATCAGTCCCTGCGGCCCCGGGGCGCCCGCGCCGGGGAGCAGCGCCGGATTGATCTTGAAACCTCGGAGGTACGTGTTCGCCCAGGTCACGAACGGCAGCGCACGAATCTTCACAAGGGACGTGCCCGTGTAGTGGCAGATATACGTGTCCTGCGGAACGAACTCCAGAATCTTCGCGCCTGTCTTTTCCAGCTTCGCGCGCTGCGCCTGTGTCAACGGACCGTTGGTCTGGACGAGCAGGTAGTCCGAGTCGCGTGCATTGGCGGAAAGCAGGCTCGCACCCTCGAGCGCGTCGGACTCAGCGGTCGGATCGATTGTGACTCCGTTGATCGTGATCGTCGCCATCGTTGCCCTCCTCGAGTCGATGGCCAACGACGATAGGATCGATCCGTCGCCTCGTCAACGGCAAACGTGGGCAGCGCAGTTTGGCTTGCCTTCTAGCAGGCGTATCATCTGCCTATGAAGAAGAACGCCTTCCGCCACCTGATCCTGGCCACGCTCATTGCGGCCGCCGGCGCGGGCGCGCTGCTGAACGCGCAGCAGGGCCCGCTCAGCGCCGCCGACAAGCAGCGCCGCATCGATACGGAGAACGAGCTCCAGTCGATCGCCATCGTCGAGCGCAAGGTGATGATGCCGATGCCCGACGGCGTGCGGCTTGCCACCGACATCTACCGGCCGAAGAACGCGACGGGCAAGGTACCGGTGATCTGGGTGCGGACGCCGTACAACTTCAACTTCTGGGACATCCAGAACGGCGTGCCGGCCGACATGACCGCGCAGCTGACCGCGGTCAAGCGCGGCTACGCCTACGTCGTGCAGAACGAGCGCGGCCACTTCTTCTCCGAAGGCAACTACGACATCCTCGGATCGAAGACCGACGGCTACAACACCGTCGACTGGCTGGCGAAGCAACCGTGGTCCAACGGCAAGATCGGCACGACCGGCTGCTCCTCGACGGCCGAGTATCAGATGGGTGTCGCCGCGCTCGGCCATCCGGGCTACGCCGCGATGAACGTGCAGGGCTTCGGCGCCGGCGTCGGCCGCGTCGGTCCGTATTACGAGCAGGGCAACTGGTACCGCGGCGGCGCGGTGCAGATGCTGTTCATCGCCTGGCTCTACGGCGAGCAGAATCAGGTACGGCCGATGTTTCCTCCGAATACCAGCCAGCAGGATCTGATCCGCGCCTCGAAGGCGTTCGATCTCGCCGAGCACGCGCCGCCCGTCGACTGGTCGAAGGCGCTCTGGCATCTGCCGACCCAGGACATCATCAAGAACGTCGACGGCCCGCGCGGCATCTTCGAGTCGGCGATGCCGGTCGAGACCGGCGGCCGGATGATCCAGCGCGCACCGAACGATCCGGCCTGGTACCGCGGCGGTCTCTATCACGACGATCAGAAGCTGAACGTGCCCGGGCTGTGGTTCATGTCCTGGTACGACGTGTCGGTCGGGCCGAACCTCGCGCTCTACAACCACGTGCGCGCGACGGCGCCGCGCGCGATCGCCGACCAGCAGTGGGCCATCATCGCGCCGGTTGCGCACTGCTCCTACACGCGCGCGACCGCCGACACCGTCGTCGGCGAGCGCAGCATGGGCGACGCTCGCCTCGACTACCACGAGATCGTCTACGGCTTCTTCGATCGGTTTTTGAAAGACGAGTTGCCGACAGCGACGATCGAGAGGCCGAAGGTCACGTACTACACGATGGGGATGAACAAATGGCAGACAGCGGACACGTGGCCGCCCGCGGGCGCGCAGCCGCTCACCTTCTATCTCGGCAGCGGCGGGAAGGCGAATACGTTGAACGGCGACGGTGCGCTCGCGACCGCGGCGCCGGATGCCGACAAGCCCGACGCGTTCACCTACGATCCGCTCAACCCCGTGCTGTCGTACGGCGGCAACGTCTGCTGCACCGGCACGGCGGTGCAGGCCGGCGCCTTCGATCAGCGGCGGATGGAAGCGCGCGACGACATCCTGGTCTACACGAGCGACGCGTTCAAGGAAGGGACCGAGGTCAGCGGGCCGATCGTGCCGACGCTATACGTCTCGTCCGACGCGAAGGACACCGACTTCACCGTCAAGGTGCTCGACGTGTACCCCGACGGCCGCGCGTTCAATCTCGACGAATCGATTCAACGGATGCGGTACCGGGACGGCTACGACAAACCGCTCGCGTGGATGGAATCCGGGAAGGTCTACAAGGTCACGCTGCAGCCGCTGACGACGAGCAACTACTTCGCCGCCGGCCACAAGCTGCGCATCGAAGTGTCGAGCAGCAACTTCCCGCGCTTCGATCGGAACCTGAACACCGGCGGCAACAACTACGACGAGAGCAAAGGGGTCGTCGCGCACAACGCCGTGCACCACTCGAAGTTGTACCCGTCGTCGGTGACCGTGACGGTCGTGAAGCGCGCAGGTGGAACCGGCTCGAGCCCCCAGCCCTGAGCCCTCAGCCCTAAGCGTTATTCGTACCTTAGCGCTTCCATCGCGTCGATCTCCGTCGCGCGGCGCGCCGGCGCGTAGCAGGCCGCCAGACCGATCGCGACGACGAGTACCGCCGATCCGATGAACGTGACCGGATCGGTCGCGCCGACGCCGAACAGCAGCGATCCCAGCAGCCGGCCGGCGGCGGCGGCGAGCAGGAGGCCGATCGCCGCGCCCGCGAGCGTCAACGTCATGCCTTGCCGCAGCACCATCCTGACGACGTTGCCCCGCTGCGCGCCGAGCGCGATCCGGATCCCGATCTCGCGCGTGCGGCTCGTCACCATGTACGCGGTCACCCCGTAGATGCCGATCGCCGCGAGCAGCAGGCCAATCACGCCGAGGCTGCCGGCAACCGACGCGGCGATGCGCTGGGGCACGAGGCCGAGCGAGGCGTACTCCTCGAACGTCTGCGCGTTGACCACCGGCACGTTCGGGTTCATCGACGCGAGCAGCGACCGGATGTCGGCGGCCAGCCGGCGGCCGTCGGACGCGCGCGCGACGATCGTCGTGCGCGGCATGTACTGCTGCTGCATCGGCACGTAGACGAACCCGGTCCGCTCCTCGCCGAGGAAGGCGTACTTGGCGTCCTTCGCCACGCCGACGACGATCATCGGCCGCGACGAGTCCGGCGTGCCGCGGCGATCGACGTGATGCACCAGCACCTTGCCGAGCGGATCCTGGTTCGGCCACAACTGCCGCGCCGCCGTTTCGTTGACAATCACGACGTACGGCGCGCCGGAGCGATCGGCGGCGGTGAAGTCGCGGCCCCTGACCAGCGGCATCCTCATCGTCTTGAAATAGTCCGGCTCGACAACGTTCCAGTCGGCCTTGAGCCAGCCCGGCGGCGGCGGTCCGCGGCGATCAGTCGGCATCGGCGCGCCCGGCAGCGACAGCCCGCCGAGGCCCATGCGGCCCATCCCGAGGGGCATCACCGCCGAGACCGTCGCGCTCTCGACGCCTGGCAGCGCGCGCACGCGCTCGACGACCTGCTGCGCGAAGACCGGGCCCGTGGTCTCGGTGTAGCCGCTCAGCGAGAGATCGAGGAACGCGAGCTCCAGGCCGCGCGGATCGAAACCGGGATCGATCGTCGCGGCCCGCTGCAGCGCGCGGCCGAACAGCCCCGCACCGACGACCAGGACGATGCTGAACGCCACCTGGCTGATTACGAACGCGTTCCGCAGGCGCATGCGCTCGGGCCCGCCCTGCGCGTCTGCCTTCAGCCCACCGACGACCTCCGCCCGCGACGCATGGAACGCCGGCGCCAGGCCCGATAGGACCGCCGCGCCCAGCGACAGCGCGAGCGTGAAGGCCATGGCCCGCGCGTCGAGCGGCAGCGTCACGTCGAGCGGCAGCGGCAGTGCCGGCAGCAGCGATACCAGCGTCGTCGTCAGACCGCGCGCGAGCGCGAGGCCCGCGGCGCCGCCGACGAGAAACAGCAGCGAAGACTCGACGAGCATCTGGCGAATGAGCCGGCCGCGACCGGCGCCGATCGCCAGGCGCACCGCGATCTCCCGCCGCCGTGCCGACGCGCGCGCCAGCAGCACACCTGCGACGTTCGCGCAGGCGATCGCCAGCACCAGCGTGACGATGCCCATCAGCACCGCCATGAACGCGGCGACGGGGGCGCCGTTGCCGGGAATGGGAGCCGATGCAGCGACGCGCAGGCCCTTGCCGCGATTCGCGTCGGGGTATTCCTGTTCGAGCGCGCGCGCGATGCTCGTCAACTCGCCCTGCGCCTGTCCGATGGAGACGCCGGGTTTGAGACGTGCGCCCATCACGAGCCACACGCTTTCACGACTGGTCAGGATCGACCCGGAGCGGCGCGGCGACAACTCGCCCACCATCGTGATCGGCACCCAGACGTCTGTGGTCAACACCGTCGTCCCGTGAAATCCGTCGGGAGCCACGCCGATGACGGTGAGCGGGTGTCCGTTCACTTGCAGCGTCCGGCCGACGACGGCCGGATCGCCGTTGAACCGGCGCTTCCAGAACTGGTGGCTGAGGACGGCGAATGGCGTCGCGCCAGGCTGATTGCCGTCAGCGGACGCGAACAGCCGGCCGATCTGTGGACGCGCGCCGAGAGTGTCAAAGTAGTTGGTCGACACCATGTCGCCGAAGATCCGCTCGGCGCCGTCGGCGCCGCCAAGGCTCATCGGCTCCGCGCCCAGCTTGTAGGCGTAGATGTCAGTGAACACGGTGTTGCGCGCGCGAAGGTCGAGGTAGTTGGGATAGGAGCCGTTGTCGAAGCCGCTGCCGTCCTGGCTGCGGCCGACGTCGACCAGCCGTCCGGGCTCGACGACGCTGATCGGCGTCTTGAACAACAGGGCGCTGGCGATCGTGAAGATGGTGGTATTGGCACCGATGCCGATCGCCAGCGAGGCAGCGGCCGTCAGCGCGAACAGCGGGTTGCGACGGAGGAGCCGCGCGGCGTAGCGGACGTCCTGCAGCCAGGAATCGAGCATGACGGTACTACGCGCCGCCGCGCGATCGGTTCACAGGCCGCAGAGTCTTCTCAGGCGCTCGGTCTCCGGAGGCGGCAGCCCCGACACCGCCATGCGCCGCAGGTGCTCCTGGAATTCGGCTTTCTCATCGCACCGCGCCGGATCGAGATCGACCCGAGGGGACGATCCTTTTCCCATGTACAAGACGGCGTCGAACTGATCCTCCGCGCGGAGCGTCTTCCACTGATCGCGAGGGATTGGCGTGGAGAAATCCGGCTGGCCGTTCTTGATCGGGAAGCGGCCCATGCTTTCAGACGGGTAGTACGTCGTGAAATCGGCGGCGCCGAGCACGGTCCCTCGAATGAGGGCAAGACTCGGCGACGGCCACTCGGCGGCGTCCGGTTGCAGCGACGAGACGTCGGCCGTAAAGATCGTGAAGACCTTCGCGGCCCATTTGTTTTCCAGGCGGCTGACGATCGTCTCTGCCGGCCCTTCCGATTCGTAGTTCGCGATCAGGTTCTTCCGTTGGAAGTGCATCGAGCCGTAGGTGAGCAGCGCGTGCCGGCCCTTGGCGATCACCTCGCGCTGGATCAGATCCGCGGGAAACGTGTCGCGCATCTCGATCCACCGGCGATGTTCCTCCGGCGTCGCGACGTGCTCCCACTCGATCGGCGGATCGCCCAGCAGGACGCGAACCTTGTGCGTCGCCCGCAGCGACGCGTTCACCGCGCGCATGACCTGAAAGAACTCCTCCCACTGGCGGTCATAGCCGAGTCCCGGCTGGGTGGTGTCGCGCCACACGTGCCGGAGCGACTCCATCGGCACGCTCTCGCCGCGGACGAAGCGGTCCGCGACCTCCTGAAAGCGCGCGCTGCCCTCCTCGATGACGATGTCGTTGATCGCCGCGATGAGGCGGGGATCGTGGATGAGCAGCTGCATGAACGCGTAGCCGCGCGCCTCGCCGTGGCCGGCGGTGACGGCGACCACGCTGTGCGTGCGGAACGCATCCACCATGGCCGTGACCGGCTCGAGCGGAACGGCGGGCGTCGGTGCGACCGCGAGCATCGTGGCGACAATGACTGTTGCGAATGGCTGTTTCATGCCCGCTCCTTCACTCGCGGCCCGAGCGTCGCGCCATCCTCTCTGAGCCCGTCGGCGTTCACAGCGCGTGGTGATAGACGGTCAGCACCAGCGCCACCACGAGACTTCCGGCGACCACCGGCAGGCCGCCGACCACAACGTAGGCTCCGGCCCCCACGAACGCGAGCATGGCCAACGCCTTGAGGTTCGTCGCATCGATGTACTTCGGAGAGATTTCAGACATCACGGCCTCCTTCTCCACCTTTCCAGGAACCACGACACACGCGATCCGATGACGGCGATGATCACGGCGATGGCGACCCATTTAGGCACCGGCGCCTACTTCGCCTCGCCGGATGTGGTCAGCCGCTGCTGCGCCAGCGCGGCGGCGCCCATCAGCCCGCCCATGCCCATCGACTCGACGGCGCTACTCGGGATGATCATCATCGCGCCCTTCTCCTTGAGCCCTTCGTACAGCATGTTCATCGCGCGCAGGTGCAGCGCGGTCGGGTTGTTCTGATATTCCTTCGCCGCCTCCGAGAAGGAATGCGCGATCGCCAGTTCGGCCTCGCCAAGGATGATGCGCGCCGCCTTCTCGCGCGCTGCCTGCGCCTCGCGGGACATCGCGTCCTGCAGCGCAGCCGGGATCACGACGTCGCGCATTTCGACCGACGACACGGTGACGCCCCACGGGTTCGATCGCTGGTCGATGAGCGCCTGCAGCTCGGCCTCGATCTTTTCGCGGCCGCGCAGCAGATCCGTGAGATCGGTGCGGCCGATGATGTCGCGCAGCGCCGTCTGCGCCGCCCAGCTCACCGCCTGCGCGTACTCCTGCACCTCGAGCGCCGCTCGCTGGGCGTCGTGGACCATCCAGAACAGGACCGCGTCGACGTTGACCGGCACCGTGTCGGCCGTCAGCGTCTGCTCGGCGGCGAAGCTGGTCGTGATCGTGCGTTGATCGATCCAGGACGAGACCGTGTCCACGAACGGCACGATCCAGAACAGGCCGGGGCCGCGCAGGCCGACGAACTTGCCCAGACGCAGCACGACGGCGCGCTCCCATTGCTGGGCGACGCGCGGCGCCTGCATCAGCACGACGCCTACGATCCCCATGACGATAATCGGGATCGGATTGCCGGTGGCCACCGTCAGCAGGGCGCCGATGGCGAGGGAACCGAGCAGCACCAGAATCGCCACGATGTTGGCGCGCGGCGGATCCGCGTTGTACTGAATGCTGCGACGCGAGGTGATCAAGGCCACGGTCATGCTCCCTTCTGGCGATGCGCGCGCAACTCGGCGGCGACATCGTCGATGCTGAATCCGGCCGCGGCCGCATCGCCAATCACGCGCGTGACGAAGGCGCGCAGTTGACGGCGGTGGTGGTCGGGCGGTTGCGCCTGCTGCGGCGACGCGGTGACGAACGAGCCGATGCCGCGCCTGGTCTCGATGACGCCGGCGCGTTCGAGCTCGGCGTACACGCGCGCGACGGTGTTGGCGTTGATGCTGAGGTCGACGGCGAGTTGGCGGACGGTTGGCAGCTGGTCGCCGGCCTGGAGACGGCCGGTGGCGATAGCGGCGCGAAGCGCGCGATCGAGCTGCGCGTAGATCGGGGTGCGATCGCGCGCGTCGATGGAAACGAGGGGGACCGCGGACGCCATGTGTTCTAGTGTACTAATTCACTAGAACAAGTCAAGCTCGAAAAAAGGGGGCTAGATGCCTAGCCCCCAACCCTCACGTCGGCCTCCTGGCCCTTACTTAGAAATCATCTTGAGGCTGTCGGCCGTGATCATCATCTTGCCGCCGCCGTGGTCCATCACGTCGCCCGTGACCTCAACAGTATGGCTGACGTGCGCGATGAGCTTGGCGTTTTTGTCCGCCGCGAGGCCGCCGGCAATCTGGTAGACCTTCCCGTCCGCGGTCAGCAGCGCGAGCGGCTGGCCGTCCTTGGCGCAGGCGATAGCGCAGTCCTTCGTTTCCTTCGGCATCTTGTGATCGACGCCGGTGTTCGACTTGTCCTTGTTGTAACAGCCCATGTCGACGACCTGGCCCTTGACGGTCTCTGTCTTCGCGAAGGCGGGACCGCCGAGCGCGACGACGAATGCGGCGACGGTCAATCCGGCAAACATGTTGCGCATGAAACACTCCTTTGAAAAATCTCGTCCCGAATTCCGCTTATACCACACTCTGATCCTATACTGCCGTGCATGAAGAACGTGATGATCGCCGCCTGTCTCGCCCTGGCCGCCGCCACCGCGGCGAGCGCGCAGAGCGCGCCGATGGCGCCAGCGCGCGTCGCCCCGACCGCCGATCAAATCCTCTCTCTGAAGCGCGCCGGTTCTCCGGAGATCTCTCCGGATGGGCGCTGGGTCGCGTACACCATCCGCGAAACCAACTGGGACGACAACAACTTCGAAACAGAGATCTGGCTCGCCGACGTATCGACCGGCTCGACGCGGCAGCTGACCAACGGGAAGAAGTCGAGCCAGTCGCCGTCCTGGGCGCCTGACGGATCGAAGCTCGCGTTCATCTCCGACCGCACGGACAAACGACAGATCTATCTGATCAGCCCGCAAGGCGGCGAAGGCGAAGCGCTCACCAGCCTCGAGGACGGCGTCAGCAGCTTTGCCTGGTCGCCCGACGGACGAACGATCGCCTACACCGCGACCGAGCCGAAGACGGCGGCGATCAAGGATCGCGAGAAGAAGTACGGCGAATTCCAGGTGGTCGAGCAGGACCATCGGATGACGCACCTGTTCACGATCGACGTCGCCACGCGCGCGACGCGCACCCTGACGGGCGGCCCGTTCACGGTCGGCAGGTTCGCATGGTCGCCCGACGGTCGAAGCATCGCGTTCGATCACACGGTGAACCCGGCGCTCGCCAACGGCGGCTCGGCGGACATTTCGATCGTCACGGTCGCCGACGCCTCCGTCCGCGCGCTGGTGACGCAGGCCGGACCCGACACGCATCCGGTCTGGTCGCCCGACGGCTCGCGCATCGCCTTCGAGACCGCCATGGCGAACCCCGCGTTCTTCTACACCAACGGGCTGATCGCGATCGTGGCGTCGAGCGGCGGCGCACCGACGGTGGTCTCGTCCGCGTTCGACGAGGATCCGTCGATCGTCGCGTGGAAACCTGGCGGCCTCTTCTTCGCCGCGTCCGCACGTACTTACGCGTACCTGTACAAGCTGAATCCCGACACCAAAGCGATCACGAAAGTGTCGCCGGTCGATCGGACCGTCAACTCGAGCTTCTCCCTCTCGAACGACGGCGAGACGATCGCGTCGCTGCGTTCAGATGCGACGTCGATGGCGGAGGTGTTCGTCGGATCGAAGAAGCTCACCGATCTGAACGCGCAGACGGCAGGCTGGCCGACCGGCACGCTCGACGTTGTGTCGTGGAAAAGCCAGGACGGCGCGACGATCGAAGGCGTGCTGCACAAGCCGGCCGATTTCGATCCGGCGAAGAAGTATCCCCTGCTCGTCGTGATCCACGGCGGTCCGACCGGCGTCTCGCGTGCCGTGCCGTTCACCAGCACCATCTATCCGATCGACGTCTGGGTGCCGCGCGGCGTGCTCGTGCTCGAGCCGAACTACCGCGGCAGCGCGGGCTACGGCGAGAAGTTTCGCGCGCTGAACGTCCGCAACCTCGGCGTCGGTGACGCGTGGGACGTCCTGTCCGGCATCGACTCGCTGATCGCGAAGGGCATGGTCGATCCCGCCAGGGTCGGGACGATGGGCTGGAGCCAGGGCGGCTACATCTCGGCGTTCCTCGCGACGCACGACGCATCGCGCTTCAAGGCGATTTCCGTCGGCGCCGGCATCTCCGACTGGATGACGTATTACGTCAACACGGACATCACGCCGTTCACGCGTCAGTATTTGAAAGCGACGCCCTGGGACGACCCGGAGATTTACGCGAAGACGTCCCCAATCACATACATCAAGCAGGCGAAGACGCCCACGCTCATCCAGCACGGCGCCACCGATCAACGCGTGCCGCTGCCCAACGCCTTCGAGCTGTATCACGGTCTCCAGGACAACCACGTCCCGACGAAGCTGATCGTATACCAGGGCTTTGGCGGCGTCGGCCATGGTCCGTCGAAGCCCAAGAGCAACCGGGCGACGATGGACCATAACGTCGAGTGGTTCGACCAGTACTTCTTTCAGACGCCGAAGGCCGCCACGGAGAACCGCTAGGGCGGACCCGGGCGGACACACGGGCCCGCCCCGACGAGACGAGATAACTCCGCCGCCTCGATGGAGATGATCATGCCGCTTCGCCGCTTCTGTTCCGTCGCGCTGCTGCTCACGTGTATCTGCGTCGCCGCGGCCGCGTCACGGCCGCAGGCGCAGAACCGTACCGCCGATGCGATTGTGGCCATTCGCGGCGCGACGATCCTGACGGCGACGAAGGGCACCATCCAGAACGGCACGATTGTCCTGCGCGGCGGCAAGATCGCGGCGGTTGGCGCCAACGTCACCATCCCCGCCGGCGCCGAAATCGTGGACGGGACCGGCCGCTTCGTGTCGCCCGGCATCATCGACTGCCATTCCCACATTGCCGCGGACTCGATCAACGAGGGCGGCACGACCGTCAGCTCGATGACCGGCATCGAGGACGTCTTCGACCCGACCGACATCGACGTCTACCGCGATCTGGCCGGTGGCGTGACGACGGCGAACGTGCTGCACGGCAGCGCCAATCCGATCGGCGGCAAGAACTACGTCATCAAGCTGCGCTGGGGCAAGACCCGCGCCGAGGAGTTCGCGTTCGAGGGGGCGATGCCCGGCATCAAGTTCGCCCTCGGCGAGAATCCAAAACGCCGGGGCGGCGGCGCCGGCGCGCCGGTCACCGGCGCCGCGCGTTACCCGGGCACGCGCATGGGCGTCGAGTTCGTGATCCGCGACGCGTTCACGCGCGCGAAGGCC
>Ga0105248_10002339_pt1 | contig 21032 bp, 22 predicted proteins | sample KBSS34metaG_FD_81524 | JGI IMG/M metagenome (GOLD analysis project Ga0105248, IMG submission 81524) | Switchgrass rhizosphere microbial communities from Kellogg Biological Station, Michigan, USA - KBS S3-4 metaG | ecosystem: Host-associated > Plants > Roots > Rhizosphere > Soil | place...
ACGATTCCGCTACGCGATCACGCGTGCGAGCTTGATAAAATTAAAGTACTAAGTATCGCGCCGCTTCTGGCGAAAGCGATCAAGTCGATCCACGAGGAGACTTCGGTTTCCTCGCTCTTCGTCTAGCGAAGGGCAAACACTGATGGCTTAAACGAAGACCATCAGCGACCTGGGCCACCAAGTGATGGCAGCCCGGGTCGCTGAAAGTTTGTATAGGAGAAATCATGGCGGAGAAAAAAGATTATAAGGTGCAGGCAAAGGTGCGTGAGGGTCGCGGCAAGAACGATGCGCGACGCGCGCGACGCGATGGCATGGTGCCCATCACGGTCTACGGCGGCGACGGTGAGACAATCGCTGCCGTTGCTCAGCTCAGTGAGCTGGCTGCAATCCTGCGCTCCGAATCCGGACGAAATACGATCTTTACAATCGACGTTGAGGGAGTTGGCGCCAGCGAAGTGATGTTCCACGATCGACAGATCGATCCGGTGAAGGGCCGACTTATTCACGCCGATCTGGCGCGCCTGGTTAAGGGGCAGAAGATTGAGGTGACGGTGCCGCTGCACCTCGTTGGTGAACCTATTGGTGTCAAAGAGAAGCAGGGCGTGTTGGAGCAGATCATCCGTGAGATCGAAATCCGGTGCGAGCCGCGAGAGATCCCGGATTCGTTTGACCTGGATGTTTCCAACCTTGACGTGCACGACGTTTTGCACGTTTCCGATATTCCAGTTGGCCCGGGTGTTGAGATTTTGACTGATGCAGAGCAGGTAATCGCGACTGTCGGCATCGTGAAGGAAGAGGCTGCTCCGGCGCCGGCGACTGAAGGTGAAGAGCCTGCCGAACCCGAAGTGATTGGCAAGGGCAAGAAGGAAGAAGAGGGCGAGGAAGCAGAATAGGGCCACAAAAAAGCACAAAAGGCACTTTGCTGTGGTCCAATTTCTTGTGCGTTTTGTGCCTTATTGCGGCAAATCATGCTTATCGTCGGTTTGGGCAATCCCGGTAAGGAGTATGAGTGGACTCGACATAATCTCGGGTTCATGTTGATTGACAAGTTGGCCCACGATGAAGGGATCGTGGTTGGACGTCGCGAATGCAGTTCGCTCGTCGGGCGCGGGCAGATTGAAGGCGCGGCCACGAAGCTCGCGAAACCACAGACCTTCATGAACCTGAGCGGACACGCGGTGTCATGTCTGCTGGCGAAGATTCAGAGCGAGTCGCCGGTTGAGCAGTTGATAGTAGTTTCTGACGATCTCGCGTTGCCGCTCGGAACGATTCGCATTCGCGAGCGTGGTTCAGCGGGCGGACACAACGGTCTCAAGTCGATCATTGCCGCAATTGGGACCAATGAGTTTTTGAGATTGCGGATCGGGATTCAACCGGAGCATCCGATCTCGGATTCGAAGCAGTTTGTGCTCGACGCTTTTCCACGCAGTGAACGAACGGTGGTGGCCGAGGTCCTGGACCAGAGCGCGAACGCAATACGAACGATCCTCAGGGATGGCGCTTTGAAAGCGATGAGCGAATTTAATTGATAGTGACCTGACTGGAGGTTTGATTTGGATACAAAGAGACAGTACGAAGTGGTGTTCATAGTAGACCCAACGGCCGACGAGGAAGTGCCGAAACTCACTGAGAGCTTCTCGCAGATCGTCACCGATCAGGGGGGGACGATTACGAAGGCCGAGACGATGGGCAAACGCCAGCTCGCCTACGAGATCCTGCACCACAAAGACGGCACGTTTGTGCTGCTCGAGATCGAAGGCTCAGGCCGTGAGATTGCCGAGCTCGAACGCCGCATGCGCGTGAACGATCGCGTGCTGCGGTACATCACCGTGCGAGTTGACGAAGATCGTCGTCGCGCTGAGAAGTTGAAGGCTCGCCGGGCCCGCAAGGCTGCGAAGCGTCCGGAGCGCGGCGGAGGTTCTGGGCCGCGTCGTGGTCCAGCGGTGGAGTTTGCCGAAGCCGGCGAATAGCCTCTGCTGAAGAGAGGTATCGACGAGTTAAGAGGATAAATGTTATGTCAAGCAACTATGAAGACCGCAATCGCGGTGGCTACGACTCTGATGACGACGGTGATAGACGGCCAATGGGCGGCCGCGGCGGTGGCCGCCGTATGCACCGTCGACGCGTTTGTCGTTTCTGTATCGACAAAGTCGATCTGATCGATTTCAAAGACGTGAGGTTGTTGCAGAACTATCTGCCAGAACGAGGCAAGATCCTGCCGAGACGAATCTCCGGTAATTGTGCGACGCATCAGCGCATGCTGGCGGAAGCGATCAAGCGCGCCCGCAACATCGCGTTGCTTCCGTACACGACCGACTAACAAGGGCGGCAGAGGAGAAGAAAGATGGCACACACGAAAGTACTTTTGCGCGAAGATGTAGATGACCTCGGGGCGCGTGGCGAGATTGTAAGAGTCAGAGCCGGTTACGCGCGCAACTATTTGCTGCCTCGCAATCTCGCTGTCGAAGCAACGGCGGGCAACGTGAAAGGCATTGAATCCGAACGTGCTGCGTTGTTGAAGAAGGAAGCGAAGGAGCGAGCCACGGCTGAAGGACAGGCAGGACAGATTGGTTCGCTTCAGCTCGAGTTCAAACGGAAAGCCGGTGAGCAGGGTGCGCTTTACGGCAGTGTGACGTCGATGGACGTCGCCGAAGCTTTAAGGGAGCGCGGCTACGAGATCGAGCGTCATCGCATTCACATGCGCGAGCCTTTGAAGCGCGTTGGCGAATATACCGTGCCGGTGAGACTGCATCGTGAAGTCACGATCGATCTGAAGGTCAGAGTGGCGCCGGAAGGTGAAGTGATCGTTGGTCACCTGTCACCTGAGCAGGAAGCCGAACTCGCGAAACCCGCCGAATCCGAGAACACGGATTAACTCGGATCTTCGGACGCGGATTTAAAACCGAAAATCTTTTGGGCATTATAGACGCTGCATGTTAAGACAATATGCAGCGTCTTCTTATGGCTACTCCTGATTTCATTCGCGAACAACCCTTCGAACGTGCTCTCCCCAACAGTTCTGAAGCGGAACGGGCCATTCTCGGCGCGATCCTGCTCGACAACGGTTTGATCAGCCAGGCGATTGAACAGCTTCGCCCGGAAGATTTTTATGTGCCTTCGCACCGGCGCATCTTTGTCGCCATGATCGCACTCTTCGAGCGTGGCGCTGAGATCAATCCCATCCTGATCGGCGAAGAGCTAAAAAAAGAGAGCTCTCTCGAAGCTGTCGGCGGCGTCAGTTTCATCACGAACCTGACGTACGGTCTACCGCACTCGACGAACATCGCTCACTACGCGAAAGTGGTGCGTGGCAAGTCGATGCTGCGACAACTCGTCAAGACGTCCAACAAGATCACGCAGGAAGCACTCGCCGAAGAAGATGAACCCGAGCTCATTCTGGACCACGCCGAGCAGGCGATCTTTCAACTCGCTGACGAACGCATCCGCCAGGGGTTTATGCACGTCAAACCGATCGCGGAGCAACTGCTCGAGAAGGTCCAGGAGATGGAAGGTCGGGCCGCGGTCCTGACCGGACTCACCACTGGATTCGCCGATCTCGATAAGATGACTTCCGGTTTGCAGCCGTCGGACCTGATTATTCTCGCGGCGCGACCGTCGATGGGTAAGACGAGTTTTGCACTGATGCTGGCCGAGAACGCGGCGATCCTCGCGGGCGCTGTCGTTGGTGTGTTTTCACTCGAAATGTCGAAAGAGTCGCTCGTGATGCGCATGCTGTGTTCGCAGGGCAACATCGACGCGCAGCGTTTTCGTAACGGTTTTCTTTCGCGACTCGAGTGGGCACAGATCGCGAAGTCGCTCGGTGTACTAGCCGATACGAAGATCTTTCTCGACGACACGCCCGGTTTGAGTGTCCTGGAGATGCGCGCGAAGGTTCGACGACTCGCGGCCGAACAGAAGAAGCTGGATCTGATTATCGTCGACTACTTGCAGTTGATGTCGGGTTCGAGCAGGCGCGTTGAATCACGCCAACAGGAAGTGTCGCAGATCTCGCGCGAATTGAAGGGACTCGCGAAGGAGATGAACGTGCCGCTCGTGGCTTTGTCGCAGCTTTCACGCGCGCCTGAGTCGCGTTCCGATCACAAGCCACAACTCTCCGATTTACGTGAGTCCGGAGCGTTGGAGCAGGACGCCGATGTTGTTGCGTTCATCTTTCGTGAGGAAGTGTATAAATCAGCTGAGGAACGTGAAGCGCTGCCGGAGGATCGAAAGAATGTCGCCGAGTTGATCATCGCGAAGCAGCGAAATGGTCCAACCGGTACTGTTGACTTGCGCTTCACGCCGTCGAGTATGCGGTTTGATAACTTGTATCGCGAGTGAGTGATCAAGGCTCAAACATACGTGCATCAAGCGGCACGTTGTGTTTGATCTCCTTGACCGTGAACGTTAGCGTCAGCCTGGCAAAACGCTCGCTGAGTGTGAATGGATATTTAATGCCGTCAACTTCGCGCCAATCGTCAAGGTAAGTTTCGACTGGCTCTGAAACCGTTCCATTCACTTGCACAGAATTTATGCGCACCGGCAAGTACGTTTGCGCGTCGAGATACATTCTCTCCACTGCGCCTGCGGCGGGCTGTAAGTCGAGCACGTAGACTTCTCTAAAGCCGATCTTACTCATCCCGGGCATGGTCACCTTTGCGTAAACGGTCTTCATTTTGAGTTGTCCGTAAAAATCCGAATCACGCTGCAACTTTGCCAGCTCCGCGCCTTTGAGTAAACGTTTGCCGCTCGCGCTGGTGGTCCATCCGGTACGGCCGTTGAAACCAAGTTTGACGTTACCCATCGGATACGCCTGAATCACCGTGAGCGTTTTATCCGGAGCCACGGCGTACGACTCGAAGCTGCCACCTCTGCTTACTCCGGCCACATCAAGCGTACCCTTTGTCACGCGGCTCTTGGCCGCATTGATTGCCGCAGTACCGCCCATCGCTTCAACGAACCGCTTCAGCACTTCGTCAACTGTAAGTGAACCGGGATTCGTGACCGTCTGCCCGTCATTGATAACGCCGCCGCTGCTTTCGCCGCCAAGCATGCGAGATGCTCCCGCTTTTGGTGGTTCAGTGAGCGTAGCGGTGTTCATTGGCTCACGTGATCGGCGCGCGCCGGTCGAATCCGTGCGTGCGAGTTGGATGCGATCAACGAGTTCCGAATAATTCTTGTTTGCCGGCGCGAGTTGATGTGCTTTTTGCGCCGCTTCGAGAGCCTCATCGAGTCGCTCGTTCCTGACGTAGTCAACTATTGCAAGTAAATGATGCGCCGGAGCTTGATTGGGCTCGAGCTTGATAGCGCGTTGTAGCTGCTCGCGAATCAACGCGGCGTTTTCGGCTGAGTAGTCTGAAATTGTGCCATCAGCAGCAACTCCCTCGCGGCTCAGTATGTAAGCATAGAGGTAATGGACCATGTAAGTCTGCTGCGAGGCGGTCGCTTTTTGAAGATACTTTTTCGCATCTGAATAGCGACGCTGACGAGCGTAGAGCATCCCCAGCGACGCATAAGAGGGAACGAAAGCGGGATCCAGAGCAATGGCCTGCTTCAGGTAGCGTTCAGCATCGGCGTCACGACCCTGGTGCAGCAATAAATCTCCAAGGTAGTAGTTCGCCTCACCCTCAGTGAGTGAAGCGCGCTGCATCGCCATGTACGAGGCGTACGCTTGTGGATCGTTAACGCCGGTGATTCGTTGTGCTGTCAATTCTCCGCGACGCACGTAGGTGCGCAGGTCTTCTTCCAGCTTCGCGAGCGTCATACCGAATGAATCTTCGATCGCTTTTGCGGCACTCTCGCCCCGGCTTACTTGTTGCAGGAATCGCTTGAACTGTTCCGGCCGGCCACGATCTCCAAGCATCAGGTAATGGACCAGAGCCCACGATTGCCCGTAGAAGATTCCGGTTTTGTCCTGCTCGTTGTAGTGCGGCGAGTTCGTGCCGATCGAAAAGAGAGTTTCGAGTGGCAGGAGATCGTGCTCGCGGAGGATACGGATGTAGGGAACCAGAGGCGCGCCCAGTAATGCTTCATTACCTGAGAATTGCAGCGAGCCGTAGAGTTCCGCGAGTCCTTCATTCAGCCACAGAGGCGCGTTGGGCACGTTGTCTCGGAGATGCAGGTGAACGTACTCGTGAAACGCAGTGCTGTAAGGATCTCTTTCACCCGTGTCGAGTGAGATGGCGATGTAGTTGACGTCGTCTCCGGGTAGGAAGTAACCGGCAACGTTGGCAGGCCGGCCCTGGTAGAGTGGTTTGAACGGCGTGAACGACGCGTCGTCACGAAAGATGAGTACGGTGGTGGGCACCGACGAGTTGAGCACGTTGCGTGAGACGAGGCGCGCGAAACTGCTGTGAAAGAATTCGAGCCAGGCTGCGACCTGACGCAGTTTTTCGGCGTCAGCGTTGCCGATGACGAACAGGTTGTTAGTGCGAACGCTACGCCAGTTGTCGCGCGTTTGCGGCGCAGGCTTCGCCTGTACTGCGACGCTTTGAAGAGTGAAAAGCACGCCAAGAAAAAGCGCAATGAAGATTTTCATGACTTCCTTTCCTGTCGGGGGAGCAGTAAAGGTTTTCGCTTTAAGAGCTTATTTAGTTCTCAAGTCCAGGATGATCTTTGCTGAGGTGGCGATCAAATCTGGTAATGAGCTTTCGGAGCGCTTCATCCGTGAGTTTTTGCGAGTCCTTGAGTTCTTTTATCTCGGCATCTGTAATCTTAAACGCTTCGAACAAGATGGTCGCGTAGCTCGACAACATGTCTGCCGTGCGGTCGAGCTTTTTTTCACTTGCTGCCTGTGCCGCCTTTAGTTCGTACATCTCCGCATCGAACCTGGCCTGCTGATTCAGCAGGAAATCCATTTTCCGTTCCCATTCTTCGTTACTCATCATGAGGATCTATTTTCTCCTTAGTACTTGAAGTGAGGTGGGTGACGCCAGTGTAGCACATTCCGAGTGCGCCTCGGTTTACAGTAAACTGACCATCATGTCTTCTTCCAAAGGCCTGGGAAACACTGTCGCCCGGCGTCCGACGTGGGCGGAAATCGATCTCGAGAACCTTGCCATAAACTTCAATCGCGTTCGTCAACGCGTGAGCCCGGTGGCTCGCGTGATGGCTGTGATCAAAGCGAATGCATACGGGCATGGAGCCGTTGAGTGCGCACATCGTTTGGCCAAAGAAGGCGCCGACTGGTTTGGCGTCGCACTCCCCGAAGAGGGAATCGAACTGCGCTCAGCGGGTATTACTCAACCGGTGCTCTGTCTCGGAGGTTTCTGGCCGGGTCAGGCGGCTGCTTGCATTCAGCATCACTTAACGCCGGTGGTCTATCGTCTCGATATAATCGAGGCGTTGAATCAGGCTGCGTCAAACGCAGGAGTAGTAGCTGACATTCACGTTAAAGTCGATACCGGCATGGGGCGGTTGGGAGTTCGCTTTGACCAACTGAGCGAATTCGTCAACGCGCTCGCGCAGTTTCGCAACGTGCGCATCGATGGAATCATGAGTCACCTCGCTGCCGCGGACGACAATGCCTGCCAGCCTTTGACTCGTGATCAGATTCAACATTTTGAAGATGCTGTGGTCGTTTTTCGGGACCATGGTTACCGTCCGACTCATCTGCACCTTGCAAACTCCGCCGGCATCTTCGGACATCGCGACGCCTGGGGAAACATGGTGCGACCAGGCGGTGTGTTATACGGCCTGTGGCGCGACGTTCTACCGCTTACAACATCAGATCCGGGACTGTTGCCGGTGATGTCGCTGCACTCGCGAATAAGTTTGCTGAAGTGGGTACCACCCGGCGAGACGATCGGCTATGGCTGTACCTTCGAGGCATCGCGCCGGAGTTTGATCGCGACGTTGCCGGTTGGCTATCACGACGGTTACATGCGCGGCCTGTCGAATCGTGCTCACGTCATTGTGCGCGGCGTTTATGCTCCGGTGGTGGGACGAATATCGATGGACTTAACGCTCGTCGACGTGACCAATGTCTCAGGGGTGGAGCTCGACGATCAGGTAACCTTACTCGGCTGGAATCGGCAACAGGCTGAGCTTAAAATCCCGGCAGAAGATCTGGCGCGAATAGCCGGAACACTTTCATACGAAGTAACGTGCGGCGTATCCGAACGCGTCCCGAGAGTGTATGTGTAGAGTGCTACGTTGACTCTCAGTCGAGCCCTCTACTACTATTCAGTCTCCGCAGTAATTCCTTCAGTTATCTATTTTTGATCGATTACGAAATCGTCCAATTATAAGGAGGCCCCAGAATGACTTACACCGTGAAGCCTGGCGACACTCTCTCAAGAATCGCTACGCGCAATGGCGTGACGTTGGCGCAGTTGCTTCAGGCTAATCCGCAGGTTAAAGACCCGAATCGAATCAGCGTCGGCGACGTTATCAACCTGCCCGAAGGTTCCACCGGCGTGCCCGCCGGTTCAACCGAGGATACGAAACCACTTCCCGCTAACATTTCAGCAGCGGCGGCGGCGGCGCCTCCATCCGAACCGGAGTCGGAGTCTGCAGGTGCGCTGGGTGCAGCCCTCGCGGCGGAGCTCGGAGTACTTTCAGCGAAATACGAAACCGGCGGGCGCGGACCAGGCACGGTCTCTTCCGGCGTCGGTGATCCGGGTGGCGTTTCCTACGGCTCTTACCAGATGGCAACGAAAACCGGCACGGCAAAAAGATTCGTAACGCAGTCTACTTTTCCATGGCTCCAGGATTTTCAAAACCTCACGCCCGGAACAGCGGACTTCTCAGCGTGCTGGAAAAGAATCGCCACCAAGCAGACGGATGAGTTTCAAAAATGCCAGCACGCGTACATTAAAAGGACCCATTACGACTTACTCGTTGCCAAAATACTCAATGAAGACTCCGTCGATATGAACACTCGAAGTAATGCGCTGCAAAACGTAGTCTGGTCCACCGCAGTGCAACATGGACCGGGAACACCGATCGTGCATCGCGCTTGTGCGACGCTGAGTTGTAAGCCCGCCGATCGCCAATATGATGAACAACTCATTCGCGCCATCTACGCTGAACGCGGACGGCGCAAGCCAGACGGCAATCTGGCGTACTTCGGCAAGAGCTCGCCGAGCGTGCAAACCGGAGTCGCTAACCGTTTCAAGAATGAGTTGCAGGACGCTCTCGCAATGCTTGCGAAAGAGGTTTGATCTTTCGGATGCCGGACGAAGCTGAGAACCTGACCGTTCAGGTCAACGATAAAGAAGCAGTCACCGCGCTTGTTTATGCGGCGGATAAAAAGAACCACGCCGGTATAACGGTCCTATTGGGCCATGGTGCGGGCGCCAACCAGACGAGTGGTTTTATGCGGATGTTTGCGAAGGGTCTGGCGTCGCGTGGTCTCGACGTGATGACCTTCAACTTCATCTACATGGAACAGGGACGATCCGTCCCCGATCAAAAGGGAAAGCTCGAGACTTGCTTCCGCGCCGTGATCGAAACCGCACTGAAGCACAAGAAACTCAAAAAGAATCGTGTGGTGATCGGCGGGAAGTCGATGGGCGGGCGAATCGCGTCACAGGTGATGGCCGGCGAAGAGAAGGGAGCGTTTGCGGACGACGTCGCTGGACTCGTGTTTCTCGGTTATCCGCTGCACCCGCCCGGCCAATCTTCAAAGCTGCGTGTCGAACACCTGGAGCACATTCACAAACCGATGCTATTTGTGCAGGGCACACGTGACGCGCTCGGTACACCCGATGAGATTCAACCTTACATAAAAAATCTCCAGCCCGCCGCGAAGATTTATGTGATCGAAGGTGGTGATCATTCGTTCAAGGTTCCGAAAAAATTGGGCATGCCGCAAGAGCGGGTTTTTGAAAACGCGATGGACGAGATGGATCGCTGGGTAAGAGCTATTTAAAACTCTGCGGCTCTCTGCGTATCTCTGCGCCCTCTGCGTCAAAAATCATCTATAACGCAGAGACCGCAGAGATACGCAGAGGGCCGCAGAGAAATCTTTGTGGCGGGAGAGGTACGGAAGGGTCTTCTTCCGTACCTCTTTGCTTTGGCAGGAACTCTCAGTTACCAAGTACAAAGTTGTACGTGATGATTCCCGAGACCTTCACCGGTTGATTGCTCAGTAGCGTTGGTGCGAAGCGAGCCTGCATTGCAGCCTTTTGTGCCTCAACCGTCAGAAACGGACTACCACTCACCGCCTTTGCTGAAATCACACGACCACTCTCATCGATCAGCACCTGAACACTAACCGAACCTTGTGCGCGCGCCCTCTTTGCAATCTCGGTGTACACCGGCTTCGGTAGGTAAGTAGCTAGACCCGTGATCACTCCCTTGCTGACAACCTTCGGTGGTTTCGGTGGCTCGGGCGGCGGTGGCGGTTGATCGTCGACTGGAATCACTTGCCGCGGTGGAACTATTTGTCCGCCACCACTAGATGAAGTTCCTGGTCCACCCGGGGGGCCTGGAGTGTAGTCACGGCCAGTGACCACATAATCACCATTCGGAATTGGTAAGTTAAGGTTCGGTGTGGTCGAAATTGTCGGTGGCGCCAAGGGTTGATTGACAGTGGCCATCGCGATGGCACGCTCGGTAATCGCGTTAGGATTGTTGGACGTGTCTCGTGGACGATCGGGCTGTGATGCTACTGGAGCAGGATCCGGCTGTGGAGCGAAATCCTGCGGTGAAATCAGCGTAATTTCAAGAGTTTGCTCCTCGAGTCGCGCGTCGTAAGCGTAGATGCTGATGACACCGGTAACCACGAAGAGGACCAGGTACGTCGCAGTGGTAAACAGTAGAAACGAGCCGCGCCGTTTGAACTCTTTGGCATGCGAGCTGGATTCAATCAAATTATTAAACATCGAGTTCCTCCGCTAAGTTGCCGGTGCCATTCGGGTCGCGGGAGCTTACTCGGCAGATTAGACACCGCCTCCCCGAACTAGTTCCCGGCTTGAAACCTAATCGCCGCCGACATAGGATTAGCACGCTCTCCGAGTCCCACACTTAGCCCAGGAGCAGATCACATATGGCGACCCAAAAGGCGTTCCAGGAAGAACTCAATCCCTTCGAAATTGCCAAGCAACAGTTCAATCGCGCGGCGGATTACCTCGATTTAGATCAATCGTTGCGTCACGTTTTGGAGAATGCCAAACGGCAACTGATTGTTTCCATTCCCGTGAAGATGGACGGCGGCGACGTCCAGGTGTTTGAAGGTTATCGCGTGCAGCACAACATTGCGCGTGGACCAGCAAAGGGCGGCATTCGTTATCACCCCAACGTCACGCTCGACGAAGTCAAAGCGCTGGCTTCATGGATGACCTGGAAGTGCGCTACCGTCGGCATTCCTTACGGCGGCGGCAAGGGCGGCGTAGTTTGTGATCCCAAGAGTCTTTCGAAAAGCGAACTCGAGCGACTCACACGTCGCTATGCTTTCGAGATCGCACCGATCATTGGACCAGACCGCGATATACCCGCGCCGGACGTCTACACCGATGAACAGACGATGGCGTGGATCATGGACACGATCTCGATGGTGCGCGGTCACACGGAACTCGGCGTCGTCACAGGCAAACCGATTTCACTAGGCGGTTCACAGGGACGTGCTGAAGCGACCGCGCGCGGTTGTCTATACGCGCTGCGCGAGGCTTGTCGCGTTAAGGGAATGGACTTGAAGGGCGCGCGCGTAGCGGTCCATGGCTTCGGGAACGCAGGCTTAAACATCGCGCGCCTCGTAGCTGAAGACGGAGCGAAAGTGGTGGCGGCATGCGATTCGAAGGCCGCTGTATACGCTGAGAGTGGGATCGACATCCCGGAGGCAATGAAACACAAAGCGGAAACGAGTTCGTTGGCGGGCCTGAAAGGCACAAAAGAGATGGACTGCGACGATATTATGAGTTTTGACTGTGACATTCTCCTCCCCTCTGCTCTCGAAAACGCAATCACCCTCAAGAATGTCGGCAAAGTAAAAGCGAAGATCATCGCCGAACTGGCGAATGGTCCAACGACGCCGGGAGCGGATCGAGTGTTGGAGGATGAAGGTGTTCTGCTGATACCTGATATTCTTGCGAATGCGGGCGGCGTTACCGTGAGTTACTACGAGTGGGTCCAGGACCAGAACTCGTTCTTCTGGTCAGAGCGGCAGATCAACGAAACTCTCGAACAGACAATGCAGACCGCTTTCAACCTGGTTCACGAAACGGCCAGGCGTTACAACACCGACATGCGAACCGGTGCTTATATTCTGGCGGTCGGGCGAGTGGCGGAAGCAACCAGCATGAGGGGGATTTTTCCGTAAACCATGGCAGACAAGATCACGATCTACGAAAAACCGACTTGAACGAAGTGTCGCGAGATGGACAAGCTGCTCCGTGAGAGTGGCGTATCGTTTGAAAAGGTCAACTATTACATTCAACCGCTGACGCGCAAGAAGCTCACCGAGTTGCTGCGCAAGATGAATCTGAAGCCGCGCGATCTACTGCGCAAGGGCGAACCCGTTTACAAGGAGTTGGGTTTGGCGGAGGACAAGTTTAGCGACAGCGAGTTGATTGCGTTGATGATTGAACATCCCGACTTGCTGCAACGACCGATCGTGGAACGCGGCGATCGCGCCGTACTCGGGCGTCCGACTGAGAATCTGAAAGAGTTGTTGTAGTCTTAAGAATATTTCCCGCAAAGACGCAAAGGCGCAAAGAAAACCTGGGGCCTTTCTTTGCGTCTTTGCGCCTTTGCGGGAGAATGTCTTTTAATGAAAAAAGAAACAATCTTCGTTTGTCAGAACTGCGGTCACAAGTCCGGGAAGTGGTTGGGTAAGTGTCCCGAGTGCGGCGAGTGGAACTCACTCGTCGAAGAGAAAGCGCAACCCGTCCGCCGCAACGGCCTTTCACTTCGTGACGTCTCAGCCATTCCTTTCACCGAGATCGAATCTCAGGACGACGTTCGCATTCCTTCGGGCGTCACTGAGTTTGATCGTGTGCTCGGCGGCGGCATCGTCCCCGGCACGCTCGTCTTAATCGGCGGCGATCCGGGTATCGGCAAAAGCACTCTATTGCTCCAGGTCGCCGATAAACTGAGCGCTGCGGGTGCGCTTGTGCTCTACGTCTCCGGCGAAGAGTCGGAACGGCAGATCAAGTTGCGAGGCGAACGTCTCGCAGTTGACGCAAAGAACGTCTATCTCCTGCCCGAAACCAACCTCGAAAACATCGTCAAAGAGATCGACAGACTAAAGCCCGGCGCGGTCATCGTCGACTCGATCCAGACTGTCTTTTCGAGTGTGATCGACTCGGCGCCGGGATCGGTATCGCAGGTAAGAGAAGTCGCGCACCAGTTTTTAATGCTGGCGAAGACCCGCGGCGTTCCGATCTTTCTGATCGGGCACATCACGAAAGAAGGTTCGATCGCTGGTCCAAAGATCCTCGAACACATTGTCGATACCGTGCTTTATTTCGAAGGTGAGCGCCATCACAACCACCGCATCGTGCGCGCCGTTAAGAATCGCTTTGGCGCTGCGAATGAAGTCGGAGTGTTTGAGATGACGGGCGCGGGGTTGATGCCGGTTGCGAATCCGTCTCAGATGTTTTTGCAGGAACGGCCGCAGAACGTCGCTGGTTCGATTGTCACCGCGTGCATGGAAGGCACACGACCTTTGCTCGTTGAGATTCAGGCTCTCGTTTCGGGAACGAAATATGGAACCGGAAAAAGAATGACGCAGGGGTTGGACCAGAATCGGGTTGCGCTATTGATAGCGATGCTGGAGAAGCGGGCAGGTTTACAACTCACTGGTGACGACGTGTTTGTGAATATCGCCGGTGGTCTCGAAGTCGACGAACCCGCAGCGGATCTCGGCGTGGTGACCGCGATTGTTTCGAGTTTCAAAAACATGACTATCGATCCGCACACGGCCGTGTTTGGAGAGATTGGACTGACGGGCGAAGTGCGAGGCGCGATGCAGGCTTCGGTGCGCGCACGCGAGGCGCAGGCGTTAGGATTTAAGAAAATCGTGATGCCGGCGTCGAACGTCGCGGGGCTGGAGCGATTGCTGGGTGTGAGGGTTATCGGTGTGAAATCGGTTGACGAAGCACTCGATGCGTTGTTCTAGTGTTCATAAAACTTCACTACTAAGCCATCGCCGAGTTCTTTTGAATCCACGACTTTGAATCCGTCGAGATAATCCTTCGGCATAAACGCGTCCGCGCCACTGACCGTCAACGGCACTTCCGTAATGATCCACTTTTCGATGTGCGGCAGGAATGCTTCGTAGATCTGTGCGCCGCCGATGACGAACAGATCCGTGGTTAGTGATTGACTGAATGAAAGCGCCGACTCAATGTCGCTGAACACCACCAGCGATTCCTGCGGTTCGATGTTCGCGTCGCGACTAAGCACGATGTTCAGCCTGTTCTTCAGTGGCTTGCCAATCGTGAGCCACGTCTTGCGTCCCATCACCACCGCATGTCCGGTAGTTGTCTCTCGAAAAAACTTCATGTCGGCGGAGTAGTGCCACGGCAGCTTTCCGCCTTTGCCGATGGCGCCTTTTCGATCGACTGCTGCGATACCGATGATCATTGTTCTTATACCGCGACGGGCGCGGCAATCTTTCCGTGTGATTGGTAGCCGATCAGATTCACGTGTTCGTACCTGGCAGCCAACAACCCTTCAAGCCCGCGCAACTCGCGATTCGGATCGTTGATCTTTAACTGCGGCAACGGAAGCGGCTCGCGTGAGAGCAGTTGGTTTACTTGCTCGAGATGGTTCTTGTAAATGTGGTAGTCGCCGAGTGTGTAAACAAAATCGCCGACTTCGAGCTCTGTAACATGCGCGATGAGATGTGTCAGCAGTGCGTAAGAACTGATATTGAAAGGCACCCCCAGGAACGCGTCGGCGGAGCGCTGATAGAGTTGGCAATGAAGCACGCGGCCACTTTCGACTTTGAACTGGAAGAGCGTGTGGCACGGAGGAAGATCGACGTTCTCGGCCTGGCGTGGATCCCAACCGGTAACAATCAGACGTCGCGAATCCGGATTAGTGCGAATCTGCTTCAACAGGTTTGCGATCTGGTCCACTCCGTTCTTCTCGGGATAGTCGCCGCCAAACGAGCGCCAGAGATAACCATAAACTGGACCAAGATCACCCGCCGGCCGTCCAAACTTTGCGGTGTGTTCTTCGTCGGCCCACTCGGCCCAGATGTCCACGCCACGCGCGCGCAGATTCGTTTCGCTCGTGTCGCCGGATAGGAACCAAAATAATTCTTCCGCAACCCAGCGAAACGGAACCCGCTTCGTTGTAACAATCGGAAATCCCTCGCGCAGATCGAATCTTGTTTGAAAACCGAAGTGCGAGATCGTCCCGACACCGGTGCGATCGCGATGTTCGGCGCCGTGATTGAGGATCGATCGCAGCAAGTCGTGATACTGTTTCATAGCTATTTACACTGAAAATCCGGTCATATCATACATGAAACGATACAGACTTTGCTTTCTCGGATTCGGAAATGTTGGGCGTGCACTGGCGCGGTTGTTTGTTTCGAAAACGGCGGAGCTGCGCGATAACTATGGCATCGAGTGGGAGATCACTGGTGTCGCCACGCGTCGCATGGGCTGGCGCGCGAGTGACAACGCTATCGACGTTGCGAGTTTGCTTGCAGGCAACGATGAAACATCCGCCGAGCCTGGTCTAAATGAGTGGCTGGCGCGCGCGAATCCCGACGTTGTTTTCGAAACAACTTCACTCGTTCCGGAAACAGGCCAGCCGGGGATTCAGTATTTAAAAGCCTCATTGCAAGCCGGCGCTCACACGATCACTGCGAACAAGGCGCCCATCGTCTATGCCTACGACGAACTCAATGCGCTCGCGGTGGCCAAAGGCAAACGATTCATGTTCGAAGCGACGGTACTCGACAGCGCGCCGGTGTTTTCGCTCTTTCGCGAAACGTTGCCGGCCGCGAAGGTGCGCAGCTTCAGCGGTGCTTTCAACTCAACTACGAACGTGGTTCTCGAGACGATGGAAGCCGGTCGCAGTTTTGCGGAAGGCGTGAAGACGGCCCAGGAACTCGGCGTCGCCGAAACTGATCCCACTCACGACATAGAAGGTTGGGACTCGATTATGAAAGTCTGCGCGATCGTGCGCGTGATTTTCCGAGCGCCTTTGCTGCCGACAGACGTGAAACGTGAGGGAATACGAGGATTAGATCCAGCGACACTGCAAGCCGCGCGAGCTGAAGGCAAGCCTTACAAGCTGGTCTCACGGGCCTCTGTTAACCCTGACGGTTCTGTCACCGCTTCTGTACGGCCAGAGCAGATCGCGACGACTGATCCGCTCGGTGCTGTGCGCGGCACTTCGCTCGCCATTCACTTTGAGCTTGACACGATTCCGGGATTGACGATCGTTTCGCACCGTCCGAATCTGCAAAGCACTGCTTACGGACTACTGGCGGATTTTGTAAACGCGGATCGACGCTGAATTGAAGACGGATTCACGCGGATCAGAATTCTGCTACAGCTTCGATCAATCGGTCGATCTCTTCTTCGGTCGTGTAACAAGCGCAGCCCGCGCGAATTAGTCCTTCGGGTCCGAGTCCCAGACGTTCAATGACAGTTGCGGCGTAAAAGTCGCCGTGTGACAGGAAGAGTCCTTTTTCAGCGAAGCGCCGTGCGGCATCGGTTGAAGTGCATCCATCGATCGTGAAGGCGAGTGTTGATGTACGCGCTTCATCAGGTGGTGGTCCATAGAGTTTGACTCGCGGCATCATGCTCAGCGCATTCCATAAATGCTCAAACATCTGCATGTTGCGCGCGTGCATTTCCTGAAACACATTGCGCAGATTCTCACGACGATTCGCGCCCGCACCAAGCGACGCCAGAAAATCTATCGCTGCCGCGGCGCCGACCATGCCTTCCTGGTTTTGAGTGCCAGTCTCGGCGTTCTCAGGCACGTAATCCGCCGCAGGCACGAGTTTGGGAAAATTGATCTGCTCCAACAATGCGCGCTTCGCGAACATCACACCCACGTGTGGTCCATAAAACTTGTATGCGGACATTACCAGAAAGTCGCAATCAAGTTTCTGCACATCGATCAAAGCGTGCGGCGCGTAGTGGACTGCATCGACAAACGCAAGTGCGCCTGCATTGTGAGCCAGTTCGATAGCGCCCGCCAGATTGTTAATCGTTCCCAAAGCATTCGACGCCCCACCGATCGCGACGAGTTTTGTCTTCGGACCGACGAAACGCTCGAGATCTTCCCATTTCAATTGACCAGTCGAGGTATCCAGTCGCACCGCGCGAATCGCCACCCCACGTTCGACCGCGAGACGCCGCCACGGATCGATGTTAGCGTGATGGTCCAACTCCGTGACGACGATCTCGTCGCCCGCTTCGTAGTTCAAACTGAGTGCCCGCGACAGGTGAAACGTCAGCGTCGTCATGTTTGCGCCAAATGCGATCTCCGCCGGCGACGCATTTAAGAACTCCGCGCAAACCTCGCGAGCGTACTCTAACGCTGCGTCCGTTTCAGCACTCGTCGGATAAGCCCAATGAATGTTTGCGTTGTGGTGATAAAGGTAGTCGCTCATCTGCTCCACGACGTATCGCGGAACCTGTGTGCCCCCCGGTCCATCGAAATACGCGACCGGGTAACCATTGTGGACGCGTTCGAGAGCAGGGAAGTGTTTTCGGATTTCACTAATGGGGGCGACTTGTGTTTGTGGTTGACGAGAAGTGGTGGACATTTGCTGCATGATAACAAGAGACCGCAGAGAAAGTCGTTCCGTTTTTTCACGGTGCGCGTTAGAATCCAGGGAGGCGAGCTCACCCCTGCCACTGGCCAGTTACTCGCCCAGAGAACATATGAGCGACCGCAGAAGTGAAAAGAGATTGGAAGTTTGTCTCGACGCTGTTTGGGATGGTAACAGCGGCAAGCATCCCGCGCGGGTCACCGATCTGTCGGAAGGCGGCTGCTACGTCGATAGCCTCGGTGAGTCACAAGTCGGTGAAGTCCTCAACATCAAACTGCAATTGCAAAACGGCGAGTGGCTGGCGTTGAGCGGTGAAGTCGCGCATCAGATGCCGCCCATGGGTTTTGGTGTTCGCTTCGTCAATCTCAGTCCCGAACAGCTCGAGAAACTTATGGATATTTTGTCACAGCACCAACTATCGATTGACCACGATAGGGCACGCCTCTAGTATATTCCCCTCACACCCCGCAGTTGATATTTGTAGTGCCACGCAACTCTTGCGATTACTCTCCTCCGCTGAAGTGTGCGCGACGACGAGCGGGCGGTGTACGTTCAAAGGAGTGGGTCACAAGGAGGGGGTTTTCATGTCCCGATTTAACAAACTGGTCTTTTCAGTGGCCGCGCTAGTTGTGATTGCAAGCGCCGGAATGACGGCGCGAGCAGATACGATCACGATTGTCGGTAATGAGACAGGCCAGGCTTCAACGGCAACAATAGTCTGTGAGTTCAATTCACAAACTAACACCTTAACCTTCACAATCACGAATACGTCACCCGGAACTTCGACGATTACGGGTATCGGGTTTGACTTACCGCCCTTGGGTAATGCGAATGCTTCGGGATTGAATGGCTTCACCGGCATGCAGGCGCCGAGTTTGTCTGCAAATTTCACTTTTTCGGACGCAGCCCTGGGTACCGTGCCGGGATTCAACTCGGCAGTGCTGGACTTCGGTTTCATCACTGGCAATTCAGGTAACTTCAACGGCGGTTCGCCGAATGATGGATTGACTCCGGGTGAAAGTGCTTCGTTTACCGTGTCGGGAGCGGCGTTCTCGGGATTCACAGCGCAGCAGATTTGCAATGCGGTGTTTGTGAGGTTCCAGGGCGGCGCTGCCGGGAGTGATGTCGGTATTCCGACAACATCAACACCAGAACCATCGTCGATTCTGTTGCTGGGGAGCGCGTTACTTGGCTTCGGTGGGATTGCCCGCCACAGGCTAAGAATGCGAGGCTAGCCACAAAAAAGCACATAAGACATAAGGCACCAGGGATCTGCGATCTTTGGTGCCTTTTGTGCTTTTTTGTGGCCTATTTTCTTTTCCAGCGGACGCCGTCTTTCGTGTCTTCGAGGATGATGCCGCGGCGCGAGAGTTCGTCGCGGATTTCATCGGCTCGTCTAAAGTCGCGGCGGTGTCGAGCTTCCTGGCGTTCATCAATCAGCGACTGAATCTCGCTGTCAAGCATCTCCCGTTCCTGCTCGCCGAAAATATTCAACACGGTATCGAAGCGATCGATCGCTGCCAACAATTCACGTTGATCTTCCGCACGCACTTGCTTGCGAGCTAACGCCGTATTCACTTCGCGTGAGAGGTTGTGAATCGATGCGAGCGCAATCGACGTGTTCAGATCGTCGTCCATGCCGGCTTCAAACTCTTGCAGCGCGCGCGCGGCGGCTGCGGAGAGTTTTTCGTTTCTACCCGGCACTGTCTTCGCCTCGCTCAAACGCGCGCGGAAGTCGCGCAGGCTCGCGACCGTTCGCTCCGCGCCGGCGAGTGCATCGAAAGTGAAGTTGAGCTGTTTGTTATAAGGAACACTCAACAAAAAGTAACGAACGGCAGCGGCCGAGAAACCCTTCGCGGTAACGTCGCGAAACGTGTAGTAGTTGCCCTTCGATTTCGACATCGTTTCGCCGTCAACCTTCAGATGTTCGAAGTGAATCCAGTAATGCACGAACGGTTTCCCGGTTGCGCCTTCACTCTGCGCAATCTCGTTTTCGTGATGAGGAAAGACTAAATCAATGCCACCGGCGTGAATGTCGAATGTTTCTCCCAGGTACTTCATCGACATCGCCGAGCACTCGATATGCCACCCCGGACGACCACGACCGATCGACGTGTCCCATGCGGTTTCAGTTTCTCCGGCTGGTTCTTTCCAGAGCGCAAAGTCGCGCGCGTCTTCCTTGTCGTAACGATCGGTGTCGACTCGTTCACTGGCGCCCGCGATGTTGCCGGCGAAGTTGATCTTCGAGAGCTTGCCGTAGTCCGGAAACGAATTGATGCGGTAGTAGATCGATTCGTCGGAGCGATATGCGTGACCCGTAGCGAGCAGTTTCTCGATCAACTCGACCATCTCGGGAATGTGACGCGTTGCGCGCGGAACGACCTCGGGGCGTTCGCAACCCAGTGCGTCGAAGTCTTCCCACAGCGCCGCAATGTAGATGGCGGTGTAGTCGTCGATACTCAGGCCGGCCTTTTGCGATTCGGCGATTATGCGGTCTTCCACGTCCGTGATGTTCATCACGTGCGTGACTTTGTAGCCTTTGAATTTCAGGTAGCGGCGCAGGATATCGGCGGCGACTGCGCTGCGGAAGTTGCCGAGGTGACCGTAATTCCAGACGGTGGGGCCGCAGTAATAGAATCCGACTTCACCTTCCCGCATGGGGCGAAATTCTTCGACGCGACCGGTTAATGTGTTGCGAAATCTGAGCATGGGCTAACGAGGATAAAGCAGTCTCACGCAAAGGCGCAAAGACGCAAAGGAAGAATCATGAACCTGCTTTGCGCCTTTCTTTGCGACTTTGCGACTTTGCGTGAAACAGCTCCTAAAAGTGGAGCCACCCACCTGGTTTTAGTTCCCAAACACGTGAGCCCTCGGCAATCTCAATACCCTTAACAGCCTCTTTTACTTCGCCGATGCGCTTGATCTCAACACCATCTACGCGTTTCGGCAATCGCGCAACGTCGCCGGGTTTAACTGTAAACAGCAACTCAAAATCTTCGCCACCGTGCAGCGCGAGTTGCAGCGGATCAAGCGCGCGCCGTCCGCACAACTCCACCACACGATTATCGATCGGCAACAAAGCCGAGTCGATCAATGCTCCGACTTCGCTGGCCGCGCAAAGACGATTGAGATCCGACGAAAGACCATCACTCAGATCGATCATCGCAGTGGCGAGATGTTCTTCGCCAAGCACCATGCCCCAACCGACACGTGGCTCGGGACGAAGCTGGCGAATCAAAACGTGATCGAGTTTTTGTGAGTCTTCATCGGCGAGATTCTGCTCAGCCAAATGTGCGCCGCGTTCGATCAGTCGTAATCCGGCAGCGGCGGCGCCGAGTGAACC
>Ga0105248_10002341_pt1 | contig 21029 bp, 13 predicted proteins | sample KBSS34metaG_FD_81524 | JGI IMG/M metagenome (GOLD analysis project Ga0105248, IMG submission 81524) | Switchgrass rhizosphere microbial communities from Kellogg Biological Station, Michigan, USA - KBS S3-4 metaG | ecosystem: Host-associated > Plants > Roots > Rhizosphere > Soil | place...
CTGCTTCCCCTGGGTAAGGGAGGCGCATTGGCGAACCCGTGTAAACCCCAGAGTTAATGGCGTCTGGATTGTCAAAAAACTGAGGGTTACCGTCGCTGTCGAAGTGGCGGCGCATTTTAATTGGCCCGGTAACCACACCATAAGATCCGTACTCCCAATTTGTTGTGTAGCCGGGTTCGTAAAAAGTGAAAGGCAGACCGCTGCTGGTACGCAAAATGCCGGAAAGCTGCCAGCCGCCAACGAGGGCATCCGCGAGCCAGTTGACATTTCCGAAGAGTCGCTGCCCCCGTCCGATCGGGAACTGATAAACGTAATCGACGGTGATGAGATGGCGGGTATCAAAATCCGAGTGAGCCCGATTGAGTTCCGGCTTCCAGGTGTTACCGATCGTGCTGAAATTACCGGTGATCAGAGCGGGGAGACGTTCCGTGTCTGAACCCTGGTCAATCGCGCTGGAGTAGGTGTAGCTGATGTCGGTTTGAAAGCCGTGACTCATGGGGTGGCGGAGAGTTAATTGGCCAGCATTGTAGTAGCTGTTACCGATAGAGGAGAGGGCAAAAAGAGAGGCGAACTGACGCTGCCAGAACCGTGATGTCAGGTCTCCTGGGCACGGGTAAGACGGGTAGTCTCCGCTGTAAGGATTCTGATAGGCGGTCCCGCAATAAAGATCGAGATCGATTAGGGCTGTGGTTGCACCGAGGTTTTCCCGCGAAGGCGCCCACTCGTCAGAGTAAATAGCCTGTGTGGCACTTTCTCCAATGAAATCGAAGTTCTTCATCCAGGGGAACATGTTTTCGAAATAAGGTATTGCGGCAACGGTCGCTAGAGGATCCGCGCCGTGTTCGTCGACGATTTTTGATAACTGGGCGCCAGCGGTGAAATAGTCCCCGCCGCCGTTGGGATCTTTGTAGTTGGTGGGCTCAGCCAAGTCGAGATTTTGCAACAGGTGACGACCCAACCTGCCGACATAGGCAGCTTCAAGCGTAAAGCCACCCGGGAGTTCCCGCTGAACCGAGAGGTTGAATGCCTCTGAGTACGGCGTTTTGATACGGCTATCTAAACCTGTTGTGATAAGCGCGTTGTATTCGTCAGGCGTATAGGGAAAGGTTTCCGTTGATGCTCCCTCACCATTGCTGAAAGGCAGCGTATTGCGTCCGACGAACCGCGGCGCAGTGGAGGTCTGATATTTCGAAGCAGGATTAGTGACTGAGCTGCTGATGCCGAAGGAGCCATGCTGATCGAAGTTGTTGATCAACGACTCGCCGTAGTGGTCGTAATAGATTCCAGCTCCGGCCCGGATCGACGTTTTCGGGTCAGGGGAATAAGCAATGGCGATTCGCGGAGCGATGTTGTTCTTAGATTTTGGCCAGTAGCCCGGTTTGCCGTAGTGAGGTCCGCTGGGTGCGAATTCCAAATCTGGTTCGTAAATCTGGCCCTGCTCTGCAGCAGCCTCGCGAGCCTGGAACCAGGCGTGAGTATCGATGGTGGGAGTGATCTGCTGGCCATTCGTTTCGTACGGCGTTTGAAGAAGAGTGTGACGTAGTCCGAAAGTCAGCGTGAGATTCGGCAGTGCGTGCCAGGAATCCTGAAGATAGTACTCGTATTCATTCGCCTTGAAGTGACGAATGAGCGGCGCACCATCAGCTAGGATGGAGGCGGAGCTAGCGCTGGTGACTTCGTAGTTGTATTGATTGGTCACCGAAGGAACTGTTCCGACCAGATTTGCAAACGCAATCAGGTAGGAGTTACCGAAATTGCCTTGATCGAGATCGGCCGGAGCAGGAGCGGTTCCACCGAGCCAGTAAGGGTTGGTGGTTGCTCCGTTGTAGGAGTTGGAGTCGGTCGCGTTGTTCTGGTGAACGAGCCGCCAGTTGCCTCCAATCTGGATGTTGTGCTTACCCTTGCTCCAATTGAAGTTGTCGACGACGTTGTTGACCGGAACACTGGTGATCTGCGTGCGAAGTTCCGATGTTGCCGTGGAAATGAAGCGGAAATCCACGTAGTCGGCGGTGCCGCCCGCTCCGCGATTGCTAAATCCCTGGCGAACATACCCGTAACGGATGTCGTTGACAAGATTGGGACTTATGGTCCAGGTATCGCCTGCGGTAATACCCTTGGAGTTGTCTTCAATCGTGCTACTCGGCCCCTGTCCGGGAAACTGCTCCGTAGCTCCGGTGACGTCGTACTGGAGGTTTCCGCGAACGAATATGTGGTGCTTGTCTGAAGGAATGTAGTCGATTTTGCCGATCGTAGTGTTAAGACGGATCGGATGTGGAGACGAAAACGAGAAAGAGCCGGTGTTTAGTCCATCACCTTGTGTGGTCCCATTCGCGGTCGGGAGCGAGGCAAAATATGCCAGGGCATTCGGATTCGGGCCTGGGGGATTCGGGTAGGCAGCTGAATTGCACACCTTGCATCCGGCATCAAGCGCCTTCACATCATCGGGACTGAGCGACTTAACCGAACCATCCTCAGCCTGATACAGAAGGTTGCCCGCCTTGTAGGCGGCGGTCGGAGTGATCTGAGTCACCTGGGCGTTCTCAGCTTGACGGCTACCTTCATAGTTGCCGAAGAAAAAGAGCTTGTTCTTCACGATGGGTCCGCCGAGCGAACCACCGAAGATGTTACGAATGAGCTTGCCGGGGATGTTGGGTTCGTCGCTGTTGAACTGCGCCTGCTTGTTGAACCAATCATTCGCAACGGTAAAGGTGGGACGGTGATACTCGTAGGCGGCACCGTGGAGCTTGTTGGTTCCGGCTTTCGTGATCATGCTCACTTGTGCACCGGAGGAGCGGCCTGAGTCGGCGTTAGCACTCCCGGTGGTGACGCGGAATTCCTCGATAGAATCTTGAGTCTGGCGCAGCACTCCTGTGAAAGCGAAGCCTGCTACCTGATCGTTATCGTCTACTCCATCAACGGTGATGTTTCCTTGATCGGACCTTCCTCCGTTTACCGCGCCACTTCGGCTGTCGGTCGTGGTTGGAAGATAGAGCACACCCGGCTGGAGCGAAAGAAGATCAGGGACGTTCCTGGTTTCGCTTGGAAGTGCCTGAATCAAGGTGTTGTTCATCGAACTTCCGAGCGACGCGTCTGTGGTATTGAGAGTCTGGGCACTGGCACTGACATCGACGGTGACGGAACTAGACTCGAGAGCAAGGCTGAAGTCAATGGTCGCGGGTTGATTGACGAGAAGTTCCGCGGTCTTGGATTCCGTCCCAAAACCCGTAGCCGTCACAGTTATGAGATATTTGGCGGGCGGAATCTGGGGAAACTGATATGAGCCAGCAGCAGAGGTGACGGCCGATGCCGTCTGGCCGGTCGCGTTATTCGCAACGGTTACGGTCGCTCCCGGGATAAGTGCACCGCTAGGGTCTTTTACGACTCCGCGCAAAGTGGTCGAGGCGGACTGCCCGAAGGCGAGGCTGCAAGAGAAGAGGATGCACAGAAGCATCGCTCCCAAATGGGATCGTTTCACGTCGGTTCCTCCGAAAATAGTGCAAAAGGTGGACTTGCTAAAAGCGAATCAAGTTCGGCATGTGCAAGTGTTCAGGGTGCCGTCTCGGACCAGGAGTCCCAATGTCAGGTGACTGGGGCGATCTTCCTATTCGACGACTGGCTTTATCTTGCAGCAAATTCAAGCAGGTTTCAACTTAAATTCTCCCGGCAGACCAGTATGTGACGAGCAGCATGAAGAATGTGATGGGATATCTTCACCTGTTCATAAAATGACAAAATTCTTTCATTTGAATGACATTTGACGATTGAAAAAGTGCGTAGACCTCGGCGCGAAATGCCGTTGCCCTCTGCGAACACAGCCATTTGAGTAACGCGGAATTTGCATTTGCTACTGCTGTTGCTGTTGCATCTGCTGGATTTCGAGAATGGAGGGACCCATATCTGGTGGCTGCTGGGCACGCTCCACGAGTACGGACCAGTCTTCGGGGATGGGTAGCTTGCGATCGAGAGGCGGTGGCTCCATACTGCCTTCCACCTTAACCGCAACGTAGAGCTCGCTCTCAGTTTTGCCCCGGAAGACGCCTTGAGTCGGAGAAACATCGGCATAATCGCGACCTACGGCTGTGCGGATGTGGCGGTTGTAGGCGATCAGGTCGTTGGTAGGATCGATGCCGACCCAGTTGAGATGCGGAAGAAGAACCTCGACCCAGGCGTGAGAGGCATCCGGGGTGGAGCGGTCGTGGTCGCCATTGCCGCGGTAGAGGTAGCCGCTGACGTAGCGGGCAGGGATGCCGATGTGACGCAGCAAGGCGATCATGGTGTGGGCAAAGTCCTGGCAGACGCCTTGACGGCTGACGATGGCTTCGTCGATGGGCGAGTCGACCCGTGTAGAGCTAGGGGAGTAGTCAAAATACTCATAGAGCTGTTTGTTGAGCTCATGGACGACCATCAGAGGATCGTCGCGGCGGACCACATTGAGAGACTTCGCTAGATCGAGGAGCGCCGGCGTGTAGGTCGCGAATGTGCTGGGGTGGAGCATTTCGTCGTAATCGCCCTCGTGGATCATGGCGTCGAGGGCGCTCCAAGCATCGGGCGAGAGGAAGGCCGGGACATTCATCTCGATGTGTTGCTCAACGAGCGACTCGGCGACGATGACGAGTTGCTGGTGTTCGCCGGGGATGTCGAAGTGCTGGACCTGGTTGCCGTAGTGGTCCTGGTAGCTGAACACCCGGCAGCGAGGACTCACCGAGAGTGAAAAGGATAGGCAGTGCTGGTTGTGGTCGGAGCGCGGGTGCATGCGCGTTTCCATGATGCTCTCGCTCACGGGCTTGCTGTAGCGGAAGCGGGTGAGATGGCGGATGGAGTAAAAATTCATGGCGCTCCGAAAATCCCCTGTACAGGATGTGCCGTGTCCCGGCTGCGTGTTGCGATTCGCTAGACGGCGAGGGCCGACTGGATCGAATAGTGGATGTAGTACTTGTAGATCAGTTCATGAATCTGGATGCACTGCTCGCGTATTGAGTGCAGAAAGGCTCCAGGGTCGCCTTCGAGAATCTCCTCAATGGAGGTAAAACGAAGCTTCGCATAGAGCTTGCCGGCGGTGACCATGAGTTCGTCTGGCAAACGCCGCCCACCAGCCTGCTGAATCGCTTCAAGCGATTGCCGTACTCCATCGATTGAATAGCGAAGCGCGTGCGGAAAATCCCGGTTGAGCAGAATGAACTCGAGAATTTTGTCCGGCGAAAGATCGGCGGTGTAGACCTGACAGTAGGCTTCAAACGAAGTGCAGCAGCGCAGGATGCCAACCAGTTCGAGGTATTGGTAGCCGGCGTCCTCATCGTCAGAAACGGCAAAGAGCGTCTCCTGGTAGACCTCCAGCAGGGTTGCGGTGGAGTAGGCGCGCTCCAGGTGTCTGCCAAGACGAATGAACTGCCATCCCTCGCCGTGAATCATGGTAGTGTCGCTGACGCCCTTGAAGAGATGGATGCCATCGACGACAGAAGCCAGAAAGTCGTTGACGTTGGAGCGGAACTGGGCCTGGGCTTGAGGCGAATGAATCTGGTGATAAAGGCGGTTGAGACGTTGCCATTGCTCGGTGGAGATTTCTTCGCGAACTTGGCGGGCGTTTTCCCGGGCGGCATTGAGGCAGGTTGTGACAGAGGCGTGGAGGGTCCCGTCGAAGACGAGCATCCGGGCCATTGCGTCCATATCGCCGTTCCACTCGACGCCCTCGGGGTTGCCGAGCGAGGTGAGCAAGTGATTCCAGCGGGTTTCAGCCGTGGTATCAGAGGTGTCGAGGAGCAGGCTCATCGTTACGTCGAGTTGACGCACGGTATTTTCGGCCCGCTCAAGGTAGCGGCTCATCCAGTAGAGGCTGTCGGCAACGCGGGATAGCATTCTGTGGTGCTCCGTTCCCCAGGTAAGTTATTCGAGAATCCAGGTATCTTTGCTGCCGCCGCCTTGAGACGAATTGACGACGAGTGAGCCCCTTTCAAGGGCGACGCGGGTGAGGCCGCCGGGGACAATGTTGACCTTGTCTCCAAAGAGGATGTAGGGGCGAAGATCTACGTGGCGAGGCTCCACCTGGCTGCCAAAAAGGCAGGGGGCACGAGAGAAATCGAGTGTCGGCTGAGCGATGTAGTTGCGCGGATTGGCTTCGATGGCGCGAGCAAACTCCTCGCGCTGCTGGGCCGTCGAGTGTGGGCCAATCAGCATGCCATAGCCGCCGCTCTCACCGACTGCCTTGACCACCAGATGCTCCAGATTGGCGAGCACATGCTGGCGCGAAGCTGGGTCGGTCAGCAGGTAGGTCTTGACGTTGTTGATGATGGGGTCTTCGTCCAGGTAGTACTTGATAATGTCGGGGACGTACGCATACATGGCCTTGTCGTCAGCCAGTCCGGTACCGAAGGCGTTGGTCACAGTGACATTGCCGGCGCGGTAGGCGTTGAAAAGGCCGGCGCAGCCAAGGCCAGAGTCTTTACGAAAGACGAGCGGATCGCTGAAGTCATCGTCCACTCGGCGGTAAATGACGTCCACCCGTTTCAAGCCGTCGGTGGTCCGCATATAGACAATGTTGTCGTGGGTGACGAGATCGCGACCCTCGACAAGATCAATGCCCATCTGTCGTGCCAGATACGTGTGCTCGAAGTAAGCGGAGTTGTAGACACCCGGCGTGAGCAGCACAATATTCGGCTCCGGGCGACCCTCCGGGGCCAGCGAGCGCAGCGTATTCAACAGCAGTTGCGGGTAATGTTCGATGGGCTGAACGCCGTAGCTGTGGAAGAGTTGCGGGAACGTGCGCTTCATGACGCGGCGGTTGGTGAGCATGTAGCTGACGCCGGAGGGTACGCGCAGGTTGTCTTCCAAAACCACAAACTCGCCGGTGCGCAGGCGCAGCAGGTCCGAGCCTACGATGGCGATGTATACGTTGCGCGGCACTTCGAGGCCACACATCTGGCGGCGATAGTGCTTGCAGCTATAGACCAGCTCACGCGGAATGACGCCGTCTTTGAGGATCTTGGCGTCGTTGTAGACGTCGCGCAGGAAGAGATTGAGAGCCAAGATACGCTGGGTCAGGCCGCGCTCGATGCGGTCCCACTCGTCGGCGGCGATCAGGCGCGGCAGCATGTCGTAAGGGAAGATGCGCTCGGTGCCCTCATCGCGCCCGTAGACGGTAAATGTGATGCCCTGGGTCAGAAAAGAAAGATCGGCCGACTGCTTGCGGCGTAGCAGTTCATCGGGCGGTAGGCTGGCCATCGACTCGATCAGCGCCTTGTAGTGGGGACGGATGCTGCCATCTGGGGCGCGCATCTCGTCATAGGCGCCATCCAGGAGGTAATCGCGGAAGAGGCGTTCGTAGTCGATCGGTTTGCTTGCGCCGACAGCCTCTGAGGAGTCGCTGGCAATCCCGCTCTGGAAGGGCTCGTTGTCACTCATCTGGGAGATAGCGGGTCCTTTATCTGCGATGTTGTTTGGGCGAAGATCCTGTGGACGGGCGAAGAATCCGAGGATTTTCGCGAAACGATTCCCAATAGAGTACACCGTAGGGAATAAACGCGATCTAAGGAAAAAGGCATAGGTGGGCGAAATGCCCGGTCCGGAAGAGCAGAATGCGATTGGGCGGAAAAGTGTGACGAATGGAGGAAGGGATGGCTGGAGGGCTGCGGTAAGCTGAGTGTCTCAGGAGAATCCCGAAACAATGCTGAATGCCCCTCTCTCGCGCACCGTCCTGTTTACCTTCACCGCCTCTCTGCTGTCATTGCCTTTGGCGGCGGCGAAGGCTCCGATCCAGATCGTGGCCGATCTTTCGGAGGCTCCGCGGAAGATTTACCACGCCGAGATCGACCTGCCGGTAACCGAGGGGGCGCTAACGCTGACCACGCCGAAGTGGATTCCCGGCAACCACAGGCCGACTGGGCCGGTGGACGATATTACAGGCGTAGTCTTTACGGCCGAGGGCAAACCCCTCGAGTGGCGGCGCGACGACGTGGATCTCTACCAGTTTCATCTGACCATCCCCAAGGGTGTCACGACGCTCCATGCGCATCTCGATTGCATTGCGACCGAGCGAGTGACACAACGGATGGCGGTCCTCGAGTGGGAAAAGCTTCTGCTCTATCCCGCAAACACGCCGACAAAAGAGCTCGCCATCCAGCCTTCGCTGAAGGTGCCGGATGGGTGGGGCGTTGGGACGGCGCTGAAGCCGGTGGGCAGCGGGGCATATCCAGTTCCTGCGGCAGGGTCAACGACCCAGTTTGCGGCCACCAACGTAGAGCAGCTTGAGGACTCGCCGATCATCACCGGGGCCAACTTCAGAGAGTTCCCACTGGCTCCAGAGGTGACACCGAAGCACTATCTGGACGTGGTTTCAGACGAACCCGAAGACGTGAACGTGCGGCCCGCCTTTCTGGCGGAGGTGAACAACCTGGTGCGGGAAGCCGGTGCAGTGTACAGCTCGCACCACTACACTGTGTACCACTTTCTGCTGACGCTTTCCGATATCGCAGGCGGCGAGGGACTGGAGCACCACGAGTCCTCTAACAATGGCATCGATGAAAAAGCCCTCTCGGACGAGAAACATCAACTGGCCGACGCCGATCTGCTTGCGCATGAGTTCACGCATAGCTGGAACGGGAAATACCGCCGCCCGGCCGGCCTCTACCAACCGGACTTTGCCACCGCTCAGCAAGGAGCACTGCTATGGGTCTACGAAGGCATGACGCAGTATCTTGGCAATGTGTTGGCGGCGCGCTCAGGCCTGAAGTCGCAGGCTGAGTATCGGGAACTGCTGGCGATTTCGACGGCACAACTCGATGCCAAGCCAGGCCGGCTGTGGCGCTCGACTGAGGATACAGCGATTTCGGCGAGCATTCTCCGTGGGGGCAATCCGGCGTGGTCCAACTGGAGACGCGGGCAGGACTACTACCAGGAAGGCGAGCTGCTGTGGCTGGATGCGGATACGCTGATCCGCAAGATGACCAGCGGCAAAAAGTCTCTGGACGACTTCCAGAAGATCTTTCTGGGCAAGGGCGGCGAGACCGGTCCGATGATCGTGACCTACAACCGCGACGAGTTGGTCAAGGACCTCAACGAGGTCGTGCCCTACGACTGGGCAACCTTCCTGCATGAGCGCATCGACATGCTCAATCCGCGGGCAGATCTGGCAGGCATCGAGCGCGGCGGTTATCGGCTCGTCTACCACGACAAGCCGAGCAAGTCGGAGCAGACGATGGATGGCGCGGACCGGCTCCCCGAGGGGCCAAATGTCTGGTACTCGGTTGGTCTGCGATTGACCAAAGAGGGCGTGGTCCGGGATGTGCTGTGGAATGGCCCTGCGGACAAAGCCCGGCTGGCCCCCGGATACAAGATTCTGGCCGTCAACGGGAATGTTTACTCGGGCGAGGGATTGCGCGAGGCGATCAAGATCGCCAAGGGCAACACGCAACCGATCCGGCTGATCGTGCAGGCGGATACCTTTGTATCGCCGTTTGAGATCGACTATCACGGCGGGGAGCGGTATCCGACGCTGGAGCGCATCGAGGGAATACCCGCGTATCTGGATGACTTGACCTCACCGCGAACCAAGCTTGAGCCCATCCCGGCGGAGAAGAAGGATGACGAGTAAATCACTCCCTTACTAAACTGCTGTGAGCACGCACGATCAGCCAGACGAAATGCTTTCAGATATTCAGGAGACGGTAACGCATTGATGACGATTACACCCAAAAGAACTCTGTTTTCCCTTGTCTGTAGTAGTTTTGGATTGTTTTCCATCGCTTTGCTGGCTGTACTTGCCCTAGCGCAGCCTGTGCTGCACGCGGAGGAAACAGACACGCCAGCGGATAGCTACGTCAAGTCGCATTACACGAAGTACGAGTACCGCATTCCCATGCGCGACGGCAAGCGTTTGTTTACGGCAGTTTATGTGCCCAAGGCTTCGGCCTTTGAAGACAAAGGGCCATATCCGATGCTGATGAACCGCACGCCTTACAGTGTCGGTCCCTATGGGGAAGACCAGTACCCGGTGAAGCTCGGGCCTTCCGATGAGTTCGAAAAGGGCGGCTACATCTTCGTTTCGCAAGATGTGCGCGGACGATGGATGAGCGAGGGCGAGTTCATCGAGATGCGCCCGCACATCGATGAGAAAAAGACGAAGAACGACGTAGACGACGCTTCTGATACCTACGACACGATCGAGTTCCTGCTGAAAACGGTCGCGAACAACAACGGCAAGGTGGGCATCTGGGGCATCTCGTACCCGGGGTTTTACACATCAGCGAGCATTATCGATTCGCATCCTGCGCTGGTCGCAGCCAGCCCGCAGGCTCCGATGACAGACCTGTTTCTGGGCGACGACAGCTATCACGGTGGCGCGTTCATGCTTTCGGCGAATTTTGGCTTCTATGCCTTCTTTACACCGCAGAAAGAGCCGACGCTGCCGCATCCGACACTGGACTTCGATTTTGGAACGCCGGACTCGTACCGCTTTTATCTCAATGCCGGAAATCTGGACAACCTCGATCAGAAATATTTGAAGAGCGGCAACTGGCTCTTCACCGATCAGGCGAAGCACGACACTTACGACAGCTACTGGAAGGCTCGCGATATCTCGCAGCACATGAAAAATGTGAAGTGTGCCGTGATGGTGGTAGGCGGGTGGTATGACGCCGAGGATCTGGAGGGGCCCTACAAGACCTTTGAGGCCATTAGCAAGCTCAACCCTGGAACGCGGACCACGCTGGTCGAGGGGCCCTGGGTGCATGGCGGATGGATGCGCAACGAAGGCAGCCACCTCGGCGATGTGAGCTTTAACGCAAAGACTTCGGAGTACTTCAAGGCCAGCGTGCAGTTTCCCTTCTTTGAACACTACCTGAAAGGCAAGGGAGCGGAGCAGCCCAAGGCCGTGGTCTTTGAAACCGGCACAAATGTCTGGAAGACCTTCCCAAGCTGGCCTCCCGAGGCTGCAAAGGCGAAGACTCTGTACTTCCATACAGGCGGCAAGCTGAGCTTTGAACCCCCGACGGAGGCTGCTGGCAGCGACTCGTATGTCAGCGATCCGGCACATCCGGTACCGTTTGTCGGCTACACGACGGATACGGTTCCGCAGCGATACATGGTGGACGACCAACGCTTTGCCAGCTACCGGCCCGACGTGCTGGTTTACGAGAGCGACGTGCTGGAAGAGGATGTGACGATTGCGGGACCGGTTTCTCCGAAGCTGAAGATTGCCAGCACGGGTACAGATTCGGACTTCGATGTGAAGCTGATCGATGTCTATCCCGAAGACTATCCGGATGAAGAGGCCGGCGCGAAGCCCAATAAGCGCCAGCTCGATGCACCGCCGATCCGGATGGGCGGATATCAACAGTTGCTGCGCGGCGAGCCGATGCGGGCAAAGTTCCGCAACAGCTGGGAGAAACCAGAGGCGTTGACGCCGGGCAAATTGACCGAGGTCGACTTCGCCATGCCGGACCTCTTCCACACCTTCCGCCGAGGGCACCGCATCATGGTGCAGGTGCAATCAAGCTGGTTCCCGCTGACAGACCGCAACCCGCAGGCCTTCACGGAGATTCGCAGTGCAAAGCCGGAGCAGTTTGTGAAGGCAACCGAGCAGGTCTTTCACCAGAAGGATGCTGCCTCGGGAGTCGAAGTGCTGGTGATGCCAAAACCCTAGCTCCAACCCAACGAAAACCCCTCGGCGATCCTGCTGCCCGAGGGAATTTTCTTTGTTCTTCTGTTCAACAGCGCATGGAGAATGTGTTGCCACTTTCGATGGAGATCGAGGATTTGAATTGTTGGACCTGCTCGGCGTAACACTTATGCACCAGGCTCTGCTATGAAAGGCGGCCCAACGACAACGTGCGCGAAGATGAACTCGCGCGCGTTGCCGCTTTGAGATTTTTACTATTGACCATGATTTGAGCAGAGGTAGTTTGGGACGGACGTGTGAGAGCTGAAATAGACAAATAGCTGTCCATTGTATGGTGAGTTTGGCAGATAATCAGCAGACAAAAGGGTCGGTGGGCCAGCTTCTGTCCAATGAGGATTAATATCTGAACTGAAGGTGAATCCGTTCGTCGAATATTTGTAACGGAAGCCTTGCTCGCTATCGTTCGAACGGAATCCCAGATAAAGGACGTTATTGTGAACAGCTAGTGACGGAGCGGTCGATGTCTGGTCGCTTGAGGCACCAGTGTTCTCGGTGAAAGTAACCGCATCAGTAGATGTGTAGAGATCGATTGTGTGCGCCGTGTCATTTTTCTCTATAGCGGCGTATAGCTTGTTGTTGAACACCGCAAGCGAAGGATTGTAATTAAGGGTTATCGTAGGATATAAGGTTGACGTGGCTGTGTTATTCGACGCTATGCGGCAGATTATCATTTCGTGGGTACTCTTGTCCCGGTTTGCCATGATTAACGCCCCGTTAAAGACAGTTAAAGATGGAGACGCATCCACGCCAGTGGCCGAGCTGCCGTTGTTACATGCATCGGATGGGGAGCCCCAGTGAATTCCGTCAGACGAAAAAACGAAATATGGAAAGTTTGCTTGTGTATACGCGATGTAGAGGATGCCATTGAAGACAGCTAGTGCGGGATTCGAATCAGTATGAAGCGGTTGTGGGTTCCCACCACCGTAAGAAAGTGCAAGTATTTTGTTTCCATAGGTAACGCCGCCGTCGTAGTTCCAAGCTAACTCAATGTTGGCCTGTCCGTACTGATCGGCTGGGGTACCCGCATATGCGACCCAGAGGGCACCGTTAAAGTTCGCCGCGCCTACTCCAGTTTGGCCAGATTCACCGCCTATTTGAGTTGTTGTATCGCGCTGCGGAGTAGCAAAGCTGATCACCTGTGAAATGCATGCACGTGCTGAACAAAGGATAAGAGCAAGGGACAACCAGGCTTTCAAACAAATCGCCGACTTGAGGGACGAAGTGAGACTATGAGTCATTTTGGGTACAAGCATTTCTAGATTCTCCAAGACATGAATTTGGCAACAATGGGCATAGCATACGAGAATTTAGTTCCGCCAGAATCAGGGTATTTGCACGGCAAGAACTACACGGAAGTTTATATCATTTGATAATTCAGTTACGCAATACGGTCTCTATCGAAGGATGGCTATATATCAGAGTATTAATGTATGAATAGTATATAGCTTGATTATCAATACCTTCTTACGATCAAATGTGAGTAATAGAGCCACTCTATACATTACTAATAATCCGAACTAGTGTTCTGGACCCAAGAGGGATGTCGCAATCAGGCGGAATTTCAATATCGAACCTACAGTAAAAGATGCCCAAGCGCACAGGTCGTCCAGCAGCGGTTGTCGCGTTTACTACTGGGCTGCGGCTCGAACTTGAAATATGGCGTTCGTGGCCCGTGACTGCGGAGACCCTGGTTACACAGTCACGGATTATTTTGCACTCCGCACGGAGGGGGAGCAACGAGTCGGTTACTTTGAAGCACTCGCCCACCTCACGTACGGTCGGTGAGTAGAGGAAGCATTTTGCCAGCTACCGGCCAGACGTGCTGGTCTATGAGAGTGACGTGCTCGAAGAGGATGTGACGATTGCCGGGCCGGTTTCGCCGAAGCTCAAGATTGCTAGCTCAGGGACCGACTCGGATTTTGATGTCAAGCTGATCGATGTCTATCCCGAGGACTATCCGGATGAAGTAGCCGGTGCGAAGCCCAACAAGCGCCAGCTCGACGCTCCGCCGGTCCGAATGGGCGGATATCAGCAATTGTTGCGCGGCGAGCCGATGCGGGCAAAGTTCCGCAACAGCTGGGAGAAACCGGAGGCGTTGACGCCGGGCAAATTGACCGAGGTCGACTTCTCCATGCCGGACCTCTTCCACACCTTCCGCCGTGGGCACCGCATCATGGTGCAGGTGCAATCAAGCTGGTTCCCGCTGACAGACCGCAACCCGCAGACCTTCACGGAGATTCGCAGTGCAAAGCCGGAGCAGTTTGTGAAGGCAACCGAGCAGGTCTTTCACCAGAAGGATGCCGCCTCGGGAGTCGAAGTGCTGGTGATGCCAAAACCCTAGCTCCAACCCAACGAAAACCCCCTCGGCGCTCCTGCTGCCCGAGGGGTTTTTCGTTGCTCTCCTGTTCAATAGCGCTTTGTCACGGCCGCCGGGGCAGGGCCGGTTTTGCCGCCGAGCAGCCAGTCGAGAGGCTTGCGAACGTCCTCTTCGCGAGCCTGGCCCTGGATGCGGGCGACGATCTCGCCCTGTTCGTCGAGGATGACAGTGGCAGGCAGAACATTACCCAGATCCATGTGCTCGAGCATGTCGAGATCAGCACCCAGCCAGAACTCCATCGAGAGCTTTTCGCGGCTGAGGTATTGGTCGACCTTGGCACGGTCTTTGGCTTCATCGGCCGAGACGGAGATGAAGCGGACCTTCTTTGCGCCGTACTCCTGCGTGAGCTTCGAGAGCAGGGGCAGCTCTTCGCGGCACGGTCCACACCAGGTAGCCCAGAAGTTGAGGACAACGATCGATCCCCGGACAGAGGCTAGCTTCTGCTTTGCACCCGAGAGGTCTTTGAACTCGAGATTGGGAGCGCGCTTTGCCTGGGCTGGTGGAATGAGGCTGCAGAGCAGAAGCGCGGCCAAAAGGCGGAATGCGTTTTTCACGTAAATTCCTCTCAAATTGAAATTACAAAAGCCCTACCAGCTGTAACGCCGATAGGGCTTTGTTCAAGTTGGCCGTTAGAAGCGGTGAGTGATGCTGGCAAGCCAGACGTATTGGGCAAAGGCGGCATCGCCGTGCGTACCGTAGACAGAGTCAGGGTAGCTGACAGTACGGTCGCGGTGGAGAGCCTTATAAACGTTAGCATTGAAGATGTTTGAACCGCGCACATACTGCAGTCCGGGACCGGCGGAAACGGCAAAACCGGACCGGCGGAAGCCGTCATTGTTGACCGGGAGTAGGTTCTTTGACGGAACGCCTTCGTCGCGCGCGCTGACATTGGCGCTCAGACCCTTGAGCTCAGGAATGGGAAAGGAGAGCCCTCCCTCGAGCAGGTACTGGTCCGAGATGGCCACGGAGTTATTGAGCGGAGTGGTAGTGCTTTGGGAACGAACGACTCCGTTGGTACCACCGTTGGTGGCGATGTAGTCGCCATCGCTGTAGAAGGTGAGTGTCTTGTTCAACTGCTGGTAAGCGGACCATTGCATCACCAGTCCCCAACCGCCGGAGCCCGGCTGGATGGAGTAGTCGACTGGCGCTGTAACCAGGGTGGCGGGACCAGTACCTGTGGTATTGGTGTTGGTGGTGTTTTGCACGTCGTCATTGCCGGTAGGTCCCATGAAGCCGAGGCCGACGGAGAGGTTGTTTTTGGGCGCGTGCTGTGGGTTGCGGATCCAGTAGTTGGCCGTGACGATGGTGTCACCGAGGCCCGAGGATTGGTACTTGATGGGAGAGCTGGCGCGCTTGCGGCTGGCGAAGAGCCAGGGGGCATCGAGAGAGAGGCTGAGGCGCGGGGTCCACTGGTACGTCAAATTGAAACTGATGAGGTTGATGCGATTGATGATCTGACTGTTGGCCTGTTCGCGGTAAGCCTGGTACACGTCGCCAACGTAGTGCTGGTAAGAGTACTGGTGCCGCTCACCAACAGTGACCTGAAAATGACCCGGTTCAAGAGTGCCACCCTGGCCGGTGGGAAGTCCGCTTTGCTCAGGCGAGCGGGCAAGGATGCAGCCCTGAGCCAATGCCTGGCCGGAGAAGAGTGATCCTGCGGTCAAAGCAATGAGGATAAAAAGGAGATTTCTTCCAAAGTTGTAAGTGTAGGTTTGTGTATTGCGGCGATTGTATTGCACCTGGTGTGACCTCTCTGAGAATGGAAAGTTGCGTCCGCGGTCGCGAACAGAGATTCCCAGAGAAGACGTCCAAGCATTTGCGCGATTGCCATGTGCCAGCCAACTACCGCGAAGATTGGTTTTCTTCGATAGAAAACCACCACACGTACACCTGGTCGCTCCATACCTGAAGTGAAAATGCTCTTACAGCGATTCATCTTGCGAACCGACTTCGTTTTCCACTGACTACCTGTTCTGTCGAGCCGCAGAGATAACCCTAATGAAAAAGGGCGCGCCGCACATCAAGCGAAGCGTGGAGAGCTAAATCCCACTTTGGATCGAGAATCAGAAGAGTTATCACATGCTGGGGGCAAATTGAAAGGCGCACACCGGGATGCGATGTGCGCCTTGATTTTCTGCCCAGCACGATGTTAGTTCACAGTAAGCGCAAGTGGGGTGGAGTGGGTTGCCGCGGATACGCCGTTGCTGGTCTGCGCCGTTACGGTCAGGGTGTAGGTGCCGGTCGGGGTACCGTCATTGGCTGTCGGCGGATGGTGGAAGTAACCGTAACGCGCCGAGCAGGCGGAAGTACCAAGCAGGGCTACTGTGCCCACGAATAGCACGAGGGAAATGCGCCCGAGGAGATTACGCTTGCGGCCTAGCAGGCCCAATCCGAGTGCACCGGGGAGCAGGATTGCCAACGCCAGGGTTCCATGACCGTTGGAAAACTGTTTTGGAGTCTGCAAGGACGCATTCTGGCCTGCGGGAGCGGTCGTTTGCAGGCTCATGTTCGCGATGACGGTGCCGCTAGGGTTCGCAGTCGTAGGTGCGACAACCTGCACATTTGCCGGAGTGAACACACAGCTAACCCCGACGGGCAGGCTGGTGCCTCCCGCCGCGCCAGTGGTGATGGGGGCTCCGGAGCAGGAAAAGCTGATAAAGCCGGTAAAGCTGTTGATCGGAGTGATGGTGGCGACGAGGGTGCCGGCCTGGCCTGGCTTGAGAGTAAAAGATGTCGGTGCAATGCTTAGCTCAAAGTCCGGAGTGGCCGTGGCTTGCGGGTGCACGACAACGCTTTCGGATAAGGAAGCGCTGGCCGATGAGTTGCCCTGGTAAACAGCTCGGATGGCATGGTCACCCGTCGAGAGGCTGTCAAGTCGGATTTCGGCCTTACCCTCAGTGGTGAGAGCCGCTCCGGCCAGGTCTCGGCCATTTTCACGCAGTACGACGGCGCCGGTTGCAGCTTTGCCATCGTTGTTCTGAACGGTAACGATGAACGTGGCAACGGTCTTTCCACCAACTTCGCGGGTTTCAGCTGCAAGGCTGGTACGCGTACCGGAAGCCTGGGCAACGGCCCATGGAGCGATGCATCCCAAAGCGAGAGCTACTGCGGTTACCATGCGCGCCCGATGGGGCATCTGTGTCTGTTTACTCACCCGCTACCAACCTCTACTCAAAAATCTGATTTGGAAATCTGAATTGCCGCGCCCGGCGCAGGCAGAACCTTTATTGTAGCTGCCCACGCTGCCCACGAGCCAGCCGGAGAATGAGTTGGCGCAGTTCATCGATTGCTGACAGGCAGACAGTTCTTATGCAGAGACGGCTCAACGAGCGGGAAGTAAGCCGGATTGCCAGCCGGTTTGGGCGCTACGGCCTGTATGCTGGTGGCTCAAGGACAGGTTTTCAGGAATGATTGCGCATCTTCGCGGCAGGCTGCTGCACAAACAACCAGGGCAGGCGATTGTCGAGGCGGCAGGCGTAGGTTACGACGTAACCATCTCCGTGCCGACGTTTACGGCGCTGCCCGCGGTCGGGGCCGAGGCTTCGCTGCACATCCATACCCAGGTGCGCGAAGACCTGATTGCGCTCTTCGGCTTTCTGGAGCGAGATGAGAAGCGTCTGTTTGAGCGGCTCATCACGGTCACCGGCGTAGGCCCAAAACTGGCGATTACATTGTTGAGTGGATTGTCAGCCGAGCGGGCGGTTGCAGCGATTCGCGCGCAGGACCACGCCACGCTGACCCGCATTCCGGGCGTGGGCAAGAAGCTCGCGGAGCGGCTGGTGCTGGAGCTGAAGGACAAACTCGACGATTTTGCGGCAGCTCCGGTAGCGGCTTCTGTGCATGGCGCAGCGGTTGAGGACGTGCTCTCTGCGCTGACCAACCTGGGCTACCAGCGCGTGGCGGCAGAGAAGGCTGTGCAGCACTCGATTGAGAAAGAGGCTGGGCTGGCTGGGGATTTCGACGGACTGTTCCGCGCCGCGCTTAAGATTATTCGATGAATCTGCAGTTGTAGCCCGGTCATCTCAACAACCATGCCGCGAACCTCGAAGATCTCTGCCACCTCCGTTCAGCCTCACCTTCGCAAGGAAGGGCTTGCATTTCTTCGCGCCATGGTCCGTGTGAACAACAAGAACCCCGAGGAAGCGCGAGCCTGGTTCCAGTCCAACAAGGCGATGTACGAGGCCGAACTGAAGCAGCCTATGCTGGCCATCATCCGCTACGTGACAGACGCCATGCTGGACTTTGCTCCAGATCATGTGCGGCCGCCGGAGAAGTCCTTTTTCCGCATCTACCGCGATACGCGGTTTTCGAACGACAAGAGGCCTTACAAGGACCACATCGCAGCCTGGTGGTCGCATACCGGATTAGAGAAGACATCGGGGGCAGGCTTCTATTTCCACATCGCGCCAAAAGAGGTGACAGTTGCTGCCGGGGCTTACATGCCCGAGAAAGAGCAGCTGGCGGCGATCCGGCACTGGATGGTGGACAACCATGCCGAGTTCCGCAAGCAGATGGAGAAGCCGGCATTGCGGAAGGTCTTTCGCGAGTTTGAGGGGAACGCTCTCACGCGGCCTCCAAAGGGCTTTCCGGCGGAGCTGGATGGCAAGCCGCATCCGGCGCTCGATCTGATTCGCTGCCGTCAGTGGGGTCTTCATGCATCCCTGCCGGTTGAGGCGGCGCTCGAGCCTGGGTTTGGCGCAGAACTGGTGCGCCATTTCAAGCTTGCCGCGCCCGTAGTAGCCGCGCTCAATGAACCGATAGTGGCCAGTCTGAAACCACGCAAAACGGTCTTTTTTGCTCTCGCCGATGGGCCAAAAACCAGTAAAAACCGCTAAAAACCAAAGAAATCGGTACTATTTCAGCAATTTATTGTGGAAATGTCGGTTTTCGAGTTGACTTTGTGGCCTCTGAAGACGCAAGGTACGTAACGACAGGTTTCTCCGGACCCGCATGAACACTGGAGATTTGCGCATAGGTTGCCTTAGCGCATTGCTCCTGCGGGGGATTCTTAAGCCGGCGTTACCCAGGCAACAAGCTACCAAGCAACAGGATGCCCATAGCGGCAAACATTGGAGGAAACATCAGTATGGCAACAGGATTGACCAAAACAGCCCTTATCCGTCTCCTGGCTGAAAAGCTGGAGCTCACCAACAAGCAGGTCGCCGCCTTCCTCGAGACGCTGGCCGAGACCGCCGTGAAGGAAACCAAGAAGAACGGCGTATTCATCATCCCCGGCATCGGACGCCTCGTAAAGGCAGAGCGCAAAGCTCGCGTAGGCCGCAACCCTCAGACGGGCGCAGCCATCAAGATCAAGGCCAAGACCGTGGTCAAGTTCCGCGTCGCCAAGGCTGCCAAAGACGTGATCGCGCCTACCAAGAAGTAGTTGCGGCATCGGGTTTTCAAGAGCAGAGGCGGGCCGGATGGCTCGCCTCTTTGCTTTACCGCCATCTTTCCGAACCCGTGCAACAGACCCGTCATCTCTTAAGGCATGGATGATTTCTTGGATCAATCAAGTCCCGCAGTAGCCCAGCCTGTAGTGTGGTGGCTGCGCCTGGAGGCGGGCGCTGTTGCCGTGCTTTCAGCGGTCTTATATGCGCGCACTGGACCAAGCTGGTGGTGGTTTGCAGGGCTGTGGCTTACGCCGGACCTGGCCATGCTGGCCTACCTGGCAAGTCCAAGAATTGGTGCTTTCAGCTACAACACGGTGCACTCATATTTGCTGCCCGCTTCGCTCAGCGTCGCAGGGCTGCTTTCCCATCAGAGTGCGGTGATCCCCTTCGCGTTGATCTGGTTCAACCATATAGGGGTGGATCGTTTTCTGGGGTATGGGCTGAAGTATCCGGCGGGTTTTGCCTACACACACTTGCAGGCTTTAGCAAAACCTGGAAAACACTGACGAACAGCTGAGCCGAGACGACTGACTGCTCAACGCCTGGATTATCTGCCTACGGCTGCGTCGGTCGCGCGCGGCCTGTCAGCTTCTCTTGCCACCAACCCATCGGGCCAGTTCCATTTCAGTGAGAGGAACTGCCACGGTTCTCCCTTCGGCCCCGGAGACGAATGACGCTTCGAGAATGGCCATCACGGCTACTCCATGTTCTCCAGAGATGGGCGCTGGACGCTTCTCGAGAATAGCGTCGCGCACCTCGGCATAGTAGGCCGGCTGATTGCCTGCTGGGGCTGGAATGCGAGTCTCAGTACCGCTCGCACCGTCGTACAGCACGCCGGGATCGGGATCGATGCCGAAACCTCGCTCCCACGGCATCATGCCAGCCATCAGCTGCGCCTCCTGCACGTCACCGCCGAACTTTGCCCAGCTGGCCCGGGTGCCATGAAGAATGGAGCGGGGGCCGCCTCCGGAGACGAGTAGTGAGGCGTGCAGAATCACTCTCAACCGGTCGTAGTGCAACTGCACATGTGCCCAGTCGTCGGTCTGACCTCCAGGGCGCAGGATGGCAAAGCTGGCGTTAACGGAGTTGGGCATGCCGAATAGATACAGGGCCTGATCGATCAGGTGCGGCCCCAGATCGAACCACAGTCCCGCACCCGGGCCTGGATTTTCCCGCCAGCGCTGGCGCACTTGCGGGCGATAACGGTCCATGTGGCACTCGTAGTGAGAGACCTCACCCAGCAGGCCGGATTCCAGTATCGCTTGGGTAGCGAGAACCTCGCTGTACCAGCGGCGATTGTGAAAGACAGAGAGCAGCCGGCCGTGCTGCTGGGCAATCTCGACGAGGGCACGTGCCTCGGCAACAGTGAGGGTAAAGGGCTTGTCGACGACGACATCCTTACCGGCGCGCAGGGCAGCGACGGCCAGCGGGTAATGGCTTTCGTTGGGAGTGGCGACCACAACCAGGTCTACTTCAGGATGAGTGCAAACCTCGGCGGCGGAGCAGGTGGCAACCCCGGGCAGGTCGAGTGTGACGGCATCGGGCTTGCTGGTTCCCACAACTGTCAACTGAAGCCCGTCAACGACACGAATCA
>Ga0105248_10002342_pt1 | contig 21023 bp, 17 predicted proteins | sample KBSS34metaG_FD_81524 | JGI IMG/M metagenome (GOLD analysis project Ga0105248, IMG submission 81524) | Switchgrass rhizosphere microbial communities from Kellogg Biological Station, Michigan, USA - KBS S3-4 metaG | ecosystem: Host-associated > Plants > Roots > Rhizosphere > Soil | place...
CAGAAAGGGCGTGCCTGTGCCTCCCAGGTCGGCTTTGACCTCCTTGAAGCTTTCGAGCAATTGGCGAAGAAGTTTGGCCTGGCGCGAAAGCTTGTCGCTTGTCTTGACGCGCAGATCGCCGCGGAAGAGATGCTGGATGGTAGCGGCCGCCTGTTCAACTTCGCCCACCGAGCGCGAGAGATGATAGATGCTCTGGCTGAGCGGCAGTTCATAGGCGGAAGCGACCGGCGTCGAAGGATCGATCGGTGAGTCGTGGCGCGACGAACCCTCCACCTGCAGGATCTGAGTGCGGGCGTATTCGGCGCGCCAGTAGAGGCTGTTATGCGTTACCAGCTTATCGAGGCCGTTCCAGATGCGGAAGTAGTCGGTGGTCATCGCGGCTTCATGCAATTCGTGATACATGCACATACAAAATATCCTTCCAAATGAATAAGAACCCTTTACAGCAGACCTCCGTCTGCGGTTTCCCGGGTGGCGGTGCAATATGACCGCGCTTTTTCGCTCGTTTTGAATGTACGAACGATGGTATTCCATCCCCTTACAGTACCGACATGCGGTGCGGACACCACAGCCAGATTGGCCAGCAGGGAGATGCCCGCCGCCAAGATTTGCTTGCGCTTGTCAGTCATGTCCCCACCTTTCATTGCTGGAGGAATGTGAACCGCAAATTAGCGGCTTAAAAATTCAGCGATGGAAATAAATGCTGCTGGTTAGTGGAATCTTCTCGAAAAAATTACGGGTGTTGGTTGATAACTGATAGTAATCAAGATCAATTTCTCTTACCAAGTCTAGATCTGCCTTCTGCGCGGGAAACCCCAATGCAGACGCGCACATATACTTGCGCTCGGCTGACGCATCCAGCACGAGCTTCGCTAATTATGACACCATATATAGTATCAACACGCAGCAAAATCCAGCGTATCGTTCCCCCGAATAACACGCTGGATTGCTTTTATGTTGGGTCCAAAACTACGCCGGTAAACCGTTTAGCGTGCGTCTCGGACAACCGATGTGCTTATAGTACAAAACGAAAGTGACAATCTGGTACCAGGCGACCGTTTCATCTTTTTTTGCTTTGCCCCCGGGCGCGCTGCGCTAGTTGCGATACCGTATTTAGTATCAGTCCGCAGCAATATCCAGCGCATCGTTCCCCCGAATAACGCGCTGGACTGCTTAATGTCTTCATAGTAGCGATGAATAGTGACAATCTGGTACCAGGCCGATTTTCTAGCGCAGCCCCGCGACGCGGACTTGCAGTAAAAACACGAAGAAAGTGCGTGAAAACAATCTCTATCTCATTGCCCTGGCCTTCTTGTTTTGTGAAAGTAAAAGCATATCCATTCTTTCAATCCAAGAACAAACAAACACCAAACATTTCATCCAGGCCAATTTCATCACGCGGAGGAGTCTGCCTGTACTCCCTGTATAGATCCGCGCCCTGATTTAGAAAGGATTTTATGTATGAATCACAGCGATTTGCAGCTGTTCTCGCTCTGTCTCATGGGGCTGGTCTGCTTCTACTTCGCCGTGTTGGCTTTTTCTCGCTGGCAATACCGCAGGCAAAAGGCCGCCATCAGAGAACAAGCCCGGCAGCGTCGCCAGCAAAAGGCCGTCGCCCGCACCACAGCCAAGGAGAAAGTTGCTGATTTCCCGTCTGAATTCCACGGTGCCAGGGAATTGGCAGCTAATCACAATTCCAATCTCAATGTGGCTATTTTCCTTCGGCTTGCCGAACAGCACTTTGTTCAGGCGGTGGAGAATCTGCGCATCTGCCAACCAATTCTGGCGCTCGCCGACATCAATATGGCCGGAGAATTTCTCGTCACCGTTCGCCGTCAGGTCGACCGCCTGGAACACCAGGCCGAGACCCGCAAATTCCCGAGCAACTGGCCCCGCCACCAAAACGCCGGCCCCACTGCGGCCTGAGCCTTCTATAGTCGCCTGTTTTTAGCAAAGGAATTATTTATGGATTTTACCCATACTGAATTGTTCCTGATGCTTGGCTGTTTCCTCTGCCCGGCTGTTCTCCATTTCGGCAGCAAGCTTGAAGAGTGCTGGCATAACTGGCGCCAGAACAGGGCTATTGCAGCCAGACGAGCGCGCGCCTCCCGGCTCGCGATCATTGCCGAGGCTAAGGCCCGTGAACAACTGGCCAAATACCCCGGCGCCTTCCAGCGGGCCAAAGCGCTCTGTGCCGAACAAGAGGCAGATAGCGGCATACCGCATTCGCTCAGGTTGGCTGAGGCCTATTACCTTATGGCCAGCAACTATCTGCGCATCGGTGATGTCAGCTTTGCGCTCAAGGCATTGAGTGATGGCAACAGCGAGCTCGACTTGCTCGACAAGCACATCGCCAGGCGCAGTGGCCGGAAGAAATGGGCAGGAACCAATTAGTTTCGGGAAGCGAAGGAATTATTCATGCATAACTTTGCCCTGATATTGCCGCTCTGCTATTACGCAGGACTGGCAGTAGTTTGTTTGCTAATCTACTTTCACGATCTTCAAGTTGCAGCACGCAAAGCAATAGCCGCCACGGACGAAGCTGAGCGCGCCGCTGAAAATGCCGCAATTGCCGACGCTCGTGCGCGGGAGCAATATCAGACTTTCCCTGAGGCCATCAACAAAACAAAACAACTCTACGCAGAATTCGCAGATGATTGGCGCATCAAAGATTGGCTCCTGCGGGCCGAAACCTGCTTTCAGACCGCCTCCGGCCATATCGAGCGTGGCGAAATGCAGGCCCTGCAAGTGCCAATGCAAGACGCCTTCATTAGCCTCGAATGGATCGAGGAGCGCTTCGCCAAACTCCAATGTGAGCGGGTAGCCCGCAAGCAGTTGCACGGCACCGAATCATCCTCAAGCAAGTAAAGGAATTATTTATGACATTTTCGCTCACTCATACCGACCAGTTCCTGGTGCTGCTCGGCATCCTGGCCATGGCAGCCGCCTGTTTTTTCATCTACGCCCGGCACCGTCAGAAAGCCCGGCCCAGAGCATGGGCAACCGCCGACAGCGCTGATGTTAAGACCCTCGAACAATTTCAAAATTTCCCTGCGGCTCTCCAAAAGACAAAAGAACTGAGCGCCGAATTCGCCCGCGATGAGCTGATCATCAACTGGCTCCTGTTTGCCGAAGGCTCGTATAAGACAGCGGCCGGCCACTACAATCGGGGCGAATCGCGCTGGGCGCAATCTCCAATGGCAAACGCCTTCAACGGCCTGGCGTCAGTCGAGGGCCGCGTCGCCCAGCTGCACAGCCAGCAAGGCGACCCACGCATTGTGCATGGCGCGACGGAGACGACCACCGGCGAAGCCGGCACCGTCGAGCAAGTCGAGAACTTCCCCGCGGCTCTGGAAAAAGCGCAGACACTCTGCGCCGACTTCATGTCCGATCAGGAGGTCGCCGACTCAATCGAATGGGCCGAGGGCTGCTACATAACGGCCTGCCACTACCTTCGCATCGGCAACGTGGAGCGGGCGCAAAGGGCGATTGACGGTGCTACCCGAAGCCTGGCATCCGTTTCTCAGCGTGTCGCCACACTGCAGAGCAAGACACCGGAGAGCTGAATTTTTGAAAGGATCGATTTTATGTTGACCGTCCTACTTTGCCCCATTCTGGGCATCTACATCGCGCATCGATTGCGCCACTACAACTGCTTCTTGCTGGACAAGCCCTCGGGCTTTCTGTTTGGAGCTTTCATCGGCATGATGCTCAGCATCTTCATCGGCAGCCAGTTCTCGTACACTGAGAACTACGTGGCGTCGAACATTACCCTGGCATCAGTGCGCACCACCGAAGGCGTCGAAGGCGCATTTATCTTCGGCTCCGGCAGGATAGGCGACGTCGAAAGGCTCTCTTATTTTTACGTAAACAAAAACGGCAGCCTCAGCCCGGGCAGCGTCAAAGCCGATGAACGCGTGCACGTCGTTCAGGACCCGTCCCTCTTCAACGAAGGCTTTCTGCGCACCGTCGAGCGTCGCCGCGAAGCATCACTCTTGGTGCGCTGCTTCGGCCTCTTCGAACAAGATCGGGATCCGGTGGTAGAGCAAGACTTCCGCGTACCGGTGGGCACCGTCATGGGCAATTTCTCGCTCAAGTAATCGACCGGCGCGTGGAGTCACTCTACATGGCTCTGAACCGCGATTAGGAATCCGCGCGCAGACAATTGTATTGACGATACCTGAAAGGGCGAGTGTAATAGCACCGCCCTCAGGTCGTCAAAATCCGCATAGTTATTGTTTTTTGCTCGCATCTACGTAGTTGTATAGTATTTACTTTTCTAAAAAAGATGAAAAGAGAGTGCGGTGGCGGCGGCGGTAAATCAAAAAAAATCGCCGCAGAAAACAATGACGCCAGCCAGTTTAACTGACAAAACGTTCATGGTCCTCCGCGGCGAAATTACCTATTCAGGATTACTTGTTCCTGGTCATGATCTAGTTTTTGGACCGTGTCTTGTCTTTTGACTGCGTCCTATTCTTGGACCGCGTCTTGCTCTTGGTCTTGCTCTTGGTCTTGCTCTTGGTCTTGTTCTTGGTCTCGTTCTGCTTCCGCTTCTCGTTGGCTGCACGCACACCGTCTCCGATGGCCTTGCGCCGCAGAAGACAAATCAGTCGCGCTTTCGTGACAGTGTCAGCGATTCCAGGAGAGCCGCCGACGCCGACAGCCTCAGGCTGATAGTGGCGCTGGAAGGCGGTGACAACGGTGGGCAGCGTGATATTCGAACGATAACCAAGCTTATTCAAACCCTGAATCACCTGAAGATCGCCCCATGAGGCAGCCTTCTGATAGTCAGCCATTGTGGGCACGGGCCAGACACCGAGCGAGCGGCCGGCCAGTCGTTCCCAGTTGAAGAGATGGCCTGGATCTTGTTTGCGGTCCGGAGCGATGTCCGAGTGGCCGACGACGTAAAACGCACGGATACCGTAGCGATTGACGATTTCGCGGCTGAGGTCAATGACGGCGGCCATCTGAGCTTCGGGGTAGGGATCGATGCCGTTGTTGGCGATTTCGATGCCGACCGAGGTGGAGTTCAGATTGGTGTGCGTGTCCCAGTAAGAAATACCCGCATGCCAGGCTCGTTTGTCTTCGTTGACGAGGCGGAAAACAGTTCCATCCACATCGACGACATAGTGAGCGCTGACCTGTGAGGCTGGATCGCAAAGGCGCTGGATAGCGGCTTCGGCGGTTTCCATAGCAGTGTAGTGAAGCACCAGAAACTGAATCTGATGTCCCTGACGTTCGTTGAAGTTGGGTGACGGTCTATCTACGAACGCTATTGTGGGTCGTTTAGGCATAGCATTCTCCAGATTTATTTTTCAGCGCAGAGGCTTTCTAAGCGACAGGACAGACTTGCTCGAAAGAACACTTATCGTGTCTTCTCGCTGGGAAAGCTGCTTATAATTGCTGCGCGTTACTAGATAAATTGAGTTGTTGGTTTCGAAAAAAGGGAGAAGGTAATGCCCTAAATGTACAAAGTACAAGCGCGCTAAATAAACCTTCTCTGGAGAGCTGTTAGTTAATTCACCTCATTTAGGCAATCGCAAAGGTTAGCGCCACTAGCGCTTCTTGATAACAATCGCCACACCATTACTTCGTTTACGGCATTTCGAACGATATCAAGAGACCGTCGCGATATACAGCGTCAGTACTAAGCGAGATAGCCATTTAAGAAAAGGCCTAGTGGGTGATCCCCGCATATTTTCGGCAGTGCAACTATTGGTGGTGCCAGGTCCCGTTGTTTAGGGTGCATTTGAAACCAGCCATTTCCGCCCATTGGAGAAAAAACAAAAACAGCGATTACATCGACTGAATCCAGCCAATTGAGAAGACCTTAGGTCTTTCAGGGGCGGCCGCCGGGATCAATATACACACGAAAGAGCAATGGGCAGTGCCTGTTGCTCTTTTTTACTGGAGATACGCAATGTATTCAAGCAATCAAAATAGTGCCCTGACTGCACTTATAAAAAGAGCAAAATCAAATCAATCCCAAAACAAGAGAAACTTATCCAAGATCCTTTTTGCCTGCAGCCTGAGAAGGGCCCAGCGGCAAAATATGGACCAGCATGGACCGGCCCAACTTGGACGCAACACCTACGAGCGGCTTAGAGACGGAAGTGTGCCCCACTTTAAAGGTTTCATGAGCGCCTGCGAGAAACTCGGCCTGGAAATCCGATTCAAACTTTGCGGTTCACAAACAGAATGTCTTTACTTAGATCCACTCTGCCATTTAGGTAACGAGTTCAGCCGAAGAAAACTGGAGCAACTGATGACAGCAGTCTACAACAGCGCTCCAGCAAGGCGCGCTGATAGAGATGTCCGGCAGTATCAGTTGGAAAAGTTGAAACAAATAAGTGATGTCTATGGTGAAATTCACTGGTCAAATCTCTACCGCTTTTTCGGAGCCTGCGGATACGACCTGATTGTCTGGATTGAAGACGCTCCCGCGCGCCGGCAGTAACTTTGCCGCGCTGAGCTGAGGCCATCAGGAGAACAAGAACAATTGCCACTGTTTTTGTTCTCCGCGGCCGCGCCGCACGCACACATGCTTTCAGCAGCATCAAAAAATTTTCCAGAAAATCCTACTTGAAGTAGTATATGCGCAAAAAAGAAAAAGCGAAGGGGACCAACCTTTACAGGTTGGTCCCCTTGGAGCGTTAACAGAAGTGGAACGACCTAGGTCATTGTTCCTGGATGTAGCGCAGCTTAATGCGGATGTCGTTCAGCTTGAACGGCCCCTCAGCTTGCTGGTAAAACTTGACCTCCGGTCGGATGTCGGCAGGCACCATCTTGATCGACTCGCGGAAGTCCTGATTGACCTCCTCCAGCCGGGCAAAGACAGCGTCGCGGATGGCCGTCGTCTCATCGGCACTCGGTGCCGATTGGCCTTCACGCAGCTCGAGAGCCACGGTCAGACGCTTGTTGTTCTTCTCGTCTTCACTCGTGACCAGAGCAAAGGCGCTGATCGTCCCGGCCAGTTGCGTCAGGCCGTAGACAATCGATTCCACTTCGCCGGGGGTGATCTTGCAGCCGAAGTAGCCGACGGCGAAGTCGGAGCGGCCGTAGTGGAACATTACCGGCAGCTTGGCCAGGGGCGTGTCGCCGGCCAGACTTTCGGGGTCGATGCCTTCATCACGAAGGGCTTGCGCCACTTCGTCGAAGGACAGGCAATGCCCGGTGTCGTGGATGTTGTAGCGCAACTTGGGAGCGACATTGGTGGCACGGTTGAGGGTGATTACGAGCTCGTGGTCGGCGTTCGTCTCCACCATGTAGTCGATCGGGTTGTACTGGAAGACCATCGGGCTGCGGTCGCCGAGCGAACCGTTGAAGCGGTGACGCAGGCGCTCGTTCGTCAGCATCAACTTGCGGATGTTGATGACGAAGTCGTTTTCGACGCCGATGTTGATCTCCAGATCGGAGGCACCATACGATCCGTAGACCTTTTTGAAGGCCTTGCAGAGGTAGGCGCGCATGCTCTCGGAGATGCCTTCGCCGCCGTAGAAGGCGACGATGTTGTACTTGTCCCACTCGATCTCGCCCGAGTCCACCAGCGACTTGAGGAAGGGCGGATAGCCGGCGATGACGTAGGGATAGCTGGGGCCAAATTTCTTCAGCGTTTTGACGATCTTGCTCACGTCCGGACCGGTGGACTTGAGCAGGCAGATGTCGATCACGCCCGAGCTCACCGTCATGCCTGTGGCCCAGGGGCCGAGAGCAAAGGCGTTGAGGAAGAAGAGCGAACGACCGCCGAGACTGTGGTGCAGAGCCAGCTGCATCGTGCGTGCCAACGATTCGCGTTCGGCGTAACCGCGCACCCAGTTGTTGGGTTCGCCGGTGCTGCCGGACGATTCATCGATTTGCGCGCCGGCGAGCGGCAAGTTGCCGCCGATGCAGCGTTGCTCGATGTCGTATTTGAGGACGTAGTTCTTCTTGTCGGTCTCGGGCACGGCGGAGAAGTCCGGCGTCCAGCCGCGCAGGACCACGCCGGCGCCCGGATGATCGGCGATGAAGGCGGCGTAAGCGGGACAATCGCGCTTGGCGATTTCGAAAACCTTCCAGGCCTTCCACTTGCCGATCAGCTCGCGGAAGCCCTGCAGCTGCGGAGCGAAGAGCAGCTTGTAGGCTGTCGGATTGCGCATGAGCAGCTTGCGGGCGTGCGCTGCGAAGGAGACGAAAGCGAAGATCAAAGCTTTTTTCATTGGATGCTTTCCGTTAAGCGTTAGTCGACCAGGAGCTGATCTACGGTGAGTCGATGCGCCTGGGGCGGCACATCGGAATGACCGAGGCGAACGAGAAGCCAGAGCGGTTCCTTGCGGTCCGCTTTGTAGAAGCGCTCATCCATGCGGGCATGCGCCTTGACGTTGGTGATGACGCTACCGAAAGGATGCAAATACACCCCTTCCGCCGTCATCGCCAACCACAGCCGAGCCAGCATGCGACCGGCTCTGTCCCACCCTTCAGGCGTGTCGAAGCAGCCCGAGATCCAGGCCACAGTGCGAGTGCCTTTCATGGAGTTGGTGTAGAGACGACGCGACAGCTGAGCGATGCCGGGGATACGGAAAAGAAAGTTGGCCCTGACGAAAAGGCGCATCAGGAGCCCGGGGAACAGCATGGCGTAGGCCGCCAGGCCGTCGGCTTTGCGACGAGCTTCCGCCTTGCTGAAGCGAATCCAACCACCCACTTCGTTGCGGGCAATCGGATCGGTCATGTCGTAAAACATGGTGTCGGCGTTGAGGCCAACCACCCAGTCCACCTCGGTCTTGTCCGTGGAAAACTCCAGGACGTGATCGAAGTCGGCAGCCACTTTGGCCAAGCGCTCCAACACCGCCGGCGATACCGGACGGTCATCGTAGGGCAGACGCGATGTGCGCCGGTCCAGGATCAACTGCCGGTCGAAAGGCTCAGGCTTGGCCGGGTCTCGGGGCACGAGCTTGAGCGTGGCGAAGGGCGTGTTTTCGCTCTTGGACGGATCGAGCGGGACGCCCAGATACTTGGACTCGAGGTCGAGACCATGAGGCGCGGCGGCGATGGCCATGGTCTCGAGCAAGATGCCGAAACCAGCCGCTGTGAAGCGCCCGGTCGGGTCGGTGCCCGGCAGGAGGCGTGTGGGATCGTAGAGGAGGACGGCTTCGTCATCCGACACCAGGCGAAACTTCCAGGCCTGGATGTTGTGCGGAGACGGAGCCCATCGCGCGTATTCGAGGATGTCTTTCCAAACGTCAAACTTCATTCAAGATTCTCCAGTTGCGGAAAAGCCGCTTAGATTGCAAAACGTCAGGGTCCAATGCAACGGCGCCTTTCTATTGCGCCGTTGCATCAACAAAACCCTTTCGCTGAAACTCTTAGTTTGTGTACGTCCCGCGCGGCGGATTGGGAGCCGCGCCGGGCAAGGTGGCGCCCAGCCACTTACCGTACATCTGCGTCCAGGTGCCGTCCGACTTGGCCTGGCTGATCACGCCGTTGACGAAGCGCACGAAGTCGCTCGCGTCCTTGGGCATGCCGATGCCGTAGGGCTCGTCGGTGAGGCGTTCGCCGATCACCTTGGCGTACGGATCCTGCTTGGCCAGGCCGGCCAGCACGACGTCGTCCGACGAGATGGCATCCACCTTGCCCATCTGGAAGAGCACCAGACAGTCGGTGAAAGTGTCGACTTCATTCAGCTTGGCGTTGGGGTTGAGGCGCGGGATATTTTTCGCCGTCGTCGACCCTTTGGGCACGCACACAGTCTGACCGTTCAGGTCGGCGATGGACTTGGCCGTCGAATCACGACGCACCAGGACCTTCTGACCGGCCAGGTAGTAGACCTCGGAGAAGGAGATCTGCTCCTTGCGAGCGGCGTTGATGGTCATGGTCGAGATCACCATGTCCACACTGCCGTCCTGAATCACCGGGATGCGCGTTGCCGAGACCACAGCCTTGAACTGGATCTTGGTCTCGTCGCCGAAGATGGCCTTGGCCACCAGGCGCGCCATATCGATGTCGAAGCCCTCGAGCTGGTTGGTGAGCGGATTGAGGAAGCCGAAGAGCAGGGTGTCCTGGTTGACGCCGACGATCAGTCGACCGCGGTCCTGGATCTTCTTCATCGTGCTGCCGGAGGGCATTTGCAGCGCGTGGGGCATGGGAGAGAGGGGCCGCAGGCTGGCGGTCACGTCGCCGCTTTGATCGGCAGCCTGGGCCATCGTCGGGCTCGTGAGCGGAGCGGCGACGACTGCCAGAGCGACCATAGCGGCGGCCAGAGTCCGAACACCGGACGTGAGACGGGATTGCAAAGATTTGAACATCATTTTCAGGTTCCTTTCCAGGTTGTCCAGGTTAGACGCGGTATTCATTGAGACGGGGCCGCAGACCGATCCAGGTCATGAACACGGCCATCAGAGCAACGATCAGACCGGCGCTGTTGAGCCAGGCGATGGAGCCTGCCGCACGCTCGACCAGATTGTCGAAGTGCGCCTTCTGACCGTCGACGACCGCTGCCATCGAAGTGTCGAAGCGGGCGAAACTGCCGTTCGACTGATCCGCACCACTGCCGGTGGCAGTCTCCACAGCCTTCTGCCGGTCACCACCCTTATCGAGGGCGCGGATGTTGTCGGCCACCTTGACGAAGGCAGCGAACGACGGCTGCAGATTAGCACGAGCGGAGGCTGCCGCTTCGCTGATGTCGGCGGAGACAACGGCGGTCGCTTCCGACAGCTTGCCTTCCAGGAGCTTGGTCTTATCGGCGAAGCCGGTCTCGTACTTGGCACCGTTGCCGCGCATGACGAGGTAGAGCGACTGGTCGCCCTTGGCGTCATAAGCCAGTGCACGCGCCTGCCACAGGCCATGCAGAGCGGCAAAGTCCTTTTCCTTGGCCTCGGCCAGGAAGCTGGAGCTGCGCATCAGGCCGATGCCCAGCATGCAGGAGAAAGCGACGATCAGCACGGTGGCAGCCGCCAGAGCAGGGTTGACGCTGCGGTGCATACGCTTGCTCAGGAAGACCTGACCGAAACCCAGCACCGCCAGCAGTGCCAGCGCGGCGGCCATGGCGGCCACCAAGGTGACGGTATGCACCGATGACTGGTGCGCATACTGCGCTTCCAGGTAATCGGAGTAGAACTTGTCCAGCCGGTCGGCGGCGGGCATCAGGTCACTGTGCATCAGGTTGGATGCGAAGCGCAGGTAGGCGGAGCTGACGGGAAAACCCTGACGGCTGTTAGCGCGGGCGGTTTCGATCTGGCCCGAGTAGACCTGCACTTGCTCGGTCATGCGCGCGATTTCTGCGCGCTCGTTGGCGCCCAGAGCTGAGCTTGACCCGGCTTCAGCAAGGAGGGCCGAGAGGCGTTGACGAGCGACTTCGTACTTATCGCGCGAAGACTGGCCACCGCCGAGGAATTCGTTGGCGGCGTTGGCGTCCATCTCGACGAGACGGGCACGGACTTCCTGGATGTTGACGATGGCCGGGACAGCCTGACGGCCGATGGCATCGATGGCACCCTGGCTTGAGCTTACGCTCATCCAGGAAACGACTGCCATGATCAGCGCCGTGAGGAAGACACCGGCGAGCGTCACCATGAGGGTAGCAGGAGTGGACATCGTCCGGCGTGCGGTCGTTTTCGACGCGGCAGCGCTGGAGGGAATTGTAGCGAGAGTCATTTCGCGATCCTTTACAGTTTGGTTGGCTTTGACCTGAAGGGGGGTTCCCATCAGACCTTGCGAATGGCTTGCACGGTGATGATGGTGAACTCACCCATCGTGATCACATCGCCTTCCTTGAGCGGGTGATCGGCGCCGGGCGTGACTTCCACGCCGTTGACCTTGGTGCCGTTGGTGGAGTTGAGGTCGCGGATGACGAAGCTGCCGTCGTCCAGACGGACGATCATGGCGTGGCGCTTGGAGACGGCGTCGTCATCGATGGCCAGCGTCTGACTGACGGTACTGTTCTTGCGACCGATCAGGCTCTCTTCATCGAAGAGCGGGAAAGTCAGAGACGGACGCACTTTCGGCGCACTCGGTGCGTTGAAGTTGACGGAGATGACGACATCCATGCGTGGACCGCTGTTGTTGGCGGCAGACGTGGCAGCGTTCGAAGCGGCGGCGGGCGAAGCAACAACCGGCGCGGGTTCAGGCTGGACGACATCGCCGCCCTGGCCTGTGACGAAGTTGTAGCCGCAGGTACCGCAGAACTGACCAGTGGGGTCTTCACGCTCGGCTGTGCACTTGGGGCAATGGTCGTGGCCACCGCCGGCGGTCGCCGGAGCGGAAGAAGAGGAACCCGGGGTGCCGATGATGGGCACCACTCCTGGTGCGGCCAATTCGATCTGAACACCGCAGTGCGAGCAGAAATCGCTTTCCGTCGACTGCTCACCGCAGGAATTGCATTTGACTGATTGAGACATGTTTTTCTCCAGTTAAAAGTCGATTCACGACTCGGTGAAAATCAGACGCGCTTCGTACGCGACGAGCGGGTATCCAGCTCGACTTCGTCGGCTTTGTCGATGTTCTTCTTGAGGCGGACGGTACCGTCCTTCTCGACGTCGACGACCTTTTCCAGCAGACGGCGAGTGCCTTCGTTGCCGGTGGAGACCGCCAGTTCGTGCGCGCGCTTGAGGGCCTTGGTGGCTTCCTCGTCCTTGCCGGCGTTGCGCAGAGCCACGCCTTCCTGCACCTTCTTGGTCAGTTCGGCCTGACCAGTGTAGTTGTCGACCTTAGGCTCGATGCGCGAACCCTGGTCGATATCGTCGGTCCAGACGCCCAGAATCTGGGCTTCGCCCACCTTGTTCTCGACGCTGTTCTCGGTGATGATGACGGCGGCGCGGCCGGCCAGCATCTTCGGACCGTTGGGCACACCGGCCTTGGCCAGCTCGATCGTGATCAGATAGTCACGCGACTCTTCGCCGCCCCAGGCGCCGGTGGGGAAGCGGAAGGTCTGGGCGTTGGCGCCGGGCTTGACCTTGGCGGTCAGGTCCAGGACCTCGGGGGTCATCTGCTTGAAGGCGGTGATCTTGGCGCCGGCCGGCACCCAGATCTGAGCCATGACGTCGTTCACGGCCAGGCTGGCCGACTTGGCCATGATCGCCTTGAAAGCTGCGGTCATGTCGCTGGCTTCGCGAATCATGCCGACTTCGCCCAGCAGACCGCCGGCGATCAGACGCAGCTGCGCCGGCTGGAAGCTGGCCAGGACGCCGAAGCAGTCGCACTGATACTGCCCTTTGGACTCGCCGATGGCGGCCTCGAGGTGGGTCTGGTCGTGCTGGTCGTTGGCGCCGTCGGTGAGCAGCGCGGCGCGCAGGATCTTGCCCGGGCGCTTGTCGAATGCCGTCTTGGCCTTGCGCAGCCAGCTCGACATGTTGGTGCCGCCGTCGGCGACGATGGCCTTGACCGCCTCGATGGCGCGGGCCTTGTTCTCTTCGGTGGCCAGGCAGAGCTCGACCACGAAGCGGGCAGTGCTGTTGCCGGCGATGACGAAGAATTCGTCGATCGGGCGCAGCTGCTTGATTGCTTCGATCAGGCCGGCGCGGGCGTGCTTCATCTTGACGCCGCCGTCTTCGCCCATCGAGCCGGAATTGTCGGTGATCAGGCCCATGACGAGGCCGGCAGTCGGACTGGCGCTGACGCCGCCGCCACCGCTGGCGGTGACGCTCATGACGGCATTGACGCTGGTCTCACCCTCGAGCAGGAAGGGCTTCTGGAAAACGTTGGAAGCGAATTGCGTTGACATGTATTTTCTCCGATTGAGTAGTGGTGCGCAGAACGGCTCTCTGCCGTCCTTTGAAATGCACACCGGGTTGCACTTAGGAAACGTTGCTTGAGCTAAACCTACGAAGCTTGGCTTCTAGCCTTAGAACTGGCGGACAATCACCGAGATGTTGTCCTTGCCGCCGGCATTGTTGGCGAAGTCCACCATGGCACGAGCCAGGGTGAGAGCTGCGACGCCGGCCGGTTGCGAGGCGATGAACTTCTCGATCGTCTTGGGGTCTTCGGCGTAGTTCCAGTAGCCGTCGCTGCAGATGATCAGACGACCGGCTTCGGCCACGTTCATGGCCATGACGGTGGGCGAGATGCCGGGATTGCTGCCGTCGGGCAGCGCACCCAGGGAGTTGGTGATGGCATGCGCTTCGGGGCGCTTCATCGCCTCTTCCATGGTCATGCGACCGGCTTGCACCTGATCGTCGGCCCAGGAATCATCCCGGGTGATCTGGCGCACACCGCTGGGGCTGGCCCAATAGGCGCGGCTGTCGCCGGCCCAGCCGAAGTGGATCTTCTTGCCCAGGACCAGGCAGAGAACGATCGTGGCTTGCGCCGGATCGATGTCGCGCCCTTTGCTGTCTTTGAGCCCGGGCTTGAAGGGCACCTTGCAGATGGCGGTCTGGGCTTCGACGATAGCTGCCGTGACCATGGCCTGGTAGTCGGTGTTACCGGCTGCCAGCTGGGCCACGACGTAATCGCGAGCCGCATCCGCACCGGCCTTGGAGCCGTCCTGCGGATTCTGCGACTGCGATACGCCGTCGCAGCAGACGAGCACATGCGCGCCATCCGTGCCGGCGGCCATGGAGATGAAGTCCTCGTTCTGGTGGTGCTTCTTGCCGATGTCGGAGACACCGGCACAGGTCGGAGAAATGATCACCTCGAAGTGATCGCGTGGCGATTTCTTGCGCTGCGCGCCGCAGCCGGTGCAAAAACCGTCGGCATCGATGGCACTGGGCCCCGCGCCGCAGCTCGGGCAACGCAAGGCTGCCGAAGCGGCTGCTGCACCGTCCGTAGTGGCGTCGGCCGAGGGATTGGTCCCGGGCGCCTGCATGCTACCGCCGCATTCGCCGCAAAACTTCGCCCCTTCCTCTTCCTCGGGGGCATTGCAATGTGGACAATTCATTCTGATACTCCGTTTTGAGGTTGTCGACTGGAGACCCAGGGCATCAGACCGTGGTGCGCGGACGCACTGCGTTAGCCTGGTCGATCAGAGCGATCTTCTTGGCCGGATCCGTTTCCAGACGGGCCATGTCGCGGTAGGCCTTCTCCAGGCCGAAGCGCAGATCGCGCTCCACCAGGGGCTGGCCGAGAAGGGTGACGCCGGTGTTGGCGGGCACCTTCTTGCCGCTGACGAGGTCGACGGCGGTGCTGAGCACGCTCACCACCAGCCGCACACCTTCCATGCCGGCAAGGGCCATGGTCTCGACGACCTTGGCGGCCTGAGCCAGTTCGCTTTCGTTGGGCAGAACATTGCTCGCGGCGTCGGACTGGATCAACGTCAGAGCAGTCGTCTTCTGTGCCTCGGTGAAGAGGCTCGACGACTGAGGGATGCGCTTGAGCGCTTGCACGGCCTCGGTGCGCTTGCCGCTCTTGACCAGACAGCGAGCCAGGCCGAAGGCAGCGGTTGCATACGAGGGATCGGTGACGGAGACGATGTTATAGAGCGAAAGAGCACGGTCGATCTGGCCGTCGTGTTCCGCCGCCAGTGCGATCGCCAGCTTGGGAGCCAGGTCACCGGGCAGCTCCGCATAGCAGGTCTCGAAGGCGGCCTGCGCGTCGGCGTACTTCTTTTGCGCCAGGAACGAAGCGCCGCGATACCAGATCACCCGCCAGTCGTAGGGATCCTTGTGCTCGGCCTGCACCAGCACGGCTTCGGCCTCGGCGAAGTTGCCGAGCAGCATCTCGGCACGGGCCATGCCGAGCAGAGCTTCGCTTGAGTCGGGGAACTGGGTGATGGCATCGGCGAAGAGCAGTTTCTGCTTCTTCGGATCGGGGCTGAGGTTGCCGACGATATACCCGGTAGCCGCATCGTCTGCATTGCGCTTGAGGGCTGGCAGAGACTGGATGTCGATAGTCGACACCGAACGCTCTTCCAGGTCGGCAACCGCCAGCGGGTCACCGCTGAAGTTGACGCTATCCAGCGGCTTGAGTACGCCACTGTCGACGGCCACTGCTTCGCGCATCACGCCCAGCAGCTGATCGGCCATCTCGTCCGCGCTCTGGAAGCGCATTTCGGGCTTGGCGTGCGTGCCCTTGTAGAGGAACTTGTAGAGCGACTCGTACTTCTGGAAGAGCGGTTCCTGGTCCGGCGTCGGGATGCAGAACTGGAATTGCTTCGGGTTCTGATAGCCCTTGGGTTCGGCCACGAGCACCCAGAGCGCGCGGGCGATGGTGTAGAGATCCGACACCACCGAGACGCCGTCACTGGGCACTTCCGGCGCATAGTAGCCGACCGTGCCGACCGGCGCAGCGTTGGACCCCAGACGCATGACCCCGCCCAGGTCGATGACCTTGATGTCGTCTTCCTCCAGCATGATGTTGTCGGGCTTGAAGTCGCAGTAGACCAGGCCCTGACGATGCATGTAGGCGAAGGCGCCGAGAGTGCGGTGGATATAGGCGATTGCCTCGGCCACCGGCAGGGGACCACGGTCCTTGCGCAGCGACTTGAGCATCTTGCCGCCCACGTACTCCATGACGATGTAGCCGGCGTTGTTGTGCTTGACGAAGGTGTAGATGCCGACGATGTTGGCATGCTTGACCTCGGCCAGGAACTGTCGCTCCGCCACGGCCGCTTCGGCCAGCAGAGGATCTTCCGAGTTGAGCAGACCCTTGAGCACGACCCAGCGGCTGAGCGCCACATCCAGAGCCAGATAGATCCAGCCCATGCCGCCGAAGGCAATCGGGCCCTTCACCTGGTATTGATCGGCCACCATGTCACCGGCCTTGAGACCGGGCTTGAAGTTGTAAGGCGTGCCGCACTTGGTGCAGGCGCCCTTCTCCTTGGCCTTATCCGGGTTCTTGGCGAAGAGTGGCGTGGCGTTGTTCTCGCACTTCTCGTTCGAGCAGTAGCGTTTCTGCACAGGCACTTCCGGGACAGCCATGACGGCCTTCTCGGGATCGGCCTTGGGCAGGGTGCCCAGGTTGATCAGGCCCAGGCCGAGTTGCTTGCGTGAGCCCAGATTCTTGGATTCCACCTTGCCCCGGCGAGTGGGCGAGCTGCCGCGGGTCAGGCCGGAGAGAGCGGTACCGGATGCGGTGCTGCGGCTACCGCGGGAGCTGTCCGCGCGAGGCGCAGCAGTGGCACTGGAAGCGACGCCGACGGGCGGGTTGGACGCGGCGGCCGCGAGAGGCTCCATGCCGCAGACATTGCAAAAGCCATCTTCGATGTCACCGTTGCAGCCTGTGGTGGCGGTGCAGTGAATTTTGTCAGTCATGTGAAAACTCCTTAGCGCAGAGAGAGTTGTTGGATTGAACGAAGTCAACGGATGGGGCGTCAAACCGCTTAGCGCAGATTTGCGGCATAGCGTTTGACCAGGGCGTCGGCTTCTGCAAGCCGGGTCGGCCGGGTATAGAGGAGGGCACGCGCCGCCTTTTCGATTTCGGCCAGGTCCTGGTCCTCCGAGCGACCAAAGGCCTCTGCCTTGGTTTTGAGGGCGTCGAGGAAAGCACGCAGCTCTCGGCGCTGGTTGACCGGTTCGAGGTTGGCGTTGAAGGCCTTCTGGCAGGAGAGCAGGCGCTCAGTGGCCTGCAAGGACCAGTTGGAGACACCCATCTTCAGGGGCTGCCACTTGTTCTGAGCCAGGCTGGCTTCCAGCCGCCCGAGCCATTCTTCCAGAGCGGTGATGGTGCTCAGGTCGGGAGGCTTGGGCAAGCTGTCGCCGTTTTCCAGCCAGACCTTTTCCACACGCTCGGTGTGAGCGTCGACCGCCGCCGTGTGGGTGTCATGCAGGCTGCGCATGGTATCGCGAGCACGCGCGAGGTCGCGAACGATCTGATCATGAAGGTCACGCAGACCGTGAATGCGATCGCGGGCCACCTTGATGTGCGGCTCGATGGACGTCTTGAAGCCGTCCTTGGTGCCGAGCGGATCGCTGTAGATGGTGTCTTCCAGCTTCTTGGCCCGGTTCTTGACGGCATCAAGTTCGGACAGGGAGCCCTCGCCCAAATGCTCTGCCAGAGCCTGCAGCTCGCTGATCTCCTGTTGCGAGGTGGTAGCCTGCGCCAAAAGAGCGTTGATAGCGGTATCCACTTCGATGACGACGGCCTTGCCTTCGTCATAGGCGGTAACCATGGAAGCCATGACTCGTTCGAGCGTCATGCCTGTGGCCACTTCCGCCGGAGTCAGCAGTGAACGCTGGGCGAAAGGCAGCTGTGTGGCAAACTTGATCGAAGGACCGGTGAGCAGGTCCTCAATTTCTTTCACCTGAGCATCGCTGGGACGCTTGGGTAGCGCATCGCGCAGGGCCTGAGCCTTGTCGAGCACACGACCGACCTCCACAAACTGCCCCCAAAGCTCATTCAGAGCCTTGAGTTTGGCGGTGCAGCGGGTGTCGGTAACGCCGATCAGAACGGTGGTTTTGAAGCCGCCGGTGCCGGTGAGATATTTGAACGTCGGTTGATCCAGAAGCTCGATCACATTCTGGCTGGCGGTGGCACGTTTGGCCTGCCAGTCAGCCAGAAGTACATCAAGCTCCTTAAGCGTGAGTACCGTGTTTGACATGTAGTTCTCCAGAGTTGTTACCGCTTGCGCGGTTGGAGAGAAAAAAGGAGAAAGTTGCGGTGTTGAAAACGAACGGCGTTAAGCCCGGAGCGGAGCTCCATAGGCAAAAAAGTCGAGGGGTAGTTCAGGGATGGCGTATTGGAGGGATGAAGACCGTTAAGGGGAACGGATGGAATAACTAGAATTAGCAAATGCAGATAGATACATGCTCTTTAATAAGTGTTACGAGCGCGAAGACTTATTGTTAAGCAGACAGGCTGTGGATTTACGTGAAAGTTCATGTCAGAAACTGGAAAGAGCCACCGGTTGCCAAGCGGATTTAAGGCCGCGTTATTCTCTATGTAAAGTGGGTTGAAAAAACCTGCGAAAACGCCGTGTTTATGACGCTGTTACAAATAATAGAGACATTGAGTAGAGCTAGCGCCGACTGCATTCCGAGATAATCGTTCCAAGCATAGTTGCCGTCATTTTATGGGTCTTTCAGCGGACTTTATGGCAAAAGATGGGCACGCAGATTAACGTTGCGCATGTGCAGGCACAATTTTGCGCCACCAAAAGTGGTATCACGTCCAAATTCTGCCACAAGCCAATTTATTGCATAACAATTGGCCTGTTGCACAGCTGGCGATAGCGTTAACCGTCAATTGACGGCTCAGAGGCGATTTAAGTCCCTCTTATTGAGCGGAAGCCAACAGGACGCCCCGTTTCTTGACAGCCTCAATCGAAAGCGGCTTAGTTTCAGCCTCGGGCTTTTGTAACGCTAAATAAAGGGGTACAGTTTACAGTTAGTTACAAGAGTCTGAAATCACCTCAAACTGCTACTACTAGCTGTTTCCTTTCTCCCCCTATCTTGAGTACTTACTGAAATAAGCCCGTAAAAGCTTCCCCCGCTTCCTACGTCTATTAATTAGACGACGGCCGGCCATGCTCTCAAAAACCCGAGCTTTTACCGCTCTTTCTGACGCTTTTCTCCATTCTCTCCCACAACGAAAATAACAGCACTTGCTCAGACTTTCTAACCGAGGCTGAGCGAGGAGTATTGTCATGTCCTCTCGCAAATATATCTATGCGACCGTATTTGCGGCGACCACTCTCTGGTTCGCCAATGTCGGTACCGCCGCAGCCCAGGCTGCAAATTCACCGACTACGACCTCTGCCCCGGCAGTGATCGAAGTCACCCTTACTCCTGAACAAGCGCCCCAGCAGCCGACCGCCACCGCTCCAGCTGCTTCCAGTAGCGATGGCGGCAAGGCCAGCTCTCCCGCTGCCCCTGCTTCAAACCCGCCCGGCAAGGCCACCAAGCCCACCGGGATAGCCACAGCCTCTCCGTCCAAGGACAGCGAGAGCAAAGGCCCCATCTGGAGCAACCTGCTCGGCATCCTGGGCTTTCTGGCCGTGATTGTTATCTTGATGAAAGTCCTCGGCAAAAAGGACGAGCCCTATTACACCAACGCCGGCACAGGATATCCCCGCGGTGAGTACGATCGTCCCCGCGGACGCATCCTCAGCGACCGTGAGCGCAACGAACTGAGGGACGAGTACGACTTCTACCGCCCCCACAGCGCCGATGAGTATTACGGCCCAGGAAGCCTGGATCGTCGAGGTTCAAGCAACTACGATCCGGCCATCACTTTCCCCGGCGATCAGCAACAGCCTTCGATGGAGCCCCGCTACCAGCGCCAGTCTCAGGCCATCTTGATCCTGCCCACAAGCAAGGACAAGAAGACCTTCGCCGATGTCGCCGGCCAGCCCGAGGCCATTGCCCGGTTGAAAGAGATCTGCCAGTGGCTCAAGCACCCGGACATCTACGACCGTCACAACGCCAAGCTGCCGCGCGGCATCCTCATGGTCGGTCCTCCCGGTACGGGCAAGACGCTCTGCGCTCAGGCTCTGGCCGGTGAGACGCATGGTTCGATGTTCACGATGGCCGCTTCCGGCTTTGTCGAAATGTATGTGGGCGTAGGCGCCAGCCGCGTCCGCGCACTTTTTGCCGATGCCAAAGCGCAGCGCAAACAGACCGGCAAGCCGGTAATTATCTTTATCGACGAGCTTGACGCCGTCGGTGGTGCCCGCAATCAGGGACTCAATCCCAACAGCGAGCGCGAACAGACTCTCAACCAGCTTCTGGTCGAGATGGATGGCTTCACCAAAAACGAAGGCATCATCGTCATCGCCGCCACCAACCGTCCCGACATCCTTGACCCGGCACTGCGCCGCAAAGGTCGTTTCGACTGCGAAGTGCAGGTAGACCTGCCCGACGTCAACGGTCGCGAGGCCATTCTGGGAGTGCACACCCGCGGCAAGCAACTGGCTCCCGGCCTGGATCTCAAGCTCATGGCCAAGCGCACGTTTGGTATGAGTGGCGCCGATCTGGAAGCCGCTGCCAACGAAGCCGCCGTCATGGCCGCCCGCGAGCAGAGTCGGCTGGAAGACGCCGAAGCGGAAGAGACTGCAAAGAAAATCGCCCATAAAAATGGCGACTCATCCGCCGAGACTTCTGTCGAGGCAACTGGCGAGACAACCGACCAGACACCGCCCGCCTCGGACAAAGTCACGGAAACCCAAAAGGCTGAGTCCATCATCG
>Ga0105248_10002343_pt1 | contig 21013 bp, 23 predicted proteins | sample KBSS34metaG_FD_81524 | JGI IMG/M metagenome (GOLD analysis project Ga0105248, IMG submission 81524) | Switchgrass rhizosphere microbial communities from Kellogg Biological Station, Michigan, USA - KBS S3-4 metaG | ecosystem: Host-associated > Plants > Roots > Rhizosphere > Soil | place...
ACCGCGTCGAGAACATTCCCGCGAACGCCGCCGGCCGCGTCGATCTCGAAGCGCTGAAGGCCCGGCTCGGTCCCGACGTCGCGGCGGTGATGATCACCAACCCGAACACCTGCGGCCTGTTCGAGCCTGACATGAAGGCGATCAGCGATGCGGTCCATGCGGCGGGTGCGTTCGTCTATTGCGACGGCGCCAACTTCAACGCGATCGTCGGCAGGGTGCGTCCGGGCGACCTCGGCGTCGATGCGATGCACATAAACCTCCACAAGACCTTCTCGACCCCGCATGGCGGTGGCGGTCCAGGATCCGGCCCGGTGGTCCTGTCGGAAGCGCTGTCGCCCTACGGTCCGCTGCCCTTCGTCGCGAAGATGCCGGACGGATCGTTCAAGTTGGTCGAGGAAGAGAATGCCGGCGACGAGCATCCCGACGCGTTCGGCCGAATGGTCGCCTTCCACGGCCAGATGGGCATGTTCACCCGTGCGCTGGCTTATATCCTCAGTCACGGCGCAGACGGCCTCAAGCAGGTCGCCGAGGATGCGGTGCTCAACGCCAATTACATCCTGCGCAGCCTGTCTGACGTGCTGGAGGCGCCGTTCGCGAACAGCGGGCCGTGCATGCACGAGGCGATCTTCTCGGACCGCGGCTTCGCCGACGACGTCAGCACGCTCGACCTTGCCAAGGCGCTGATCGACGAGGGCTTCCACCCGATGACCATGTATTTCCCGCTGGTCGTCCACGGCGCGATGCTCGTCGAACCGACCGAGACGGAGTCGAAAGCGAGCCTAGACCAGTTCATTGCGGCGGTCCGGTCGATCGCCGAGCGGGCGAAGGCTGGCGATCCCAGCCTCAAGGCGGCGCCAATCTACGCGCCGCGGCGCCGTCTCGACGAGACGCTGGCGGCGCGCAAGCCGGTGCTGACCTTCCGCGAGCCGGAGGCCGCACAGGCGGCGGAGTAGAGTTTAGGGGAGGGGTTTCCGATGCAGGTACAGGCCCATCCGGTTCATCAGGGCTGGATCAGCTACGCGATCACGATCGGTGCCATCGTGGTGATCATGGCGCTTAGGATGCGCCGCATGGGGCAGATGCGGCCGCTGAAGCTGGAGACGCTGTGGATCGTACCGGCGATGTACGCGGTTGTCGCGGCGCTGATGTTCTTCAGCCTTCCGCCGGTGGGTTGGGTTGCTCTCGCGAGCCTTGCCGGACTGGCGATCGGCGCGGCCGTCGGGTGGCAGCGCGGCAAGATGATGCACATCCACGTGGATCCCGAGACCCACGCGCTTAACCAGAAGGCATCGCTCGCGGCGATGTTCTTCCTGATTGCGCTCATCCTTGTCCGGACGGGCGCACGCACTTTGCTGGGAGCGGAGAGCCATGTCAGCCCCGCGATGCTGACCGATCCGCTGATCGCCTTCGCGCTCGGCATGTTTACGCTCCAGCGCGTCGAGATGTACCTGCGTGCGCGGCGTCTGCTGGACGAGGCGCGCGGCCGCGTCTGATGGCGGGCGAGCGCTTCTACGAAGCGCCTGCCGAAGGCGCACGGCGGTCCGCTCCCGCGGCGTTACGCAACCGCGAACCGATCGCCGAGGTGCTGAGCGGCTGGCTTCCGCCGAATGGGCTCGTCCTGGAAATCGCCAGCGGCACGGGAGAGCACGCCGTCTATTTCGCGGATCGTTTCCCGGCCCTCGATTGGCAGCCGAGCGACGTTCATCCCGACGCACTGACTTCGATCGGAGCCTGGCGCGCCGCCGCTTCGCTTCCGAATGTTCGCGAACCGCTCGTCATCGACGCCCGCTCGCCCGACTGGCCGATCGACGCCGCCGACGCGGTGCTCAGCATCAACATGGTGCACATCAGTCCGTGGGCTTCCGCGCTGGGCTTGCTGGACGGCGCCCAGCGCCTGCTTTCACCGGAAGCGCCGCTGATCCTCTATGGCCCGTGGCTTAGCGACGATGTGGAAACGGCGCCGACGAACCTCGACTTCGATGCGGACCTCAAGCGGCGCAACGCCGAATGGGGCCTCCGCCGCGTGGAGGACTTCGCCGCAGCGGCGAGTCAGCGCGGCCTGCGCCTCGTCGAAACGCGGTCGATGCCAGCGAACAACATGATGCTGCTTTTGCGGCGGATTTGAGCTCAGGCAGCGTTGCTGCGCTGTTCCTGCTGCTGGTCCTTGAGCCACTGGACGAGGCTGGAGAGGACGAGCGCACGGTTGAACGCGACCCCGTAAATCTCGCTATCGCTCCACTTTGCCACGCCGGCTATCGGCGCCATTCCCGGCAGCGTGACGACGACGTCGCCGCCGATCGCCAGCCTTGCGTCGCATTCCATGCGGATGCCGCCCTGCGAGATGTTCGTGATCCGGCCCCGGGCAACTTCGCCGTCCTGGCGCACCCAGCCTTTGCAGTCGACTTCGATGCGCGGGAGTCGGGGGCGGGGACCGTCGCCAGGCGGCGAGAGCAGCTGGACGACGTCGATCGGAGCATCGAAGGAGACGCCGGTGAGTCCGTTCTCGACCCAGCGGACCGTGCCGCTCACGGGATCGCCCTGCTTGAGCTCGACCGAGAGGCGGGTTCCGACTTCGATCTGTGAATAAGCGCGGATCATCATACCGCCGACGGAGACGTTGCGGATCAGGCAGAGCTCTCGCTGGCCCTCGACTGAGATCGCGCCGACGCGCAACAGGCTGAGAAAGCGGTCGCTTTCACGGCGGTCAGGTTGCTTCGGGGCTGAAGCTTCCAGAGAATAAACGGTCGTTTCGACGGATTGTTGTTCCACGAGCGGCTCCGAGGAAGCACAAAAAATCATTGCTTTTCCGCCCGACTGTCTCCGGCGCGGCCCCACTCGGCAGGTGGTAACAGCCAAGGCTTACCAGAATCTTGCCATGTATTTGCTGCGTTCGTTGTGCTCGTGTAATGGCGCGGCGAAACGGGGAGGCCTTGTGATGATGCGGCAGACGTTCGCGGCCCTTGTACTTCTGGCGAGCTCTTCGATGGCGCTCGCTCAAAATCCGGCGACGGCGCCCGGCGCCGCTCCGGGGGCGTCCGGCGTTGACGAGGTCACCCAGACCCAGGACGTCACGTTCCGTACCGAGCACGACGATCGGATGACCGTTCCGGTTCGGGTTTCGGGTTCAGGCCCCTATCGCTTCCTCGTCGACACCGGCGCCGACCGCACCGCGATCTCGCGCGAACTCGCAGGCAGTCTCGGGCTCGCCAACAGCAATGAGGCGACGATGCACAGCGTGTCCGGCGCGTCGACGGTCGAGACGGCCGACGTCCCGCAGCTGGAGCTCGCCCATCAGCCGCAGAACGTCAGGCACGCGGCATTGCTCGACAAGTCGAACATGGGCGCCGACGGGATCCTCGGCATCGATTCCCTCAAAACGCAGCGCGTTCAGTTCGATTTCGAGAAGCAGACCCTGTCGATCGTGCCTTCGGCGACGCGCGATTTCCACGACGAGCCCGGCACCATCGTCGTCCAGGGAACGCGCAAGAACGGCCGCCTCATCCTCAGCGACGCCTCGGCGGACGGTCATCCGTTGACGGTGGTCATCGATACCGGCGCCGAAATCACCATCGGCAACGAGGCGCTGCGCCAACAGCTGATCGGACGCGGGCTCGTCGGCGCACCGTCGAGCGTGTCTCTCCAGTCGGTGACCGGCGACATGATCGTCGGCGACTTTATGTTCGTGCGCACTCTCGAGATCGGGGGCGTCACGCTCAAGAATCTCGCGATCGTCTTTGCCGACGCGCATAGCTTCAAGGCGCTCAACCTCGACCGTCGCCCGGCCGTGCTCTTGGGAATGAACGCGATCCGGGCCTTCAAGAAGGTGTCGATCGACTTCGCCAGGAAGAAGTTCAAGGTCGTGCTGCCCGAAAGCAGCCAGCTCGAAGTGCGGATGGCCGACGCGCGCCTGTGAGTGGCTTCGCCGCGCTTTTGTTGCGGCGGAGCGTTACCGGGCGCCTAAGGGTTGAATTTTCCGCCCCCCGGCGCAACACGCCGTCCCAAGGGCGGGGAGTGCAAGCGGGACATGCCGGCTGCGGCGGTCCCGAAGGATCAAGGAGTTTCTCGAGACATGGCCTTTCAGCTGCCCGAACTGCCTTTCGCCAAGGACGCGCTCGCGCCGCACATGTCGGCCGAGACGCTGGAATATCACCACGGCAAGCACCACCGCGCCTACGTCAACAAGACCAACGAGCTGATCCAAAGCGAAGCCAACCTGTCGGGCGCCTCGCTTCTGCAGGTGGTCAAGGAGGCCAAGCGCGCCGGGAACAACAAGCTGTTCAACAACAGCGCCCAGATCTGGAACCATAGCTTCTTCTGGCAATGCCTTTCGCCCGCCGGCGGGCAGCAGCCCTCGGGCAAGCTCGCCAAGCTGATCGAGGATGGCTTCGGCAACGCCGAGACCATGCTCCAGAAGCTGCATGAGGAAGCGGTCAACCACTTCGCCAGCGGCTGGGCGTGGCTGGTGCTCGATCACGGATCGCTGAGGATCACGTCGCTGCACGATGCCGACACGCCGGCGGTGCATGACGGGATGGTCCCGCTCTTCACGCTCGATGTGTGGGAGCACGCTTATTACATCGACTATCGCAACGAGCGGCCGAAGTTCGCCACCGCGGTGCTTCAGAACATCGTGAACTGGGACTTCGTCGGTGAGAACCTCGACGGCAACGGCCTCGAGCGGGCGAACCAGCAGGGCGCCGACACGCCGGAGCTGACGGCCTAGGCGAGGAGTGCCAGCAGCGGAGTGCGCTCGGCGCGCACCTGCACCGGCGTTCGCCCGATGAAACGCGCCAGTGCGCGGTTGAGATGGCTCTGGTCGCAAAAGCCGACGGAGACGGCGACGTCGGCGATGGACTCGTCCGTACCCCTCAGCAGATAGACCGCCCTTTCGACGCGCCGCCGCAGGATTGTTTCGTGAAGCCCTTCGCCCGTCGCCTGCCGATAGGCATGGGCGAGCCAGCGCGGATGAAGACCGAGGCTCGCCGCGACACGGTCGGCGGTGACTGCCTTGCCGGCGGCAATTTGGATTCGAACTTCGTCGAGCCATGACGGGCTCTCGGCGCGCTCGCTGGTCCTTGCCATGGCCAGGAAACCGGCCATCGCTCGGCGCAGGTCCTGCTCGCTTGAATCCGGGCTTACCCAGAGCCGGGTGAGGGCGTGGGAGGCGAGGGGGACCGGTCCGCCGATCCAGTAGCTCGAGCGGTCGAGCAGCGGATCGCGACCGCTGAGGCCTACCCAGGCCGGGTCGAACTCGATCGAGAAGGTCTCCATCCCGAATGGATGGATGCAGTTCGAATGACAGCGCCCCGCCGGATGGAGGATGACCGCGGGCCCCGCCACCCCGATCGTGCCGTCATCTGACTCTTCGTCATATCCACCGAGGGCAGGGACGGTCAGTAAAGGCCAGTCGTGGCGGTGGGGCGGAATGAGTTGCCCTGATGGATGGACAATCCGCAGCGCCCGCGCGCCGCTAAAGCTCCTCACCGGCAGTTGGAGGCCGTGAAATGCGTGCTGGCAGTGGATCGTCATGCGCCACCTTCACATCGTCCAAGACGCCAGCCGTAGCACATGCAAGCTGAACACCCATCGACTGGAGGATCGTGGATGCAGGTAAGCGTGCGCATTTTAGTGGCCTTGGCATTGCAGGCTGCGGCGCCGGCTCTCGCTGCCGATTACCAGGCCGCGAAGGATCTGTACGACCAAGGCGAGATCGCGAAGGCGAAACGCGCTTTTTCCGAAGTGCTCGATGACAGTGCGACGAGCGTGAAGGACCGGGCGGCTGCGGCGCGGGGCCTTGCCCGGATCGACTGGCTAATCAACGCGAACGCCGACGCTGCGAGGTCGCATCTCGATCAGGCGCTCGCCTTGCGGTCGGAGGAATGTGAAACGCGGTCCTATTCGGCACGTGTTCTTCGCGAGAGCGGGCGTCCTGATGGGGCCGTTCAAGCGTCCAGCGATCTGTCGTCATGTTCCGAACAACCGAGCCGCGACGGACTGCTGACCGAGCGCGCGCATGCATATCTTGTGCTTGGAAAGCTGGAGCCAGCCCAGCAGAGCCTGGACGAGATCTCTCCGCTGGGGGCGCTCGGCCCGACGGTCAATGCGCTGAAGCTGGAGACGGCCCTCTTGAAGGGCAGCGCAACTTCGTCCTTCGCTGCCTGGAAGGATTACTTCTGGCTGACGTCGTCAGACGCACCGCCGGCTTTCGCAAAGGAGACGGTCCGCGCCGTCTTCGCCGGTGCGAAGTCTGGCGCGGCAGCCGCCGATCAGTGCCGGCTTCTCGACCTGCTGACCCGCGCCGGGTTCGACGAGGCCGCCGCGCGCTTCGAAACCAACCGCAAGCTAAAGGCATCGCCACAGCCATTGTGCCGCAAGGCCCGAGTCTATCTCGACTTACGCGACCGGCTTTCGACCTATCTGGTCACGCAGAACCGGAAAATGGCCCTGATGTCGGTGTCGGACAAAGTCGGCATGCAGAAGATTGCCGACGACATGGGTGCTTTTCTGACGAACCTGGTCGGCCAGACGGCTACGAAGCTCATGGGGCTCCTTCCCGAGAAAAAGGGCGACGGCCCGGTCGGCGTCGTCACGAACGCGTTCAATCTCGGTTCGACCTTCGGCTTCACCAGCGGATACCCGAGCGTGCACCTCGGCCACGTCGTCCAGAACGAAACGCGCTCGGTGGCGCAGTATGGCAAGACGGCGAAGCTGAATTTCCGGGTCTACGACCAGATGATCGCCAACGGCTTCCAGTCCTGGCTTTGGGATGGCGATAAGCAGACTGGCGGGTGGGGATCGTCAGGCACGATCGTCCAGATCCGCACGCCCTACGCGCTCAGCACCATCAAGTGGGCTGCGATCGCCACCGACGCCGCGACACGGCGCAAGGCCGAGACCGACATGCGTGAGGACAGCGCCAGGGATGGCGCGCTACTGGCGCAGGCGCAGTCCTCGGGGAGGAGGGTCGCGTACCTCCCCGGTCTAGCCGACCGCCTGAAGCTTCAGTCAATTGATCAAATTCGTGCAAACCTGGGCCATGAGCCGGCCAAGGAACTCCCGCGCCTGTTCGCCGCGCGCGAGGATGAGCTGACGACGCGGCATTCCATCTGGATCCACGAAGGCCGGCACGCGCTCGACGACAAATATCTGAAGAGCAGGAATTTCAGCTCGGCAGATCTCGAATATCGAGCCAAGCTCGCGCAGATACTCCTGGCCCAATATCCACGAATGGCCTTCGGAGGCATCAACGACAGCCTCATCGGCTCCGATACGTCCCACGGCATCGCCAACACTCGGATCATGACTGCCTATGCGGACTGGATTACTGCACACGGGAAAGAAGTGCGCGGCTACGATCCTGCGGAACCGGCACTGACCCAGGTCGACAAGCTCAGCGACGCCCAACTGCGCGCAGTCGCCGCCGCTCTGGCCGATTTCGATGTGCCGGCGCGACCTATTGCTTCAGCCGGTAACCGGTGCGGAACATCCAGGCGATCACAGCCATGCAGCCGCCGATGATCCCCAGCGTGACGAGCGCGCTCGACCAGACCGGCACGTCCGCGACCGAGTAGAAGCTCCAGCGGAAGCCGCTGATCACGTGGACGATCGGATTGAACAGGGTGATCGTGCGGAAGGGATCGTGCAGCGCCTTCACCGAGTAGAAGGCGCCGCCCAGGAACGTCAGCGGCGTGATGATCAGCATCGGGATGATCTGGAGCTGCTCGAAATTTTGCGCCCAGATGCCGATGGCGAACCCGAAAAGGCAAAAGCCGGCGCTGATCCCGACGAGGAACAGGATCATGGCGAGCGGGTGATCGATGTGGACCGGCACGAAGAGGGTGGCCGTAGCGACTGTAACCAGCGCGAGGATGACGCTCTTCGTCACGGCTGCGCCGACGTAGGCGAGAACCGCCTCGAAGCTCGAAATCGGCGCTGAGAGGAGTTCGTAGATCGTCCCCGTAAACTTCGGAAAATAAATGCCGAAGCTCGCGTTGAAGATGGACTGCATGAAGACGGAGAGAAGCGTCAGACCAGGCACGATGAAGGCGCCGAAGCTGACACCATCCATTTCCGTCATCCGGCTTCCGAGCGCGGAACCGAACACCACGAAATAGAGGGCGGTGGTGATCACCGGCGTGATCAGGCTCTGCCACAGCGTGCGCTTCCAGCGCGCCATCTCAAAGCGATAGATGGCGGCAATCCCGTGGCCGTTCACTTGCGTCCTCCGTGAACGAGCTCGACGAAGATCTCCTCGAGGCTCGACTGGTGCGTCGAAAGGTCCTTGTAGGCGATTCCGAGGTCGGTGAGCCGCCGCATCAGCGAGGCGATTCCCGTCCGTTCGGCATGGCTGTCGAACTGGTAACGGAGCATGTGCCCGTCATCGTTGAGCTCGATGCTCCACTCGGAAAGTTCGGCGGGAACGGCGCTCATCGGCTCGGCAAGCACGATGTCGAGCGTCTTGCGGCCCATCTTGGCCATGAGGTCGCTCTTCTCGTCGACGGCGATCAACTCGCCCTTGCTGATGACGCCGACGCGGTCGGCCATCTCCTCGGCCTCCTCGATGTAATGCGTAGTCAGGATGATCGTCGTGCCGTCCGCGCGGAGCTTACGGACCAGGTCCCACATGTCGCGGCGAAGCTCGACATCGACGCCAGCGGTGGGCTCATCGAGGAAGAGGAGCGCCGGTTCGTGGCTCAGCGCCTTGGCGATCATGACCCGCCGCTTCATGCCGCCCGAGAGAAACCGCATCTCGGTCTTGCGCTTGTCGAGTAGCGACAGGCGCTTGAGCAGGTCCTCGACATAGGCCTCGTTCCGAGGCTTCCCGAACAGTCCGCGCGAGAAGTTGACCGTATTCCAGACGGTTTCGAAAGCTTCGGTCGTAAGCTCCTGCGGAACAAGGCCAATCCGCTCCCGCGCATAGCGAAAGCCGGACTGCCAGTTCTTCCCGTCGACCAGCACCTCGCCGCTCGACGGAGTCACGATTCCGCACACGATGTTGATCAGCGTCGTCTTGCCTGCGCCGTTCGGGCCGAGCAGCGCGAAAATCTCCCCGCGCCGGATATCGAGATCGACGGACTTCAGCGCATCCGTGCCCGTGCCGTAGGTCTTCCTGAGGCCCCGAATAGAGAGGATCGGATTGCTCATTCGATCGGACCTGGTTCGACTGGCACCGCATCTTCTTTCATCAGGCCGTGGCGGATCAGCATTGGGACGTTCGCGAGCGCGAAAAGGAAGGTGAGGGGTAGGGCGCCCCAGAGCTTGAACCCAACCCAGAAATTCGTGGACGTATTACGCCACACCGCCTCGTTCAGCACCGCCATGAACAGGAAGAAGGCCGCCCAGTTGCGGGTGAGCTTTGTCCATCCGGTCGCGTCAAGGCCAGGGTAGGTGCTGCCGAGAACCCGCTGAAGGAGCGGCCTGCCGGTCGCCAGGCCGAACCAGAGAAGGGCCGACACAAGCGCGTAGTAAAGCGTCGGCTTCATCTTGATGATCCACTCCTTGTGCAGCCAGATCGTGAGGCCGCCGAGGATGAGGACCGCGACGCCGCTGAACCACAACAAAGGCGAGATTCGGCGGTAGCGGATCGCCGAGAACAACATCGCTGCGATCATCGCGATCATGAAGGCGCCGGTCGCGACGAAGATCTTCAGCACCTGCGGCACCGGCGCGAGGAAATTGACGACGAAGAAGACGAGCAGCGGGCCAAGGTCGATCAGCAACTTGGCGCCGCCCTGTGGCTCGGACTTGGCGGTCATTCCGGAGGGAGTCCGGCGATAGCGCGGGCGACCGCGCGCGGGTCGAAGGGGCGGAGATCGTCGGCTTTCTCGCCGACGCCGATCGCGTGGATCGGTAAGCCGAACTTCTCGGCCGCGGCAACGAGGATTCCGCCGCGTGCCGTACCGTCCAGCTTGGTCATGATGAGCCCCGTCACCCCCGCACTCTCACGAAACACCTCGACCTGAGCAAGCGCGTTCTGGCCGGTGGTAGCGTCGAGCACGAGGAGGACATCCTGCGGAGCCTCGGGGTTGAGGCGGCCGAGGACGCGCCGGATCTTGGTGAGCTCCTCCATCAGGTGCGACTTGTTCTGGAGGCGCCCGGCGGTGTCGACGATGAGGACGTCGATGCCCTGCGCGGTCGCCTGCTTTACGCCGTCGAAGACAATTCCAGCGGCGTCGCCTCCTTCCTTGCCCGAAATCACCGGCGCGCCGATGCGGTCGCCCCAGATCTTCAGCTGCTCGATCGCCGCAGCCCGGAACGTGTCTCCTGCCGCGAGGAGGACGCCATAATCCTCGTCCTTCAGCCAGTTGCCGAGCTTGCCGATCGTCGTCGTCTTGCCGGAGCCGTTGACGCCGATGACGAGGATAACGTGAGGACGCGGAAAACCCCAGACTTCCAGCGGTCTAGCGACTGGAGTGAGGATCTTTTCGATCTCTTCGGCGAGGATGGTGCGGAGACCACGCTCGTCCAGGCGTTCGAACTTTTGCTGCGCGATGGCCTGGCGGATGCGATGCGACGCTTCGGGCCCGAGGTCCGAGGCGATCAGCGCCTCCTCGATGTCGTCTAGGGTCGCGGTATCGAGCGCGGCGCGGCTGGTGAGGCCAGTCAGGTTGTCGGCGACGCGGTCGGCAGTCTTCTGGAAGCCGCCGCGCAGGCGGTCGAGCCAACTCATGCCCACACCGCCATAAGCTGATCGCCATCGCGGCCGGTTATCCGCGCGCTGCCCACGTTGCCGCGAACGCTGCCTTCGATGGCCACGGGCGCAAAATTGTCGGCGTGGCCCTTCTCATGGTTTTCGATCAGCACAGGCTGGTCGGTGCCAATGAGGCCATTGAGCCAACGCGTTCGCCGCTCCGCCGCCGCTTCACGCAGCCTCGCAGCTCTCGCCTTCACGATTTCGCGCGCTAGCTGTGGCATTCGGTCCGCCGGGGTGTCCGGCCGTGGCGAGAACGGAAAGACGTGAGCGGCGACGATGTCGCAATCTTCGACCAGTTTCAGGCTGTTCAGTGCCATCTCTTCAGTTTCTGTTGGAAATCCAGCGATGAGATCGGCGCCGATCGTCGCGTCGGGCCGCGCGGCCTTGATGCGTTCAACCGTGCGCACGGCATCCGCGCGGCTGTGGCGGCGCTTCATCCTCTTGAGTATCATGTCGTCGCCCGCCTGCAGCGACAGGTGGAAATGAGGCAGCAGTCGCGGCTCGCCCGCGATCAGCTCGAACAGGGGTTCGTCGATTTCGACGCCGTCGAGGGACGACAATCGCAACCGCTTAAGGCGCGGCTCGGCGGCGAACAGCCGCTGGCACAATGCGCCGAGGCCATCCGCATAATCGGTGATGTCCACACCGGTCAGGACGATCTCCTTCGCGCCGCGGTCGATCTCGCGCGCTACGGCGTCCCGGACCAGCTCGAACGGGAGCGACCGGCTTTCTCCGCGCGCCTGCCAGATCGAGCAGAACGTGCAGCGATGATCGCAGCCTGTCTGCACCGCGACGAAGCTCCGCACATGGCCCTGGAAGCCTGCTGGCGCCATGACGTCATTTGCGGCGAGGCTATTGAGTTTGCTTGCATTTCTGACGACGCGGCTCACGCCGGGCATCGCCGCGAACGACACTGGATCGAGTTCCGAAGCACAGCCGGTGACGAGAATTTTCGCCGAGGGCCGCTGACGGTGAGCGCGGCGGATTGCCTGCCGGGTCTGCCGTACCGCCTCGTTGGTGACGGCGCAGCTGTTGACGACGATCCAGTCTTCGGCCGACGGCGCAGTGCGCGCGATCGTCTCGCTTTCCGCGAAGTTGAGGCGGCAGCCGAGCGTGATGGTCTCGACGCTCATTGCAGCGCCTCCAGCTCGAGCTCGCCTTCGAAGACGTGGGTCGCGCCGCCGCGCATCCGGACCGGCTTGCCCGGCGCCCAGCTGATTGTGAGGTTGCCGCCTGCCATGTCCACCGTCACCGGCGATTGTGCCCGTTTCGTTGCGATCGCCGCGACGGCGCTGGCGCAGGCGCCGGTCCCGCAGGCGAGCGTCTCGCCGGCGCCACGTTCGAACGTCCGCAGCTTCAGGCGGCCGTCGACACAGGAGGCGACGTTGACGTTGATCCGTTCAGGGAAGGCCGGATCGTTCTCGATCTTCGGTCCCAGTTCATCCAGCGGCACTTCTCGCGCGTCGGGCACGAAGAAGACGACATGCGGATTGCCGATGTTGAGCGCCATCGGATGCTCGAGCTCGCCCCAGGCCATCGGCAGCGCCGCGGTGTCCATCGGGTAGGCGAGGGGGATTTCGTCCCAGCCGAAGCGAGGCTCGCCCATCGCGACTTCGACATCGGCGCCGAGCTGTTCACCTTCCAGCAGGCCGCCGCCGCTGTCGATCTTCTTTGCGCCCGTGAGCTGGACGACGCATCGCGTTGCATTCCCACAGCTTTCGACCTCGCCGCCGTCGCTGTTCCAGATGCGCATGCGGAGGTCGGCCACGTCGCTCGGCTCGAGGACTATCAGCTGATCGCAGCCGACGCCCGTGCGCCGGTCTGAGATCGCCCGGGCAAGGGCGGGCGAGACGGCGAACGGCTCCGTCCGGGCGTCGACAATCACGAAGTCGTTGCCGAGCCCGTGCATCTTGTGGAAGCGGCGCTTCACTTGGCTCCGGCGAGCTCTGGCGTAGCGGCGCGCATGGGTGCGATTACCTGCGCCGCGAAGCGGTCCATTTCCTCGGCCTGCGGGCTCATCTGTAGCAGCAACAGATCGAGGCCGGCGGCCTCAAATTCCTCGATGCGCTCGCGAACTTGCTCAGGCTTTCCGACAAGATTTGGACGCAAGCCCCTGTTCGACACGGAATATTCATGGAGCTTCATTTCGCGCTCGAGCTCGGTGCCAGACAGCCATTGCTCGAAATTGTCGAAGCCCTTGGGCGGCTTGGGCGGCATCTGCGTGATGCGGGCCAGCTCCTTCTTCGCCTCCGCTTCGCTGTCGCGAACAATCGCGAAGGCGGCCATGCCGTACTGCATCCGGCCCTTGCCGGCGCTCGAGCGGCGTTCCTCCATGTCCGCGATCTTTGGCTTGATTGCGTCGGCGGGATCGCCGTGCATCACATAGGCATCGCACAGCGTCGCGATCAGCGTCTTGGCGGCTTCGCTCTCACCGCCGGCGTAGATGGTCGGCCATGGCTTGTGGACAGGCTTGGGCTCCGCGATCGCATTCGCGAGCTTGTAGCGCTCGCCGTCGAAGCTGAACTTGTTCTCGGTCCACAGGCCCTGGACGACCTGCAGCCACTCGGTGGTGCGGGCGTAGCGGTCATCGTGCTGGTCGAACTGGAGGCCGTATTGTGTCGCCTCATCCGCCCACCACGATGAGACGACGTTGAGGGCGAGCCGCCCGTCGGAGATGTTGTCGATGTTCGCGGCCGCCTTCGCGAAAAGCGCCGGCTGATGGAAGTTCGGCCGTACCGCGACCATCAGCTCGATCTTCGACGTGACGGCGGCAAGCGCCGCGGCTGTCGACCATGCGTCGAGAGCTGGCTGGTCCACGCCCTTGATATCGTTGAGGTTCAGCTCGGCGATCAGGGTCAGGTCCCAGCCGGTCTCTTCGCTGCGCTGGGTCAGCCGCTTCACATAGTCCCAGCTCGCCTCCATCCCCTCGTCAGGAATGTTGCGCAGCCAGCCGCCGAACACGGGCATCCAGTAGCCGAACCTCATGCCGCCTCCTTCGCGCCGAACAGCTGCTCGATATAGTCGATGAGCCGGTCGTGCGGATCCCAGCCGAGCACGTTCAACGGATCGGCGACGAAGTTCGACATGGCATTGATGTCGTAAAAGCGCGGCGTCCCGTCGCGGTCGTCGATCACCACTTCGATGCCGCCGACGTCGAGACCCGCAGCGCGCGCGATCCGTTCGGCGGCTTCGACGATTTCGCGAGGCGGGGTGACTGCCGCCATCTTGATCGCAGCGCGGCCCGGCTGTGCGACACAGGCATCCGCAGGGCAGAGATCGAAGTTGTCGGCGCGGCTCTCGACCTCGATCGCGTAGAGGAAGTGACCGCCAAGGGTTTCAATACGAAGGATCGAGCCGCTGCGCGGCGGGACATAGTCCTGCACCAGCAACACCTGATCGACCGATTGCGGGATCATCCGGTCGGCGATCGCGGCGCGAAGCTCTTCGGCCGAGGTGTAACGGACAATCCCAGCGCCGGAGCCGCCGATGTTGGCCTTCACGAGCAGCGGGAAGCTCATCCCCTCGGTGGCTGCAAACAGGTCGCGGGCGCGGTGGACGACGCGCGTATCCGGAACGGCATAGCCGAGTGAGGTGATCAGGGAGAGCTGGCGCGCCTTCGAGGAATCGATGGCGAGGACGTCGGCGCCGTTGAGCACCCTTGCGCCGCAGCGCTCCCAATGGTCGAGCAGCGCCTCCGCATAGAAGATGGGATGCTCGGGCTCGCGCAGGAAGCTGGACTGGGCGACGCGGCTGAGGATGACCGACGCGGGCACTTCCTGACTCGACGGATCGAAGCTATGCCCGCCTAGCTTGATCGGCAGGTATGGCACGCCGCGCCGCTCCAGCGCCGCGAACAGGGGTTGAAACCACTGCGGGTGCTCGTAGAGGACGCCTAGATGCGCGCTGGAACCGGGCAAGCTCATTGCGGCGCGGACTTAAGGAGCGGGCGGGCGCAAGTCCACAAGTAGAGGGTGAAAGTTCGATGGCGAGAGCCGCGAGTGACGTCATGCAGTCAATCATCTTCTCGGCGGTGCTCGATGCCGTCGCCGCGTTGAAGCGCGCCTCGGGCGGCCTGCCGAACCAGCTTCTGCGGGACGTCCAGGCAATCCACCCCAACGTGACGGTCGCCGACCTTCCGAAAGAGCTCCAGGATCAGATCGTCGAGACCACCCGCGGCGCTTTCACGCAGCTGCTCAAGGAAGGCTATGCGGTCGGTCCCCGGCAGCAAATGCAGCAATCGCGTCCGATGGACCGGGTGCCGGAGCGTCGTGGGCCCGGCTCGTCCGACCGCCGGGGCCCGCCGCGCGGACCGCGGCGCGGACCGCCGGGCGGCGGCGATGGAGGCGACAAGCCTCGCGGAGGACCAGGCGGTCCGGGCGGACCGTCGCGGCAGCGCAAGCCCAAGGGCAAGCCGAAGTTTTAGGTCGGAAGGCGTGTCCAGGCGCTGATCAACAGCGGACTGGACATGGTTGAGTCGGCGGCCGCGAGTTCGGCGCGCATGCGGTCTTCGAGCGTGTCAATATCGATCTCGGCCTGGGTTGCGAGGCCGATTTGCTCGATGGCGGGAAGAATGGCCCGGATAGTGTCCGCGAGCAGTTTCGGGCCAGCACCGTTGCTGCCGTAGATGAGTCCATCGACGCGCATTTCCGGCTCGGGAAGCCCCGCCGCCTTGAACATGCCGAGGAGCTTCGGGCCGATTTCGCTGTCGGCTCCGGAGTGGCGGAAGACCTCTCTCATCCAGCTTGCAGCTTTCTCGACGGTGGGACTTTCGGGAACGGACTTCGCCCATGACATGTCCGGTTCCTGGAAAATCACGAGTCCGCCGGGGAGGAGATGCTCGACAAGGCGTCCGAGCATCCCGGCCGGCGACGGCAGGAACATCAGGACGATCCGCCCGACAACCGCATCGAAGTCGCGTTCGAACGGCAATTTCAGGTCGATGCTGGCCGGCATGAAGATGACGTTGTCCAGCCCCCGCTCGGCGGCATGGTGCTTGGCGCGTTCGACCACCTCCTCAGAATGCTCGATTCCGACGACCGTCCCGGTCGAGCCCACGAACTCCGCGGCGAGCAATGCGACATCGCCACCGCTTCCGATCTCAAGTACGTTCATGCCCTCTTTCAGGCCCGCGTTCGCGAACAGCTGGCGAGTGAAGGGCTGGAAGGCGCGAGACAGGATGCCGAGCGGGTCGAGCTCGTTCTCGGGATGGCCGAGAATATAGTCCGCGGTCTGCACACTCATCGAGCGCTCCTTGGGTCAGGGCGGTCTGGCTTGCGTCTCGGTCGTTGCCTCGCTATGCGCGCCAGCGTCGTTTTCGACAATATATCGATGTCGAGCATCCAAGGATGCACGCCGGCCGACGAGGTTTCGTCCGCCGGCGTATTTTGCGTTTCGCATGCCCATATGGGTCGCTCGGCACCGAAGGAGATTTGAATGTTCGACACGTTGAGCGATCGGCTCGGCAGCGTTTTTGACCGGCTTCGTGGGCGTGGCGCGCTCACGGAAGCGGACGTGCGTGCGGCGATGCGCGAGGTACGCGTTGCGCTGCTCGAGGCCGACGTGGCGCTCCCGGTTGCTCGCGACTTTGTTGATCAGGTCACGGAAAAGGCGATCGGCCAGGAAGTGCTGCGCTCGGTCACGCCGGGCCAGATGGTCGTCAAATATGTCAACGACGCCTTGATCGAGACGCTCGGGTCCGAGACCGCGGAGCTGAATCTCAACGTTACGCCGCCCGCCGTCATCATGATGGTCGGACTCCAGGGCTCAGGTAAGACGACCACGACGGCGAAGCTCGCTAAGCGCCTGACCGAGCGCGAGCGCAAGAAGGCGCTGATGGCGTCGCTCGACGTCGCCCGCCCGGCGGCGCAGGAGCAGCTGGCGGTGCTCGGGCGCCAGACGAACGTCGAGACGCTGCCGATCGTACCGGGCCAGCAGCCGGTCGATATCGCCAAGCGCGCGCTAAATTCAGCGAAGCTGCAGGGCTTTGACGTCGTCCTGCTCGACACCGCGGGCCGTCTCCACGTCGACGACCAGCTTATGGGCGAGATGAAGGCGGTCGCGGCCGCCTCCAACCCGACCGAGACGCTGCTCGTCGTCGACAGCCTTACCGGCCAGGACGCGGTGAACGTCGCCAAGGGCTTTGCCGCCGAGGTCGACCTCTCGGGCGTGATCCTGACCCGCATGGACGGTGACGCCCGCGGCGGCGCGGCGCTGTCGATGCGCGCGGTCACCGGCAAGCCGATCAAGTTCGCCGGCGTCGGCGAGGCGCTTGACAAGCTTGAGGCCTTCCACCCGGACCGCGTCGCGGGCCGCATCCTCGGCATGGGCGACGTCGTCAGCCTGGTCGAGCGCGCCGCGGAAACGATCAAGGTCGAGGAAGCGGAGAAGCTCGCGGCCAAGATGGCCAAGGGCAAGTTCGACCTCGACGATCTCTGGGCCCAGCTTCGCCAGATGCAGCGCATGGGGGGCCTCGGCGCGCTCGCCGGCATGATGCCGGGCCTCAAGGGCATGAAGGGCGCCATGGACCAGGCGCAGAACAGCAAGGCGCTGGTCCATATGGAAGCGATGCTGTCGTCTATGACGGCTAAGGAGCGCGCCAAGCCCGAGATCATCAATGCTAAGCGCAAGATCCGGGTCGCCAAGGGCTCGGGAACGACGGTCCAGGAGATCAACAAGCTCCTGAAGATGCATCAGGAAATGTCGACCGCGATGAAGCGGCTCAAGAAGATGGGCGGCCTCGGAAAGCTCGCGGCGATGTTCAACAAAGGCGGCTTGGAAGGCGCGCTCGGCGGACTTGCCCCCCCGGGCGCGCTGCCTCCTGGCGGAATGCCGGGACTTGGCGGGGGAGGCGCGGGCCTCCCCGGCCTTGGCGGCGCCTCACCCTTCAACCTGCCTCCTGGTTTCGACAAATTCTCTAAAAAATAAAGTGATTTAAGGAAGGATATTATATGGCAGTTTCAATTCGTCTTTCGCGTAGCGGCTCCAAGAAGCGCCCCTATTATCGGATCGTCGTGGCCGACAGCCGCAACGCCCGTGACGGCCGCTTCATCGAGAAGGTCGGTACCTACAACCCGCTCCTGGCAAAGGATTCGCCCGAGCGCGTGAAGCTCGACAACGACCGCATCAGCCATTGGCTCAGCGTCGGCGCGCAGCCGTCGGACCGCGTCCTCCGCTTCCTCGATGCGGCCGGCCTCAAGGAGCGCACGGCGCGCAACAACCCGAAGAAGGCGGAGCCGGGCGAGAAGGCCAAGGAGCGCATCGAAGAACGCGCCAAGAAGGCAGCGGACGCTGAAGCCGCGGCCGCCGAGGCTGCTGCTGCTCCGCAGGAAGAGGCTGAAGCCGTGGTAGCCGAAGAGGTCGAGGCCGCGACTGCAGAGCCGACCGCCGAGGCGGAGACCGTCGCCGAACAGACTGCGGAGCAGCCCCCTGCTGCCGAGGAAGCTCCGGCTGCCGAGGAAGGTCCTGCCGCTGAGGCTGAAGCCACCAACGAGGGCGAATCCGCCGCCGAGCCGGCCGAGGGTGCGGACGACGTCGCTCCGCCGAGCGCGGAATCGCCGCAGGCTGCCGAGGCGAGTGCCGAAGGTCAGTCGAGCGAGGAGCCCGCTGAGGGCGCCGCCGAGGACGCCAAGGCCTGAGCATGAGCGAGAGCGGCGAGCGTAGGATTGCGCTCGCCGCAATAGCAGGCGCGCACGGCGTGAAGGGCGAGCTTCGCCTGAAGCTGTTCACGGACAGCGCTGATAGCCTGTCGCGTCATCAAAGCCTGTACGTAGGAGGCGCTGAGCGGCGCCTCCTTTCGATTCGGGAAAGCGGCAAAACCGCCGTCGCGCGCTTCGAAGGCATTGGTGACCGCTCGGCCGCCGAAGCCTTGCGCGGATCACTGATTGAGGTCGAACGCGCCGCGCTGCCCACGCTCGAAGAGGGCGAATATTATCACGCTGACCTGATCGGTTTGCCTGCTGTCGACCGGGAAGGCCGCCCCGTCGGCAAAGTCGCGTCGGTCGAGAATTACGGCGCTAGTGACCTACTCGAGATCGAGCTTGTGGACGGCCGGCGGTCGCTGATTCCCTTCAAGCCGGGGATTGCGGACCTCGAGGAGGGCCGGATCCTTCTCGACCACGAATTTCTCGCCTAGCTGCCGGTCTCGGCTTCTTCCAACTCGCCGATCGGTTCGCGCCAGCGCGGGCATTCAGCACACAGATCGTTGCGGATCGTCGTCGCGGCGACACCGCCTTCACCCATCGCGTGGCTGATCTGGTCAAGCCCGTGAACCACGTCGCCTGCTGCATAGAGGCCGGGGACACTTGTCCGCTGGTGGCTGTCGCACAGGAAGCAGCCGTCCTCGGCCAGCTTCGCGCCGACCATTTCGCCGAGTGATGTGTGGGTGTCCGAGCCGAGCGCGGGATAGACGCTGTCGAACGTGTAGTGGCCCTCGGCGGTGTCGACGACGATGCAATCGCCCGTGATCGCCACCGCGTGCGCCGGGCCGTCGACGCATTCGATCCCCGCATCCTTGAGTCGGGCCTGATCCTTCGGCCCCAATCGCAGCGCTGTGTCTGGTGCGATGAGCGTCACGTCAGCCGTGTAGCTGCGGATGAAGACCGCTTCGGCAACGCCATGGCTGTCGCTGCCGATTACGCCGACCTTCTTGTCGGTGACTTCATAGCCGTCGCAGATGGGGCAGTAGCGGATCAGCCCTCGCGCAAGCGCGTCGTCGTGAAGTTCCTCGTCCATCGGGGGACGCCGGTTGGTGACGCCAGTTGCAAGCAGGACGGTTCGAGCAATGGCTTCACCCGAGCCCCAGGTCGCGGTGAACAGCCCCGTCTCCGGATCGCGCTCAAGCTTCGTCACATGCTCGGTCTCGATCTTCGCGCCATATTTGCAGGCCTGGTCGCGCATGAGCTTTAGAAGCTCGGTGCCTTTGATGCCGTCCGGATAGCCGGCGTGATTATGAGTGCAGGGGATCCACGACGCCCGGCTCTTGCCGCCGTCGACGACGAGAATGTCCATGTGAAATCGGGCGAGATAGATGGCGGCCGTCAGCCCGGCGGGGCCTCCGCCGACGATGAGGCAATCGAGGGTTTGCTCGTCCATGCGCAGCCCAATGGATTGTGATAGCGGCGGTTCCCATGCCGTTCCGCGTTTCAGTCCTGACTCTCTATCCCGACATGTTTCCGGGCCCACTCGGTGCGAGCCTTGCCGGTCGCGCGCTGCATGAGGGCACGTGGAGCCTCGACGCCACGAACATCCGCGACTTCGCGACGGACAAGCACCGCAGCGTTGACGACACGCCCGCAGGCGGCGGGGCAGGGATGGTACTTCGGCCAGACGTGCTCGCCGCGGCGATCGACAGCGTCGCCGATGGCCGTCCGATGCTCGCGCTCACGCCGCGTGGCGCGCCTCTGACACAAGAGCGGGTGCGCCAGCTCGCCGCGGGCGAGGGGGTGATCCTGCTCTGCGGCCGGTTCGAGGGATTCGACGAGCGCATCTTCGAGGCTAGGGACCTCGAACCCGTGTCAGTCGGCGACTATGTCCTCTCTGGCGGAGAGCTTGGCGCGATGGTGATCCTGGACGCTTGCGTAAGGCTGCTCCCCGGGGTAATGGGCGCGGCCTCCAGCGGAGAAGAAGAGAGCTTCGAAACGGGGCTGCTCGAATATCCGCACTATACCCGGCCTGTTCAATGGGAAGGGCGCACGATCCCCGAGGTGCTGCGGTCGGGGGATCATGCGAAGATCGCGGCGTGGCGACACGAACGCGCGGTCGAAGATACACGGCTACGGCGGCCGGACCTGATCGAGCGCCACGGGGGCGTATCGCAGGCACCGCCCTCTGGCGCGCGGCGAAGAGATACGAAGGCTGACAAGAAATGAACCTGATCCAGACCCTCGAGCGCGAGGCCATTGAAGCACTGACCGCCGAGAAGAAGGTCCCCGAATTCCGCCCCGGTGACACGCTCCGTGTCGGCGTGAAGGTCATCGAAGGCGACCGCACCCGCGTCCAGGCGTTCGAAGGCGTGTGCATCGCCCGCTCGAACAAGGGCGTCGGCTCCAGCTTCACCGTCCGCAAGATTTCGTTCGGCGAAGGCGTCGAGCGCGTCTTCCCGCTTTATTCGCCGATCATCGACAAGATCGAGGTCGTGCGCCGCGGCGACGTCCGCCGCGCCAAGCTCTACTACCTGCGTGGCCGTACCGGTAAGGCCGCTCGTATCGCCGAGCGCCGCGACGTCCGCCGCGACGTTCAGGGCGCCGAGACCGAGCAGAAGGCCTGATCGCCTTCGAGGGCTTGCCCGGCAGACTAAAGCAGTCCTAGCAAGAGGGGCGTCCC
>Ga0105248_10002344_pt1 | contig 21012 bp, 19 predicted proteins | sample KBSS34metaG_FD_81524 | JGI IMG/M metagenome (GOLD analysis project Ga0105248, IMG submission 81524) | Switchgrass rhizosphere microbial communities from Kellogg Biological Station, Michigan, USA - KBS S3-4 metaG | ecosystem: Host-associated > Plants > Roots > Rhizosphere > Soil | place...
CCAGCATCTCGAGCGCCGAGCGTTGCTCACCATCGCCGGCGAGCACCAGGTCCCATCCTTCGACGCCCGCGTCGGCGCGATACAGTGCGAAAGCTTCGATCAGCCGCGCCAGATTCTTCTTCTCGATGAAGCGGCACGATCCGAAAAAATACTGCGTCGGCAGTCCTAGCTCCGCCCGAATCGCCGCGCCGGCAGCGCGCGCGGCATCTGCACCCAGCCGGAAATGGTCGTTATCGACGGCGTCATAGCCGAGAAAGACCCGATCGGCCGGCAAGCCGAGCCGCTCCGCATAGGCGCGTTGGGGTTCGCCGCCGACCAGCGCCGCGTCGCACAGTCGGACGATCCGACGCTTCAGCGCCTCGCGGAGGCGCGTTCGATCGTGGTCGTGCTCGGTTGATTCCGAAAGCAGGATCGCGTGGCGGCGCCGCCGCCGCGCCCAGCGCAGCATCGTCAACGCTTCGCTGTGCGACCAGCCGGTGATGCAGACAATGTCCGGGTCGGCGGCGTCGAGTGCGGCTTCGGTCGCGGCGACGATCGCTTGCGCCGATTGCTCCTCGAGCGCAGTGCCGAACAGCACCCGCCGCTCGAACCGCGTCTCGCCTTCGCGCGGTTCCCACGCATAGACGAGGCTGCGCCGCGCACCCTCGATCCCGGTCACCGGAAGCCGTTCCGCGGCAGCGTTTACGCGCGCAAGCTGGTAGGGGCCCATCATTCGAAAATAGATAACTGCGCGGCGGGCAAGTCCTTGTGCAGGAACTGGCCCCGAATCGTCCTGCTCGCCCCTCATCGGACATTCTCTCGGGCATCGGCCTCGCCAATGTCCAGCGGTAAGCCGTACGGCACACGCGTCCTTACCCGAAATATCAACCGCTCGCGCACGACGAGGCCTCGAGCATCAATCGCGCCGGAATCTAGCCGATGGCGCCTCGCCTGGACCAGCCGGAAATCCAACGAAATTGACGAACTTTACGGCTGCCATTCGTCAGTCCTCTCGCCTCGTCGCGCGGACGTCCGGCGCACGAATGGGCGGGAAGCGAGCGGGCGCCAGCCGCAGTACGCACGCGTGTTCCGTCCTTGTTCCATTCGGATCGCGTAACGACAAAATTCCTACAAAACAAGCCGTTACGGGATAAGGCCCATGCCGCTCCGTTTGCAGCCCGGCGGGAGAGTCGGCGGCTCTGGACCTTGGCGCGAGCGCTGGTGTAAGCGCGGCATCTGCACGCGCCGACACCCGCGGCGCTCCAACAGCCGCAGGGAAATCGCGCACCGCATGAGCAAGACCGCTTTGATCACCGGCGTGACGGGCCAGGATGGCGCCTATCTGGCCGAGCTCCTGCTCGCCAAGGGCTATGACGTCCATGGCATCAAGCGGCGCTCTTCGTCCTTCAATACCGGCCGCATCGACCACCTCTATCAGGATCCGCACGAACGCGGCGCGCGATTGCATCTCCATTATGGCGACATGACCGACAGCACCAACCTGATCCGGATCGTGCAGGAAGTGCAGCCCGACGAAATCTACAATCTCGCGGCGCAGAGCCATGTGCAGGTGAGCTTCGATACGGCCGAATATACCGCGAACGCCGACGCAATCGGCACGCTGCGGCTGCTCGAGGCGTTGCGGTTGCTCAAGCTCACTGACCGGACACGCTTCTACCAGGCCTCGACTTCCGAGCTCTACGGGCTGGTGCAGGAAGTCCCGCAAAACGAGAAGACGCCCTTTTATCCGCGTTCGCCTTATGCCGCGGCGAAGCTCTATGCCTATTGGATCACGGTCAATTACCGCGAGGCTTATGGCATCCATGCGTCGAACGGCATCCTGTTCAACCATGAAAGCCCGATCCGGGGCGAGACCTTTGTCACGCGCAAGATCACGCGCGCCGTGGCGGCAATCCATCTCGGCCTCCAGGACAAGCTGTGGCTCGGCAATCTCGATGCGAAGCGCGACTGGGGTCATGCACGCGACTATGTCGAGGGCATGTGGCGGATCGTGCAGCAGCCACAGGGCGACGATTTCGTGCTCGCGACGGGCGAGACGCGGCAAGTTCGCGAGTTCGTGACGCGAGCCTTTGCCGAGGTCGGGGTAACGATCGAATGGCACGGCGAAGGTGTCGACGAGAAGGGCAGCTGCGCGCAGACGGGTCGCGAGCTGATCGTCGTCGATCCGCGCTATTTCCGCCCGACCGAAGTCGACCTGCTGATCGGCGATCCCACGAAGGCGCGCGAGAAGCTTGGCTGGACCGCGCGGACGAGTTTTGCCGAACTCGTTGCCGAAATGGTGCGCGAGGATCTGAAGACGGTGGCGCAGGAGGCTACCATGCGCCGGCCGGACGAAGATCAGGTCGTTCCTTCCTACGCCGTGCGCTGACCGCAAGGATGGCCGAGCTTCCTTTTTCGTTGCGCGGCAAGCGCATATGGGTCGCGGGACATCGGGGAATGGTCGGCCGCGCGATCGTCCGACGGCTCGAGTCGGAGGATTGCGAGATCGTCACTGCGGACCGCGAACGGTTCGACTTGCGCGACCAGGCCGCAGTCAATTCCTGGATGGCGGAAACGCGTCCGCAGCTGGTCTTCCTCGCGGCGGCGCGCGTCGGCGGGATCAAGGCCAACAACGAGCGCCCGGCGGAATTCATTTACGACAATATGATGATCGAGGCGAACGTGATCGAGGCTGCGCGCCGCGTCGCGGTCGACAAGCTCGTGTTCCTCGGGTCCTCGTGCATCTATCCCAAGGAAGCACCGCAGCCGATACACGAAGAGGCGCTACTCACCGGCCCGCTCGAGCCGAGCAACCAATGGTACGCGATCGCCAAGATCGCGGGCATCAAACTGTGCCAGGCCTATCGCGCGCAATATGGCTGCGACTTCATCTCCGCGCAGCCGACCAATCTCTACGGACCGTTCGACAATTTCAATCTCGACAGCAGCCACGTCGTTCCGGCGCTGATCCGCAAGGCGCATGAAGCCAGGGAGGCGGGAGCGGCGACGCTGCCGGTGTGGGGAACCGGCCGGCCGCTGCGCGAACTGCTGCACGTCGACGACCTTGCCGACGCGCTCATATTTCTGGCGCAACATTATTCGGATGCCGCGATCGTCAACATCGGCTCTGGCGAGGAGATCAGTATCGCCGACCTCGCGCACCGCATCGCCGCGATCATCGGCTTCACCGGCGACGTCGAATTCGACTCGAGCAAGCTCGACGGTACGATGCGCAAATTGGTCGACAACGGCCGGATCCGCGCACTCGGCTGGCAGCCACGGATCGGACTTGCGGAAGGCCTGGCTGGCGTCGATGCCTGGTATCGCGCCAATCGCGAGAAGTTGCGCGCCTGATCCCAAGCTCTGCGCGAATCGCCTGTTTCCGGAATAAAACTAGGTAAAACAAATGTTTAAACGATCGCGATTTCGCTTGCGAGGGCACTGCGCCTGACCTACACCCATCGCGCTGCACAAAGCGCGGAAGACAGCGCGCGAAAATCTCCATTGCGCTTCGGTCAGGGAGCAATACTGCGCGCCATGAACGTCGGACATTCCGCCTTCGTCACGGCGCCCCGAGCGGTGAAACGTAGCGCACGCAGCAGCAGCCAATTGCTCCAGCTGATCGGCGGCATCCTGGTATCCGCGGTTCTGCCGTTCCTGATCTTCTTCCAGGCCCGCTCGCAGGACTATCAAGCCTTTGTCGGCTTCTATTATGTGCTATGGGGAACGATGGCGGCGGTCGTCGTCGGTCATTATTTCTATGCGCGGCTGGTCTATTTCCCGGGCGCACGCGCGACTTCCTATATCGCGCCCACCTTTTGCGCGAGCTTCGCCGTGCTGCTGGCGGCCTTCTTCTTCCTTCGCATCGACTATGGCCGCATCCATTTCGCGCTGAGCTGGGCGCTTTGCCTTGCGTGGTACTACGGCTGCCACTTCGTTTCGGTGCGAACGACGCGGCCCCGCCGGCTCGGCGTCGTCCCGGTCGGCGCGGCGCCGAACCTCCAAGGCCTTCCGTACGTCGAATGGGTGACTCTCGATGAGGCCGGCATGCACCTTCCAGGGTGCGACGGGATCATTGCCGATTTCCGGGCCGACCTGCCCGACGCCTGGGAACGCCTGATCGCGGAGACTGCGATCTCCGGAGTGCCGGTCTATCATTTCAAGCAAATCCAGGAATCGCTCACCGGGCGCGTCGAGATCGAGCATCTCTCAGAGAACAATTTCGGCTCGCTGATCCCAGGCGCGGCCTATATCGCGATCAAGCAGGCGATCGACACGGTGGCCGCGCTCGTTCTGGGGGCGATCCTGCTGCCTGCGCTGTTGCTGGTCGCGATTGCCGTCAAGCTGACGTCGCGCGGACCGATCCTATTCCGCCAGAAGCGCATGGGATACCGCGGCAGAATCTTCACCATCTACAAGTTCCGCACGATGCACGACGCGACGCGCCAAGCGGAATCGCGCGACAGCACGATCACGCGCGACGCGGACGATCGGGTTACGTCGATCGGCCGCTTCCTTCGCCGTACGCGGATCGACGAGCTGCCGCAGATCATCAATATTCTGCGCGGCGAGATGAGCTGGATTGGCCCGCGACCGGAAGCGGTTCCCCTAAGCGAATGGTATGAGGCGGAGATACCGTTCTACCGCTATCGCCACATCGTCCGCCCGGGCATCACCGGCTGGGCGCAAGTCAACCAGGGGCACGTCTCCGAAATCGAAGACGTGCTCGCCAAGCTCCAGTTCGATTTCTACTATGTCCGCTATTTCTCGCCGTGGCTGGACGTGCTGATCGTGCTGCGCACCGGACGGACCGTCCTGACCGGATTCGGCTCAAAATAGCCGTTTTCCTCCGCCGGGTACCCGAGTTCGCGGCAAAGGTCGCCGCAGATCTGATTCACCAGCGCGAGTTGCTCGTCGTCCCAGCGGACCAGCGGGGCCGGGCGGATCGTGAGAATCTCGCTCGACTGCGGACGCGTGGCGAACACTCGATTGAGCCGCGAATGCCAGCTGCCCCGCAATTGCGGGGGCAGGATCGGGGATTGCGGCTCAGGCACAGCATCGACAAAGGCAGCAATGCGCCCAAGCGCACCTGCGGCATCCTTGAGTAGTGAATCGCTGGAAATGACGAGGAGCGGACACGGTGTCTGCTGCCAGGCGAGAATGCGATCGACCCATTCGTGCAATCGTTCGCTGAGCCAGGGGCCAGGTGGAATCTCCGGCCGGGCGAATTCCCCGGTGAACACCCGCCACACGACTACCGATTCGATCGTTCTGCGCGGATCGCGGTGAATGAGGATAACTTTCGCCCGCTCGCGTAACCAATTGCCTACGGACGAAAATTGCGACTCGGCCAGATTCTGGAATTGCGGATCGCACCAATGAGTCTTGCAAATCACCCGCTCGGCGCGACGCAAGACACTATGCGCACGGCGCGGCCCCCACGCTCGCGCGATCAGCGCGTCGATTGGCAGATAAAGGCTGTCATTGGCTTCCAAGGGCCATTTGTAGGATCGGAACGCCGGAAAGTTGCGGCGCAGGAAATCGATCGTCAAATGGGTGCCCGAGCGCATGTATGACGAGACGACCACAGGATCGCCGCACGTCGCGAGGAACTCGGAACTCAGGCGCTCGACCACTTTAGTGCACCGTCGACTGACTGGCGGCCGCGGGCCCGGCAAGCAGCCTATCCCAGGACGCGATGGTTGCTCGACGGCGATAATGCTGTTCGATCATCGCCCGTGCGGCTGCACCGTCGCGAGCACAGCGAACCCTATCGCCGGCATAGGATTCGATCACGGCAGTCAGCCGCGCCGAATCCCCCGGCGCGACGACTTCGCCGCAGCCGGCCGCCCGCACCAATCGCGCGATTTCGCCGTCGGCGTCGGTTACGGCGACAATGGGACGGCCGGCTGCGGCGATACCGTAGAATTTGCTGGGAACGATCAGGCCTTCCAGCTCGGGACGAAGCGACAGCCAGTGAATGTCGCCGACGGCGAGACTGTCGGCCAATCGTTCGCGCGGCTGGAAAGGGCGAAAGAGGATGTTGTCGAGTTGCTCCCGTGCCGCCACGGCCGAGAGCGGGTCGCTGCCGTGTCCCGCACCGATCATGAGGAATAGGATGTCTTTGCGCGCCCGCAGCCGCCGCGCCGCGCCGAGCATCGTTTCGGCTTCGTGTGCACGACCCAAGTTTCCGGAATATGCCACTACGAAACGATCTCCGATTCCCCACTCATGGCGCAAAGTGCATGCCTCCCGCGACAAGGGTCGAATCATTTCGTCATCGCTCCAGTTCGGCATGACAGCTATTCGGCTCGGCGAAATTCCTTCCGACGCAAGCCGCTCGGCCATGCGCTCGCCTATGACGACGTTGAGACCCGATCCCTCGAGCGACCAATTGCGCAGCTTTCGCAATACGGTCCCGAAACGGCCACGCAAGGCCTTTATGCCCAGTTCGCCCGCAACCTCCGGATAGAGATCCTGCAGCCAGGTAACCGAACGCGCTCCGCGCAGCCGCGCTGCAACGACACCCAGCACCGACAGCAAGGGAGGATCGGTCTTGGTGACCAATATGTCGTCGCGTCCGACGAGCGACAACATGGCAACGAATGCAGAGAGATAGAAGGAAAGATAGTCGACCATGCGGCCGGCAATACCGGCGCGCCCAAACCGCGATGTCCAGATGCGGAAAACCGATACCCCGCAAAGCGTTTCGCGCGCCTGCAGCCGAGCGCGCGCATCGCCGTAGAGCTGTCGGCTCGTTATCACCGACACGCGCCAGCCACGTTCGGCCAGCGCTTCCGCGAGGTCGGTCAAGATCTGCGCCGTGGCGGATTGGTCGGGTCGATAGAAGCGATTGACGAAGATGATGCCGGGCGATCCGTTCGTCACGGCGCTGATAGCCCATCCACGCACCGCAATATCCCCCCGTTTCGGCAAGACGGGTTCACGGGGAACGCGCCGCGCCGGCGCGGCACCCGCCGGGGCTGGACCCACGGCCGCCGGCTTTGGAGCAGTCCGGCCATCCTGGCATGCGCGGTCGAGGCGGAATCCGTCACGATGACCGACGGGCCAACTGCGGCGTGTTTCGTCCGAGCCAGCGGGCTAGAAGGTAGAACCCCACCAGCGGCATGAACGCGATGGTGATGAACATGATACTGCGCATGCCGAGCATCGCCGCGAAAAAGCCAGTGCCATAGTAGACAAGGTCGAGGTTCGTGCGCGCGGCGAGCCCCACTTTCGTCCACGTCGCGGCAAGCGATCCGAGCACGAACGAACAAAGAATTGCGGTGGGCCAACCCGCGATGAGGTAAGCCTCGCCAACAAATGTAACCGCGATCGTGTACCCTCCTCCGGTATTGAGCGCGGATTCGATACTCGTCGCCAGGTCGACCGGTTTGTCTGGCCAAATTGCACGCGGGACCCATTTGGTGAATATCTGCTCCACGATATCCCAGCCTTGGAACGGATAGACATCGGGGAAGACCTGCATCACGCGCGCGATCGAAACCAGATTGTTGTCGATCATGAAGCCGCGAGACTGGTCGACAACCGCCGCCGCACCGCGCGTCGCCATGTAGTCGCCGAGGCCGACGTTTCGAAAATCGAGCATGAACCCGGAAACGAACCATAATATCGTGATCGAGAGCGCCGCAAAGGCGATGACTTTCATGCTCCTAACTTCACTGCTCGCGACGAAATATGTAGATATGAAGATCCCAGCAAAGATCAGGACGCGATTGCGCGCGCCGTCGGAGATGAAAAAGAACAGCATAAAGGCGAGGAGCGCCGCAACGATCAGCTTGTCCCAATTGCTGAAGCGCTTGGCATTGGCATAAATATACCCGGCCAGCGCCGCGCTCGGATAGGCAAGAAGTTGCAACTCGGTGAGGAATGAAACCCAGCCACCGATGCGCGAACGTTGCCAAGGTCGCTCAAAACGGCCAGCAAGCATATAGTGGGCGACTTCGATCGGGTTGAATTTCACCGACAGGAACACCCAAAAGAATGCCAGGGCGAACAGGGCGCAGAACAACCAGAATATTTGGCGCGGCGCGAGGTTGGGGAGCCTCGTCCGTCCGATACCGAGGGTGACCGGAAGTGGAAAATGCCGCCCGATCGCCAGAAACGCCATGCCTGTCAAAACGATCTGGCACGAAGCGGCCGCATTGCCGGTATAGCCGCTATACAGCACCAGGACACGTGGGTGCAGAAACTCCGCAAAGGTCAGGAAATAGAGTCCGAAGATCGCAACGATATCCACGCGATTCAGCGTTCGGATGCCGACAGACCCTTCGATCCCAAAGGCCGAGGCCAGCGTGATTCCCATGACATATGCGCCGAAGCGATAGATATCGATTTCCGGCCCCGTGGTCGGCAACGACAGGCCCGTCATCAGGCACCCGACGCAGATCACGACCGTCGACAGTAGCTTGCGCGCGGGATCTTCGGGGGTGACGAAAACGCCGCTCGCCGAAACAATCTTGTCAGCCATCAATCAGCCCTGTCCGGAACCATAACGTGCCTAGGCCGAGACCGCCGCGGCGACAACCATTAGCGTTGAATCCCGCGATCCAATGAGGCACGACGGGTAAGCTCGCGAGTGCAGCTTGGCGTGCGCCCGCAGAATGCATAGCTAAAACTTCACACTTCCTAGTGTATTTTGCTCAGCAATCTCGCGATGCCTCATATATTGAGCCAGAATATGCATTATAGACTGATGTAAATCTTCGACAATTCCATAATTCGAACAGTCGACATGCAGGTTGACGTCCACTTTCGTGCGGGCCGGCCCTCCGGAGAAGCCGGTCATCGAGATCGTCCGAATGCCCATTTCTCTAGCCCGATCGAGTGACCGGACGATATTTGGCGAACTCCCCGAAGAGCTGATGGCGATCAGAAGATCGCCCGCCTCTCCCATCGATTCGAGCTGGTAAGAGAATATTTCGTCATAACCCAGATCGTTGGCGATCGCCGAGATAAGTTCGATAGTTGCCGAAAAGCTATGCACTTTGGGCCGCATCGACGTACCGTTCCGAATGCCCTTAAGGCAGTCACACACCAGATGGTTGGCGATCGCCGCCGATCCACCGTTGCCGCACGAGTAAATGCGCTTTCCCGCCAACACCGTTTCTTTCAGGAGCGCCCCAGCAGCGCTCACTGCGTCGAAATCGATGGTGGCGGCTGCCGCGGCCATGCGCCCGTAATATGCCTCGGCATAAGCGCCGGCGTCCGGGAACAATTGATCTGGAAAATAGTGCACGAATGGGCTCCGGCGATCAGCGCGGGTTGTAGAACAGGATACGCGTACCCAACGGTTCAAATTTGAACTGGACGCGGCGCAACCCGACGGCATTGGCGATGGCATCATGCCGATCCTCGGCGGCGTAGAACATCATAAATCCACTCTGTCCAGCACCCAGCAGCTTTCCGCCGAGTGCTCCTGCGGCGGTCGCCCGGGCATACCAATTGTCGATCGACGTGTTCGAAATCCCTGCGGTCAGGGACTTCTTCAGCGACCAATTCTCGTCGAGAATATGTCCGAAACTATCGAGGTGGCCGGCGCCGAGCTCATCGCGGAGGACGCGCGCCAGTTCAGCCATGCGCTTGAGCGCAGCCTGCTTGCCCGCGTCGGCACTGGTCTCCGCAGCCTGGCTTGCCAGAATCGCAGAGGCGCTCCGCGTCGACCCAGTAAAAAAGACGATGATGCGTCGCTCGAGCAGGTCGCGCAGTTCGCGACGCATGATTACGGGTGAAACGGACACGCTTTCATCCGGCCTGAACTCGATCAGGTTCAACCCGCCGAACGCCGCCGCATATTGATCCTGCTTGCCAATCGGCTGGCCACAGCGCTCGATCTCGATCTCGCAGCTCAGCCGAGCCAGGTCGTCGGCCGACGCATGACGCCCCTCATAGGCATGGAGCACATTGAGCAGGCCGACGGTGAACGTCGACGAAGAGCCGAGTCCCGTGCCGCGTGACGGAATATCGGCTGTCGTGGTGATCTCCACGCCGCCACGGAGGCCTTGCATTTCGAACGCCGCCCTGACCAGCTCGTGTTCGATCTCCGCGAGCGACTGGACTTCCTCGGTCCTGGAATAGGCAAGCCGGATCCCGCCATCGAACTTTCGGTTGATGCTTACATAGACGTATTTGTCGATCGCGGTGCTCAGCACCGCTCCGCCATGCTCGCGATAGAAGGCCGGGAGGTCGCTACCGCCGCCGACGAAGCTCATCCGCAGAGGGGTCTGGCTAATGATCACGGCCGCGCTGCGCTCTGTTCAAGTGTCCGCGACCGATCCGCCGCCTCGTCGTGGCACAACAACTTGTCGTCGATGTCCAAATCGGACAGCGCCTCGGACTTTCGTCGTAGCAGGGACACGTCCGCAACTGCCAGCGGTTTGCGCCCGTCCCTGCCCCCGGCAAGCGTCGCTGCCTGGGTCACCGCGATGCCTCTTGCGCGACGATTTCGCGAACGGCGCGGTGCACGGCTTCGGTCGATCCCAGCTTTGGGTTCCAGCCCGTGTCTTGCAGTCGCTGCACCGAATAGTGGAAGCGCGGAACATCCCCTATCCAGCCGCGATTGCCATCGCCGAAACGGATTTCCGCGAGGGGTTGGCACGCATCGCGCACCGTCTCGGCAATAAACCGAACGGTTACACCCGCATCGCTTGGTCCGATGTTATAGACTGCAAACGGTTCCCGCCGATCGGCGATATGCAGCATCGCGGCGACGAGGTCGGTGACGTGGAGATAAGCCTTTTGCTGCGTTCCATCGCCAAGCACGTCGAGTTGATCGGGTGTCGCGCGTAGCTTGTGCACGAAATCCAGGATGACGCCGTGCGTGGCCGGCGTGCCAATCACATTCGGGAAGCGAAACACTGACGCTCGCTCTACATAGGCCTCATGGGCGGCGCGCAACTGCGCCTCGGACGCCAGTTTCATCGCACCGTAATTCGAGATCGGCAACAATGGCCCAATGTCTTCGTGGATCAGCCGCTCCCCGTGATCGCCATAGATGGCGGAGCTGGACGCGAAGTGCATCGTCTTGATGTCGCGCCGCTTCATTACGTCCAACAACGCCACCGTGGTGAGAAATGTCTGACGCAGATCGACACGATAGTCCGCCACCCCAGCTGGAATGTCCGAGTTGGCCGCCAGATGCCAGATTTCAGCGACATCATAACCCGCGATCGCGCGTTCGACCTGGTCCGGCTCGCTGCAATCGACTTGCACCCAGGAAAAGCCCGGCCGCAGGTCTAAAGGAGCCAGCGCTTCCCGCGTCCCTCGCGAAAAATCGTCGGCCACCAGTACTTCGCACCCGCGGTCGAGCAACGCGCCTGCCAAATTCACGCCGATGAACCCGGCGCCTCCCGCAATCAGATGCAACGACAAAACCCCGCTCTCCTTCGTGCTGCTTCGCTCGACGAGCGCGACCAACTCGGCAATCTCACAGGGCCAGCCGCGCGCGTGCCAGACACCAGGCCGCGACGTGGTGGACCACGGGCATATCTCCCGCGCCAAGTGCGCAGTCGATCTCATGCGGAGTCATCAGCCGCACTTCGATCTCTTCGAGGTCACCCGAGTCGGGCGTAGCGACGAGTTTGCAATCGCGCGCGGCAAAATAGTTACCCAAAGATCCCCTCTGATTGCCGTTGTCCACAAACGCCCCGAGATGCAACAACTCAGTCGGCGAATAGCCGGTCTCTTCGACTAATTCGCGACGACAGGCAGCCTCGGGCGCCTCTTCCTGTCCAAGGAAACCAGCAGGGAACGACAGCCCCCAACGCCGGGGTCCGTGCTTATAGCTCCATAGAGTGACGATCTCGCCATTCGGCGTCTGCGGGACACACACCACAAAATGCGGCAGGTCGACGCGATAGAAATCGTCGACCTCCTCGCCGCGTGAGGTGCGGACGCGTTCGCGTGTCACGACGACATAAGGACGGGCCGCGAACAGCTCTTCCGATCCCAACACGGTCCAAGCCTGCCGCATGGCGCTCCTCAAATTAACCAGGGGCGAAAGTCCAGCCGATGATCGTGCGCGGAATTTCGCTTACCGATTTCGATCACAGGATTTCCCGTGATGACAGGGCAGGTTCGCATGTCGCGTTTGCCTTTGGAACCTGGCGACAGCACCGCGCCTGTTCAGAAATCGACAGCATAGTAAAGCCAGGTGCCTGCGCCAAAGCGGCCGAGTCATAGGCCGCAATAGCCATGCCGCAAGGTTCGGGACGGCGCACAACCGACGTTCGCGAGATATCACCAGGCGAGCGGGCCTCGGCAAGCGCGCGCCGTCATTGGGAAATCAGCGATTCGACGAGCGAGTCCAAGGCTCCGCCCGTGAACTTCACGGCGCGAATGCCGGCGGCCTCCGCCGCCGCCAGGTCGCTGTCCTTGTCGCCAACCAACAGGGAACGCGCGGGATCGACGTTCCAGCGCGCAATCAAGTCGAGAATCATGCCCGGGCGCGGCTTCCGGCATTCCGACTCGCGTGCGAACTCGGTGACCACGCCGTCGACATGAAAGGGGCTGTACCGGAATTCGTCGATGTGCGCGCCAAGCGCATTCAGATGCGCCTGCATATGGTCGTGCAGCGCGCGCACATCGGCCTCGCCGTAGTAGCCGCGCGCGATCCCCGCCTGGTTGGTGACCACGAAGACGTAGAGATCGCGCTCGTTGGCGATCCTGACCGCCCGCTCGGCACCTGCGATCCACTCGAGCCGATCGACCGAGCCGACATAGCCGTGGTCGACGTTCAACACACCGTCGCGATCCAGGAACAGTGCACCGCGCCTGCGGAGCGCGGGGATTTCGCGCTGTGCACGTTCGAACGCCTCGGGTACGCCAATGTCGAGGAAATAGCCGTTTGTCGGCATTCCAGCGAGCTGGCCGCGTTCCGCGAGCACGCGCAAGGCGTCGTCTTCGAGCGAACTGAGCGGCGCGAGCAGCTCCAGAAGCGATCTATTGCAGGCAATTACGCCACCGTTGATATAGGCGGTTCCTTCGATGCTGCGATCGCGGCGAAAGCTGCGGATTCGGGTACCATCTAGCTCGACGCTGTTGTAGCGATCAGGCCGATCGATTTCGCGGAGCCCGATGGCGGCGACGGCATTTTCGCAACGGCGCGTTGCAGCAAGCGCGTGGAAGTTGATGCTGAGCCAGGTATCGCCGTTGAGCAGCAGAAAATCGTCGGCGAGCAAGTCGCGCGCATGGAACAGCGCTCCGCCGGTGCCGGCCTGCTCCGGCTCGACCGACACGGTCAAGTTCAATCCGAACGTCGCCGCCGCGACACTGTTCGCGGCAAAATCCTCGATCTGAGCATGTTCGAAATGCGCGAGAAGCGCGATGTCCCGGAATCCGAACCGCCCGATTTCGAACAGCAAATGCTCGAGGAAAGGTGCACCGCCGACCGGCAGCAAGGGCTTAGGAGTCTGCGCCGTCAGTTGCCCTAGCCGCGTGCCGAGCCCCCCACATAGAATGGCGACTTGCGCGCCCGCGCTCACGCGACCGCCGCACGTTCGAACATCGCCGCCTCGACCCCGGCACAGATCGCATGGCCGGCGACGATGTGGACTTGCTGGATGTGCGGCGTATCGGGGCAAGACGCGAGAACCGCTACATCGGCGGTCGCCGCCATCGCCGTCGCGTTGCACCCGCCGAACACAATGATCTTCAACCCCTTGTCGCGCGCCGATTCGATAGCCCGGAGGACGTTCGGCGAACGCCCCGAAGTGGAGATTCCGATGAATATGTCGCCCGGCCGGCCCAGTGCCTGGACCTGGCGGGCGAACACCTGCTCATAGCCATAATCGTTGCCGATCGCCGTCAGCACTGAACTATCGGTGGTCAGGGCAATCGCGGGCAGGCCCGGCCGGTCGAACAGAAAGCGGGAGACGAATTCGCCGGCGATATGCTGCGCGTCGGCGGCACTGCCGCCATTCCCCGCGAGCAGCACCTTGCCGCCGGCACGCAGCGCGGTGACGCACAGAGCCGTGGCCTCGGTCACCGCCTGACGGAACACGTGGGACGCAATCGACTCCTCGATCGTCTCCAGCGTGGCGCGCAGATAGTCGTCTAGAGAGAATTCGCCAGACGCCGCCATGACTCTGCTCCTGTGTGAGTGAACTTTACCGCCGACGCGCGCGGGCCATGGTTGTTGAGTGCCTGGATCAGGCTCTGCCGATCCTCGGGCGCAACCAGGAACATCACGAAACCGCCGCCGCCCGCGCCCGACACTTTCGACGCGCATGCGCCTGCCTTTTCACCGATAGCCTGAAGCTCGCCGATAAGTCCGGTCTCGATTCCCGGTGCAGTGCGCTTCTTGGCTTCCCATGAACGGTGCAATATCTCTGCCATGCTATCGAGCCGGCCGGAGAGCAGTGCCAACTTCATCGCCAGCGCGTCCTCCTTCAGCGTATGCAGCGCGGACAGCGCGTCATCGTCGGCGCGGCGCATCCCGAGCTGCTGGGCTTCGATGATCGTGCTCGATTCACGCGACTGACCAGAGAAGCAGATCACCAGCGACGTCTCGAATTCGGCAAGAACGTGCGGTGCAATCCGCAGCGGATTGACGATCACGTGATCGCCAGGGAGGAATTCGATGAAATTCACGCCACCGAAGGCGGCCGCATATTGATCCTGCCGCCCACCCGCCAGTCCCAGATCCCGGCGCTCGATTTCAAACGCCAGGCGTGCAACCTGATAGGGATCGAGCGGTATGTCGAAATAGGCGCGATAGGCCTCGACAAGCGCGACAACCAGTGCCGACGAAGAGCCGAGCCCGGAGCCCGGCGGGCTATCGACGGAGGTCGTGACGGTGAGGTTGATCCATTCGCCGCCTAGGAACTCATCCACGAATCGCTTGTGCACCGCGCGATGCAGTCGAAGCCGGCCAGCGTCGAGCGTATCGCTCGGCGCGAAGCTCTCGCGCACATCGAGATCGGCCGCGTGCAACCGAACGCCCCCAGTGGCGGGTCCGACGAAGGCATGGGCATAACGATCAATCGTCACATTGAGCACGGCACCCCCATGCTCGTCGCAATAAGGCGAAAGATCGGTGCCTCCGCCTGCGAGGCCAAGCCGAAGCGGCGCCCGGGCACGTATCGCAGGCCGTGCCAGCGAACCGGTGGCGCCGAGCACGGCAGGCCGGACCATGGGAAGTTCGGTCAATGGCTGTTCCGCTCGCGGTTGCGTTTCCATCCCACTCGCAACGCCGCCCAGTTGTAGCGCAAGGAAGAGGCGCACGAACGCGGGCCGGCCAGCCGAGGGATACTCTTGCCCGATAAGACGCCTGATCCCCGCACGCAATGGCTCGACTCGCGGCCCCCTCGTTCCAATAGGCAGCCCGTGCCGAAGGTCGATGCGATGCGGCAACCGAACGTGCTCGCGCTGGGTTCGCCCTCGCGGGCGCCTCACCACGGCGTGGGGCCGCGCCGCGGATTCATCTTCGCCGCCCTCGAATCAGTCGCCGGTCGTCAGAGCAACCACGGCCGGAAATCCAGGCGATAATCGAGCTCGCGGGAGCGCGTGCCGATTGGCTTTGCGGGATTGCCTGCGACGATCGTATAAGGTTCGACGTCACGCGTCACTACGGCGCCCGCCGCGACGACAGCACCCTCGCCAATCGCAATGCCGGGCAGCACGATTGCGCGATACCCGATCCAGACGCGATCGCCAATGATCACGTCGCCGCCGCGATCGGAGAAATCATGTGCCTGCGGGTCGTGTCCAAGTGTCAACAGGCTCGCCTCAGGCCCGATCGACACGTCGCTGCCAGTGCGGATCACATAGCGCCGCCCATCGAGTAGGCAGCCGAAATTGATGACATTTCGGGGCCCGAGCGTCACCTTGCGCCCATTGAGGAAGCGGCAACCCATCTGCACACCGGTGCCGACGCCGAAACCGCCCAGCCAGAGACGCAGATAGCTATGTCGCAGCAGGCGCGACGGGAAGCGCCCGACCAGCGCCTGATAAACCCAGGCGAGGACGCTGCCGGCACTAGCGCGTAGCTGCATGTCAGGCAGTCTTCCGCTCGGCGAACACCGCGATCATGTCCGCGTCAGGACCATGAGTATCGTACGAGATTTCGTAGCCATGCGCCTCGAGCAGCGCGATCAGCGCGCTCCCCTTCTCGAGATAGTAATGCAGTTCGGCACTAATCCAGCGGGGAAAGCGACCCGCACGCATCAGCGCGGGCAACACCTCATATTCGGCACCTTCGATATCGACTTTCATCCAACAATCCTCGCCCACGTCGGGGAGGATCGCCGGCACGCTCAGGACATCGCCATCGTCGCCTTCCGCGGGCGCGACATGTCCCGAATAGGCCATGTGCTGGTGGAAGACCAATTCGCCCTCGCCAGACCAAAGCGCCTTGTTGAGCACTTCGGCGTTCGTGCCATTCGCGGCGAGATTGCGCGCAAGCGCTTCGATATTGTGGGGATTCGCTTCATAGCAGGCTATCCGGACATCCGGATAGCGCCGCGAGGCGAGGACGGCGAAAAGGCCGATATTCGCACCCCCGTCGATGATCTGGGCCGGCCGCTGCGACGGGAAGACATAGCCGCCGCGGATGAACTCGGACGCGACCGAGATATCACCATCTTCGTCACTGCGAAGCTTGAACGTGAAATCATCGCCGTCGCGTGCGAAGCGGATCGTGAGCAGGCCGCGCTGCGACAATCGTCCGAGCAGGCGTTTGATCCGCGCGCGGCGCGCCGCGTTCGCGAACGACGTGGTCTCGAATGCAATCACCAGGAAGATCTTCAGCCGGTCGCCCGGAGATTTCCCCCGATTAGCATGCGGTAACGTGTTCCGTATGGAGCGCAGCACGGACATGTATTCGCCTTTCCAATCAGCACGGCGACGAGGTCGTCGCGCGCACTGCCCCCACATCCGGTGCGCCGACGTCAACTGGAGCAGCCCGACGCTCGCCGAATCGTGCGCAAACTTGGCCGCCCTGGAGATTTCGTCGCTCGCAGCGCTGCTCGTCCATTCAGCTCCATTCCTCGATCAACAAGGCCATGTTGCGCTCCCACGACGCGTGCGCGCGGAACGCCGGCCATCCTGCCGAAGAATATCCTTGTTCGATAAGGCGCTCGATTGCCGCGCGCAACGCCTCGATGTCGTCAGGCGGCATTGTCGGTCCCAGATCGAATTGCGCGACCGTGGTAGTGAGTGGCCCGGGCCCGGATGACGCAAGCACTGGCTTGGCCCAGTTGGACGCGAGCAGCAGGACGCCGCTCTGCGAGACGAACTCCGCCTTGTAGGTTAGCAGGATCGCGTCCGATCCGCCGAAATAGTGCGGAACCTGGTCCTCGGATATGAAGCCCTCGTCGATGCGCACCCGATCCGCGCATCCGAGCTCGACGGCAAGCGCGCGATAATAATCCGCCGGCTTGTCATGTCGCGACGCGACGCGACCGGCCGCGAGCAGCACGGCGCGCGGGACCTGCGAGACCGCGCGGACGCACAGATCGAGGTTCTTGCGATCCGCGATATAGCCGAACGCGAGGAAGATCCGGCGCCCGCTTCCGTCCGGGGCCAATTCGGCGCGAAGCGCCGCGCCGTCGCCGGGATGGAGTTCCGCCTCGTAGCAGCCATAGGGCACCCGCAGGCAATGCACGTGGCGCGGAATGTCGGGCTGATCGGTGTCGAAATCCTCGTGAATCAGCCCGATACCTACCGGCAGGAACCCCGCGCGGATCGACCAGCGATGCACCAGCGACGAGCCACTCAGCCGCTTGCGCTGCGGATCGTGGATATTGGTCGCATAGCGCACGCCGAACCACCGCAGCAGCAGATGCGGCCATGCCCAGACGAGCGCCAATGTTTCGGAACTGGCGGCGAGCAGCACGTGCCGGTGACCCCAGAACAGGATTCGGGACGCGAGGATCGCCTGGTTGAACAATGTGGAAATGCCGAAATACAGCGCCTTGACCAGTCGGTTCCCCCCGGTCGCATAGATCGGCAGCAGCCATGGCACCACGCGATAGGATTTGCCTGCGTGACCGGGCAGGAAACCAGGACTGGCGAGCACGATTGCATCGACCCCCGCCTCAACCAGCGCGTTCGCCTGATAATGCGCGTGCTCGGCAATGCCGCCTTCGTGGAGTGGGCAGAAGATGAGTACGCGTCGCAACGCCACCTTCAGCTCCCGGCGCGCTTGATCAGGACGCAGTGCCCGTTCCAATTGTGATGAAACAGGAAGCGCGGATCCTGCTCATATTCCTCGCACAGCTTGGTCACGCCACTGCACGAGGCGAAGCCATAGTCGTCGAACACGATGATCCCCTCGGGCACGATGCGGTCGAACGCCCATTCGACCACGCCCTTCGCGCTCTGATAGACGTCGACATCGACGTGCAGCATCCGGATCGCACCGCCGAACTGATCGCCGGTGTCGTCGGGAAACATCCCCTTGAGGATTCGCACATTATCATGGCCGCGGCTGGCAAGCAGCGTACGCACCAAATGCTCCGACGTGTCGGCATGCTCGCCGCCGACATAGAGGCTGTCGTGCTCGCCGGCGGCCACCACGCCCTCGAACGTGTCCGCCAGATAAAGATCGCCCTCCACGCCGAACCTCTTGAGCGCCTCTGCAATCACCAGGCCGGTGCCGCCGCGCCAGACGCCGACCTCGAGAAAATTGCCGGGCGCAAGCTTTGCGCTCTGCCGCACGAGCGACCAGAGCTCGTGCCGGCGGGGCACGTCGACCAACGTGAAACCCTGCGCGACCGCGCAGACTTCGAGGAAGGCGGGATCGCCGAGATGCTTGGGATAGTCGCTCGAGATGTATGGACCGACCAGCTGGGGATCGACACGCTGCAGGAAATGAAGCAGCCGCCTGGGGCCAAGGGCCCGAACCGCGGCGGCAAGCGCCGCCTTTCCGATCGATCCGCTCATTCCGAACCCCCTCTGCTACTTCAATCGAGCACCGACAAGAGCCGGTCGCCAATCGAACCCGGCGAAAAATCCGACAATGCGGTCGCCGCATTCCCATGGCGCTGCGCGAGCGACGGGTCACGAACATAACGCCCCACCGCTTCGGCGATCGACGCCCCGGTCACAGTTTCCAGGATCAGTCCGTTGACGCCGTCGCGAACCACCGCTCCACAGCGTCGGGAGGCAATCGCCGGCAAGCCATGCGCCTGCGCCTCGAGCAGCGTCAGGCCAAAACCATCCGAGAGCGTGGGCAGTATGAACAGGTCCGCCGCTGCGAAATGACCGTGGACCTCATGACGCGGCACCGGCCCGTGAAAGACCAGCCGCGGATTGGCCCGATCGGCGTCCGGTACGCCTATGTCGCTCCCTCCGACGATATGGAGTTCCACTGGCTGGTCACGCAATAGTCGCGCCGCCTCGAGTAGTTCGGCCGCACCTTTGCGAAGGATGAACGAGCCGAGGAACAACAGGCGCAGTGGACGCGCGTCGTCGAAATGTGTGGGCCAGGCGCGCGCGGCGGGCGTGCCGACCGGCCGATAGGCCAAAGGCACGACGCGGAGCTTGTCGGCTTCGACGCCCGCGCGGACCAGTGCTTCTCGCGCCCATTCGGAATTGACCAGGATACGGTCGGCGAGTTCGCATTCCTCTCGCCAGCGATCCCAATAGGCCTGGGGCGCTCGCTCCCAGTGCGGCGCGAGCTCGGGATGGCGGTCGACAGCCTCGGCGACGATCTCCTCTTCGGTGATCGCGGGATCGATCTGGCCAAGCACGGTCTGGCAGCCGGCGGCGCGCGCGGCGCGGAAGATGTCGCGCGCCGCATAGCTGTAGGCGAACACCACCGGGCGTTCGGCGAGCAAGTCGCCCTCGCGCATCGCCCGCACCGCCTGCGCTTCGAACCAGCGATTGCGTGCGAGCACCAATCCCCAGCCGTCGCGGCCGTGCAGTCGCTGCAGCAATTCGAACCAGGCCAGCGCGCCGGTGAACCGCACCACGTTCGCGTCACCGAGCCCGGCATCGTAGCGCTCGGCGAGCCGCCGGCCGGAAACACCCGGAAGTCGCGCGCCGAGGCTTTCGGGTGGCGCCCAAGCGTCGGTGACGAGGGCCCGAAGCAGACCGCGCCGGTGCAGCTCGCGTGCCAGCACATAATGTTCGCGCGCGCCGATCTGGCAGACGAGCCAGGGCCGAGGCGCGCTGATGCTCAGGCCAATCCCCACAGCTTGTTCGTGAAGCTGTGCGGCGCGTGCGCGGCACGCGCCTGTTCCGCGCGAGCGCGAGCCGAAGCGCGAAAGTCGGGATAATGTGCGACCATCTCGGCGATCGCTTCCGCGAAACCCGCAGCGTCGCCGTCTTCGGCGCCGATCCCCACCCCCACGTCGCGCACCAGATCCTCGCACCAGGTGTCGCGCGTGTAGATCAGCGGAACTCCGGCAGTGACCGCCTCTACCGCGACACCGGAGATGCGCGCGAAATAGCTACTGCGCCGATAGGGCAACAGCATGCAGTCGGTGGCAGCTATCGCGGCATCATAGGCGACGCTCGTCATCGGCCGATCGATGATCGTCACGCGCGGGTCGGTAAGCATCGCCGGGTCGGGCAGATAGGGCCTGCCGTCGGCGTCAACGATCGGTTCGTTCCATTGGATCACGAATCGCGCGTTGCTGTCGGGAAATGCGGCGAAATAGCGCGCAATCGCGTCCTGCATGACGTCGATGCCCTTTTCGAAGCGCGCCGGTCCCAGGCAGCCGAACACCACTGGCGCGTCTTGCGCGCGCTCGTCCGCTCCAAGCGCCGGCGGCGGCGCGATTCGCGGGCTCGGCAGCACCTCGGGCGCGATTCCGCACAGATGCTGATATTCGAACGCAAGCTTGGCGCTATCCGTCACGAGGCGTGCGCGACGGCGGGCGATCAGCGGACGAAAGCTGCGCAGCGCCCATTTGAGGATGTCGGTCGACCGTTTGAAGACCGGTTGCTTGCTGCCGGCCGGATAGCTGCCCGCATTGTTCCGGAACAGCAGCACCATTCGCCCGATGCGCCGCGCCTGCGATGCCATCAGCATGCGCCACCCGATCACATGGTAGATCACCACCGTCG
>Ga0105248_10002346_pt1 | contig 21004 bp, 18 predicted proteins | sample KBSS34metaG_FD_81524 | JGI IMG/M metagenome (GOLD analysis project Ga0105248, IMG submission 81524) | Switchgrass rhizosphere microbial communities from Kellogg Biological Station, Michigan, USA - KBS S3-4 metaG | ecosystem: Host-associated > Plants > Roots > Rhizosphere > Soil | place...
GACAGGTGCGCTGGCGTGCAGTAGCCCTTGTGCACCGCGAGTTGAAAGCCCGGATAGCACGCATCCAGCGCCTCCATCATGGCATCACGGCAGGTCTTGGCGAGGATCGAGGCGGCGCTGATGGCGCTCACGCGCGCATCGCCTGCGATGATCGCCTCCAGCGTACACCCGAGCGGCAGGTCGGCAATGCAGGGGCAGCGATTGCCGTCGACCCGCACGTGGGTCGGGGCCACCGGCAGTGCCAGCAGCGCGCGGCGCATCGCCAGCATCGTCGCCTGGAAGATGTTGAGGCTGTCGATCTCGTCGCGGTCGGCCCAGCCCACGGCCCACGCCAGCGCGCGCGCGCGGATCAGGGGCGCCAGCCGCGCCCGCTCGAGCGCCGACAGGGCCTTGGAATCGGCAAGACCGCGGATGCGGCGCCGCGGATCCAGGATCACGGCCGCCGCGACCACCGGGCCTGCGAGCGGGCCGCGGCCGGCCTCATCGACGCCGGCGACGCGGGCCAGATTACAGCCCGGCGGCGCGCGCATCGGCATCGGCGGCCGCGCCCGCAGGAGTGCGGCCGAGGCATGCGAGAATGGCATCGGCCGCGCGCCCGGCGCCGCCCCGGCGCAGCGTGCGGTGAATCGCCGTAAATTCCTGCTGCAGTTGCTGCACGTTGGAGGGTTCCTCGAGTTGGCTGAGCAGCGCGTCCGCCAGCGCCGGGCCGCTCACCTGCTCCTGGAAAAATTCCGGCACCAGGCGGCGCCCGGCGAGCAGGTTCGGCTGCGAAAAGTATCGCACCTTGACCAGCCCCATGGTGCGCACCAGAAACGCGGTCAGCGCGCTCACCCGGTACGCGACCACCATCGGGCGGCCCGTCAGCAGCGTCTCCAGCGTCGCGGTGCCGGAGGCCACGAGCACCCCATCGGCGGCCGCCAGCGCCCGCTGCGCCTGGCCGTCCAGCACCTGAATCGCAGGTGCGCCGGGCACTTGGGCGATTTGCCTCGCGAACGCCTCACGAGTGGCGGCCGAGGCCATGGGTGCCACATAGCGCCAGTCGGGCCGCAGCTGCGCCAGGCGCGCGGCGGCCGCGATGAAGGGGGTGGCCAGGCGGGAAACCTCCCCCAGGCGGCTGCCCGGCAGCAGGGCGATCAGCGTGCCCGCGGCGGACAGGCCGAGCGCGGCGCGCGCGGCGCCGCGATCGGGCTGCAGTGGAATCTCATCCGCCAGCGGGTGGCCGACGAACTCGGCCCGCACCCCGTGCGCGGCGTAGAACTCGGTCTCGAAGGGCAGCAGGCACAGCACCAGGTCGCAGGCGGCGCCGATGGTGCGCACCCGGCCCTGCCGCCAGGCCCACACCTGGGGACTCACGTACTGCACGGTGGGTATGCCGGCCTGCTTCAGCTGGCGTGCGAGGCGCAGGTTGAACTCCGGCGCGTCGATGCCGATGAAGACGTCCGGGCGCGCCGCGCGAAAGCGCGCGCGCAGGTGCGCCCGCAGTCGCAGCAGACGCGGCAGGTGCCCGAGCACCTCCGAGAGCCCCATGACCGCCAGCTCCTCGGCGGCGGCCCAGGACTCGCAGCCCGCCGCGATCATCTTCGGCCCCGCGACGCCAAAGCAGGTGAGCTGCGGGACACGCTCGCGCAGCGCTGCGATGAGCGCGGCTCCGAGCTGGTCCCCGGAATGTTCGCCGGCAACGACTCCGACCCGCAGCGCACCCGCGGTCGTCAGCTGCGCCCCGGCGGGGTTCATCGCACCAGGCTGCGGGTGGAGGCGTGAATGAAATCGACGAACGCGCGGATCTCGGCGTGCTGCGCGGCGCTCGACTCGAGCCGCGCCAGTGCCTCGGCGAGTTTCAGGTCGGCGCGGTAGAGGACGCGGTAGGCGTCACGGACATTGCGGATCTGCTGCTCGCTGAAGCCGCGCCGCTTCAGGCCCTCAGAGTTCACCGAGTGCGGCACGGCCGGATTGCCCGCCACCATCACATAGGGCGGCACGTCGCGCGAGACGATGGCGCCGCCGGCGAGAAAGGCGTGGGCGCCGATCTTGGTGAACTGATGTACCGCCGTGAGCCCGCCCAGGATCACCCAGTCGCCGACCTCGACGTGGCCGCCGAGGGCGGCGCAGTTGGCGAACACCGTCTGGTCCCCGACCGTGCAATCGTGGGCGACGTGGGCATAGGCCATGAACAGATTGTCGTTGCCGACGCGGGTGACGCCGCGATCGTGCGTGGTACCGCGGTTCACGGTGCAGTTCTCGCGGAACACGTTGCGGTCGCCGATCTCAAGCCGGGTGGGTTCGCCGCGGTACTTCTTGTCCTGCGGCGCGCTGCCGATGGAGGCAAACGGGAAAATATGGTTCTCGGCGCCGATAATTGTCGGTCCGCCGATCACGACGTGCGCCTCGATCACGGTGCGCGCCCCGATGCTCACGTCCGGGCCGATGACGCTGAAGGGCCCCACGCTCACGTCCGGCGCCAGCCGCGCCTGGGGTGAGACGACGGCCCGCGGATCGATCACTTCGAGGTCTCCGGCGCCACCATCATCTCCGCGTGCGCCACCTCCTGCTCACCGACGAGCGCGGCGGTGGAGAAGCGCCAGATGCCGCGCAGCGAGCGCTCCAGCTGCGCGGTGAGCACCAGCTGGTCCCCCGGCACGACCGGCTTGCGGAAGCGCGCCTTGTCGATGCCGACAAAGTAGAACCGCGTGGTGTGATCGGGGATCACGTTGCCGGTCACGAAGCACAGGATGCCGGCGGTCTGCGCCAGCGCCTCGATGATCATGACGCCGGGCATCACGGGGCGACCCGGGAAGTGCCCGGGGAAGAACGGCTCGTTGTAGGTGACGTTCTTCAGCGCGCGGATGCTCTTGCCCGGGTGCAGTTCGAGCACTCGGTCGACGAGCAGAAACGGGTAGCGGTGCGGCAAGCGCTCAAGGATGGCCTGCATGTCAAGTTGAAGGCCTTCAGTCATCGTCCTGGTCCTGCTCCTGGGGGGTTTTCAGGCCGGCGGCCTGTTCAAGTTTGCGCACGCGCTCCACCAGCAGGCCGAGGCGTTTGAAACGGGCCACCAGGCGGCGCCACGCGTGAGCTTCTTCAAAGGGGATGCCGCTGGAGTATACCCCTGCTTGTTCGATGGAGCGGCTGATCATCGAGTAGCCGGTGATGACAACATCGTCGGCGATGCTGATGTGGCCGGCGAAACCGCAGTGGCCGCCGATCATGCAGCGCTTGCCGACCGAGGTGCTGCCGGAGATGCCGGTACACGCGGCGATGATCGTGTGCGCACCGATGCGCACGTTGTGGCCGATCATGATGAGGTTGTCGAGCTTGGCGCCCTCCTCGATCACGGTGTCCTCGATGGCGCCGCGATCGATGGTGGTGTTGGCACCGATCTCAACATCCGCGCCGACGCGCACGGTGCCCACCTGGGGCACCTTGAGCCACGCGCCGCGCTCGGGGGCGAAGCCGAACCCCTCCCCGCCGACCACCGCGCCCGGCTGCAGCACCGCGCGCGCACCGACCTGCACGTTGGGGCCGAGCGTCACGCGCGCCACCAGCCGCACGTCGGCCTCGAGTACCACCCCGGCGTCGAGGATGCTGTGGGGACCGACGAAGGCGCGCGGCCCGATGACCACGTGCTCGCCGATGACCGCGAGCGCTGCCACCTGTGCGGTGGGATCGAGGTGCGCGCTCTTGGCCACCAGCGCGCTCGCATGCACGCCCGGGGCGAGCGGCGCCAGGGGATAGAGCACGTCAGCGATGCGCGCGTAGGTGGCGTAGGGGTTGGAGGCCACCAGCACCGCCGTCGGGCAGGCATCCGCCGCCGCCGCATTCAGCACCACGGCAGCGGCGCGCGTGTCGATGAGCTGCGCGCGGTAGCGCGGATTGGCGAGGAAGCTGACCGAGCGGGCGTCGGCGTTGCCGAGCGTCGCCACCCGCTCGACCTGCGTGTCCGGGTCGCCGCGCAGTTCACAGCCGAAACGCACCGCGAGTTCCCCGAGCGATACCGCCATGGCTGCGAGACCTGCGCCGCCGCCTTGAGAGGGTGCCCCGCGGCGCTTACTTAGACGGCTTGGCCGGCGCCGGCGCGGGCGTCGCCGAGGGCTTGGTGGAGGAGGCGCCGTGCGCCTGCATGGCCGACAGCACCATCGGGGTGATGTCGTAGCTAGGCGTGGCGTAGATCACGACTTCGGCGGTGAACACCATATCGAAGTTCTGTGCCTTGGCGTAGGTGCGCACCTCTTCACCGAGCGTACGCTGCAGGCGGGACATCTCCTCATTGCGCCGCGCGCTGATGTCATCCTGGAATTCCTGGCGGGCGCGCTCGAAGTCGCGCGCGCCGTCGCGCAGCTCCTTCTCCGCACGCTGGCGCTGCTCCTCGCTCATGGTGGCGCCGTCCTTCTGCAGCTTGTCCTGCTTGGACTTGAGGGTCTGCTGCTGCGCCTGCAGGGTGCGCTCACGCGGCGCAAACTCCGAGCGCATCGACTCGAGCATCGCCTTGCCCTGCGGGGATTCTTCGAGCAGACGCTGCGCGTCTACGACCCCGATCTTCGGGTCGGCCCAGGCCGGCAGCGTGAAAGCCACCCCCGCAGCCAACGCCCACACCGCCACCTTGCTGCTGATCAAACGCATCACGGACTTACCTACCTCGTTGTAATCGACTGTGGGAGCCGCCCCACCCCTTCGGGGCCGGCCCAAACCCCTAGTATCGCGTAGAACGCGCCCCGCCGGCTCGTTTCTTTGCAGTTCAGCACCTTAGAAGGCATTGCCCACGGAGAACTGGAAGCCTTCCGTCTGGTCGCCCCAGGTCGTATAGCCGTTGCCCGGCTTCGAATTCAGGGGGATGCCGAAGCTGAACCGGAACAGACCCAGGGGTGCCAGCCATTGCACGGCGATACCCACCGAGCGCCGCAGGTCCGAGAACCCGTGGAAGTTGTAGTCGACCGGGGTGATGCCGTTCGGACCGTAGAAGGTGAGCTTGCTGCTGGTCTCGAACACGTTGCCCATGTCGAAGAAGGCGCTCACGCGGGCGGTCTGGGCGAACTTGGCGGGCATCGGGAAGATCAGCTCGTTCTGGCTGGTGATGCGGAAGTTGCCGCCGTAGGGGTTGCCGAACTGGTCCTTCGGTCCGAGGAAGCTTTCGCGGAAGGCGCGCACGTTGTCCGGTCCGCCGCCGAAGAAGTTGCGGTACGGCGGGATCGCGGTCGTGCTGCCCAGCGGCGCGCCATAGTCGACGCCCTCGAAGAAGGACAGCGTGAAGTGCTTCCACAGCGGCACGTACTTCACGAACTGCAGGTTGGCGATGTAGTACTCAACGCCGCTGCCGGGGATCGTGCTCGACAGTGACAGCGAGGTGCGCATGCCGCGATCGGCGAACAGCGTGCGGTTGCGCGTGTCCCAGTCCCAGCCGACTATGGCCTCGAAGGTTTTGAAATTCGTGCCGTAGAACACGAAGATGTTACCGGTCTGGTCATCGCGCGCCAGCCGCGAGTACGGGTGGCCGTTGTTGCGCACCCACTGCTGCGCCTGCAGCGCGCTGCCCTGGGAGTTGGTGAGCAGCTGCGAGCTGTTGAAGGAGCCGCCGAAGCGGAAGTACATGAATTCCGTGATCGGGTAGGCCCAGGTCGGACCGAGACTGAGGGTCTGCGAGGAGAAGTTCGAGGACGAGGACACGAACTGGGTCACGTCGCTATAGGTCAGCGAGACCGTGCGCTGCAGGTTGTCGACGTTGGTATACGGGTTGGTCCACTGCAGGCTGTAGATCTTGCTGAAGGCGCCGCCGTTGAGGCTCACGGCCACGCGCTGCCCGGTGCCGAGGAAGTCCGAGTCGGCATAGCTGCCATTGAGCATCAGCTTGTAGGTTTCCGAATAGCCGATGCCGCCGGAGAGCTGCGACGCTGGCCCCTCCTCGATCTTGTAGTTCACGTCCACCAGGTCCGGCGCGCCGGCCACCGGGGTGGTTTCGAACTCCACCGACTTGATGTAGGGCAGACGCTGCAGGCGCTGCTTGGAGCGCTCGAGCGAGGTATTGGACAGCCAGCCGCCCTCGAGTTGGCGCATCTCGCGCCGCAACACCTCGTCATTGATGCGGTTGGAGCCGCTGAAACTGATGCTGCGCACGTAGACGCGGTTGCCCGGGTCGACAAAGAAGGTGAGCGCCACGGTGTGATTGGCGTTGTCCGCGGTCGGCACCGGCTCGACCTTGGCAAAGGCGTAGCCATCGCGTCCCATGCGGTTCTGCATCAGTTCCTGCGTGGAAGTGATGAGCTTGCGGTTGAAGGTTTCGCCCGGATGGATGAGGAGGAAGCGCTCCAGTTCCGCCTGCGGCACCACGAAGGTGCCGGCGAGCTTGATCTGCGAGACCTTGTACACCTCGCCCGGCTCGACGTTGACCGTGATGAAGATGTCTTCCTTCTCCGGCGCAATCGCCACCTGGGTCGATTCGAGCTGGAAGTTCGCGTAACCACGATCCATGTAGTAGTTGCGGATCTTCTCGAGGTCGCCCTGGAGCGACTCGCGCGCGTAGCGGTCGTCCTGCTTGTACCAGGAGAGCCAGTTCGGGGTCTTCAGCTCCAGGGTGTCAAGGATCGCCTTGTCCTTGAACTTGGTGTTGCCGACGATGTTGATCTTGCGGATCTTGGCGCGCGTGCCCTCCTTGATGTCGATCTTGATCTTCACGCGGTTGCCCGACTCTTCCTCCACCTTGGTGTCGATGCGCACGCCGTACTTGCCGCGGGCGAAGTACTGGTCGGTGAGGTACTGCGTCACGTCCTCGAGCACCGAGCGGTCGAAGGTCTTGCCGGTGGCAAGGCCGACACCGCGCAGCGATTTCTGCAGATCCTCGGTCTTGATGTCTTTGTTGCCGGTGATTTCGAAACTTTCGATCGAGGGGCGCTCAAGCACCACCACCACCAGCGTGTTGCCCTCACGGCGCATCTGCACGTCGCGGAAGAAACCGGTGGCGTACAGCGCCTTGATCGCCTCGCGTACTCGCTGCGGGTTGAGATGATCGCCGATGTTCACCGGCAGATAGTTGTAGACGGTACCCTCGGAGACGCGCTGCAGGCCCTCGACGCGGATGTCGCCGACGGTGAAATCCGCCGGCAACGTCGTCGTCGTTTGTGCCAGTGCGAACGCGCACCATAGGGCGAGCGCCACACTTGCAAGGGCAATACGCGTTTTCATGCTCCCTTCACCGGATACTTCTCACTTCGCGCACGCGGCGCTTCTGCAAATCTTATGCACTGCACTATCTAGGAACCGGAAGACTTACATCTGCCGGTGACTATCTGCAGGCCGCCGCGGCGACCCCTATGGCACGATCAACTGAACTGGCGCGCAATGTCGTTATAGAGCGCGACACCCATCAGAACGATGAGCAGAACGATGCCCAACTGCTGCCCGAAGGCCTGTGCCCGTTCCGAGAGCGGGCTGCCCTTCAGCCACTCCACCACCTGAAAGACGATCTGACCGCCGTCCAGGATTGGAATCGGCAATAGATTCAGGAACCCGAGTGACAGGGACAGAAGGACCAGAAGACTCAGGAAGGAAGCCACGCCCGCGTGGGCGGACTCGCCCGCAAACTCAGCAATCGACAGCGGGCCGCTCAGATTCTTTACCGACACCTTGCCGATCACCATGCGCCAGAAGAGCCGCGCCTGCAGCACCGTCATGTTCCAGGCTTCCGTGCTGGCGTGCCCGAGGGAATCCACGGGACCCAGGTCGCGATGCAGCAGCATGCTGTCGGGAATTTTTTCCGCGGGCGCTGACTCCACCCCGATGCGCCCGACGCGCTGGCCCTGCGACTCCTCGCTCCCCACCTCCAGCTGCGTGCTGCGCAGCGCCGTGCCGCGGCGGTAATCAATCGTCAGATGCGCGCCCGGCCGCGGGCCGATGTAGGCGACCATGGCGTGCCAGTCGCTCATCGGCACCCCGTCAATGGCGACGATGCGGTCCCCGGGGGCGAGCCCGGCGCGCGCCGCCGCGCCGTTGGGCAGCACGTGGCCGATGACCGCGGGCATGGGCAGCCAGAAATCAAAGCCGAGGCCCTTGAACAACTCCGCCGGCTCGGTCAGGTGGTGACGCTGCTCGGCGTCCGGGACCCTGATGGTCGCGGAGCGGTTCTCACCGGCGCTGCCGCGCACCCCGAGCGTCACCTGACCGCCGGAACTCATGGCCTCCAGCAGTCCAAACACGACATCGCGCTGGCCCTGTACGGGGGCGCCGTCGAGCGTGCGGATCTCGTCCCCGGACTTCAGGCCCGCGCTCGCCGCGAGCGAACCCGGGGTCACCTCACCCACCTTAGGACGCAGTTCCGTGATGCCGTTGGCCCACGTCATGCCCCACAGCAGCAGCACCGCAAAAACGATATTGAACAGGGGCCCGGCGAGCAGTACGGCGATGCGCTGCCAGGAAGGACGGCGTGTAAAGGAGCGCGGCAGCTCGGCGGTGGGGACGGGACCTTCGCGCTCGTCCAGCATCTTCACGTAGCCGCCAAGCGGCAGCGAGCCGATGACGTACTCGACCTGGTCGGCGCCGGCCACGCGCTTGTAGAGCGGCTTGCCGAAGCCCACCGAGAAGCGCAGCACCTTGAAGCCCAGGCGCCGGGCGACCCAGAAATGGCCGAACTCGTGCACCGTGACCAGCAAGCCGACGGCGACCACGAACCAGACGAGATACCACAGCACATTCATGCGCGAGCGCCCTTCACCGATGCACTTTTTGTCATGCCAAGGATCCGCTCACGTGCGTGCACTCTGCCTTCCGCGTCGGCCGCCAGAACGTCCTCCAGCCCGCCGATCACGCCCCCCGTGCCCCGCTGCACTACGGCTTCAATGACCGCTGCAATGCCGGGAAAGTTCAATCGGCGCTCCAGGAAGGCCTCAACCGCCACCTCGTTGGCGGCGTTCAGCAGCACCGGATGCGAGCCGCCCGCGCGGGCGGCGGCCTGCGCCAGCGCCAGGCAGCGGAACTTCTCGGGATCGGGGGCACGGAAATCCAAGCGTCCGGCCTTGAGCAGGTCGAGGAATTCTACACCGGAGCTGATGCGCTCGGGCCACGCCAGGGCGTGGGCGATCGGGGTGCGCATGTCCGGCGCTCCCAGCTGCGCCAGCACCGAGCCGTCGATGTACTCGACCATCGAATGCACGATGCTCTGGGGGTGGACCACGATGTCCACCTGCTCGGGCTTGAGCCCGAAGAGCAGGCAGGCCTCGATGAATTCCAGTCCCTTGTTCATGAGGGTGGCCGAGTCCACCGAGATCTTGCGACCCATCACCCAGTTCGGATGCGCCACGGCGGCCTCGGGGGTGACGCTCTCGAGCGCCTCGCGCGGCGTGTCGCGGAAGGGTCCGCCGGAGGCGGTGAGCAGCACGCGCTTGAGGCCCGGTGGGGTGACACCCGCCCGGGAGCCGTGGGGCAGGCACTGGAAGATGGCGTTGTGCTCGCTGTCGATCGGCAGCAGCGTGGCCCCGGAGCGCTTGACCGCGGCGAGCAAGAGGTCCCCGGACATCACCAGGGACTCTTTGTTGGCGAGTAGCAGCCGCTTGCCGGCCTGCGCGGCTGCCAGCGTGGAGCGCAGCCCCGCGGCCCCCACGATCGCCGCCATGACGCATTGCACCTCGGGCAGCCGCGCCAGGTCCTCGAGCGCGCCGGCGCCCCCGAGCACGCGGGTTCCCGGCGCCTGGGTGCCCAGCAGGCGCGTGAGTTCCGCCGCCGCGGTGGCATCGGCGAGCGCCGCGTACGGCGGGCGGAAGGCGAGCACCTGGCGCGCCAGCTTTGCCGCGTTGGTGTTCGCCGCGAGCGCCACCAGCCGAAAGCGCTCCGGATTCCTCGCCAGGACATCAAGCGTGCTCTCGCCGACTGAGCCGGTGGAGCCAAGTACGGCTACCCCGATCATTTTGCTACCCCAAGGTAAGTCAGTCCGAGGAACAATACCGGAGCGGCGCCAGTGATGCTGTCGATACGATCCATCACCCCGCCGTGTCCCGGAAACAACGTGCCACTGTCTTTTACACCCGCATAACGTTTCAACAGACTCTCGGTCAGGTCGCCGATGATCGAGAAGCCCACCACCCCGAGGCACAGGGCGAGAAACGTGCCGAGCGGCAGGTGAAACCACAGCGCGCCGGCGATGGCCACCAGCGCACTCAGCAGCATGGCACCGAACACGCCTTCCCAGGTCTTGGCCGGCGACACCTGCGGGGCAAGGCGCACGCGCCCGAAGCGCCGGCCGCAGAAATAGGCCCCGATGTCGGCGACCCACACGAGTACCAGCGCGAACAGCACCCACTGTGCGCCATCCGGCAGTACCACCCGCAGGCGGATCAGGGCGAGCCAGGCGGGTACCAGCGCCAGTATCCCGGCGATGCCGGCCGACCAGTCCGTCACCCGTCGCGGCGCCAGCGCAAGCCACAGCAACGCGGTGAGCCACCACGCGAGCGCGATCAGCATCACGATGTCGCGGCCCGCCGCGGTCACCGAAAACGACCAGGCACCGAAGAGCAGCAGCCCGACGAGGCCCACGTAGGCGGCACGCAAGGCGGCGCTCGGCAGCTGCAGGAACGCGGACCACTCCCAGGCGCCGAGCAGCACGATCGTGGTGATGACGAGGACCGTCGCCGCCGGTGGCAGCACCAGCAACACGATGAGCAACGCCACCGCCAGCACCACCGCGGTCAGTACCCGTTTGCGCAAGGGCTCGCTCACGAGGCGCGCTGCGCGGCCGTCTGGCCGAAGCGCCGTTCGCGGCTGGCAAAGAAGGCGAACGCCGCTTCCAGGTCCGCCAGCTCGAATTCCGGCCACAGGCGCGGGGTGAAATACAGCTCCGCGTAGGCCAGGTCCCAGAGCAGGAAATTGCTGACGCGCTGCTCGCCGCCGGTGCGAATCAGCAGGTCCGCCTCGGGCAGTCCCGCCAGCGCCAGCGCTCCTGCGAAGCGCTCCTCGCTGAGCTCCTCGGGACGCAGCGCGCCGCTGGCGCAGGCCCGCGCCAGATTCTGTGCGGCCTGCACGATGTCCCAGCGCCCGCCGTAGCTCACCGCGACCTGCAGCTTCAGGCCGTCGTTGCCGGCGGTACGCTCCTCGGCCCCGGCGATGTGAGATTGCAGCCGCACCGAGAGGTTGCGGCGTGCCCCGATGAAGCGCACGCGCACCTTCTTCGCGTGCAGCTCGGAGATCTCCCGATCGAGCGCCTCGATGAACAGCCCCATGAGGCTGGCGACCTCGGCCGCGGGACGGCGCCAGTTCTCGCTCGAGAACGCGAACAGCGTGAGCGCCTCGACCCCGCGCTGCGAGCATTCCTCAATGCACATGCGCACCGGCGCCAGCCCCGCCTTGTGACCGGCCGTGCGCGTCAGACCGCGGGCGGCAGCCCAGCGGCCATTGCCGTCCATCGTGATCGCCACGTGGCGCGGCACCTTGGCGGTCGCCGCGGCCATCAAACCTGCATGACCTCTTTTTCCTTGGCGGCCAGCAGCGCATCCACGTCCGCGACGTGCTTGTCGGTGAGCTTCTGCACCTCGGTCTCGGCGCGGCGCTCGTCGTCCTGCGAGACGAGCTTCTCCTTGAGCAGGTCCTTGATGTCGTTCATGACGTCGCGGCGCACGTTGCGCACGGCTACGCGGGCGTTCTCCGCGTCGTGCCTGAGTACCTTGGTGATGTCACGCCGACGCTCCTCGGTCAGCGGCGGCATCGGGATACGGATCACGGTGCCCGCGGTCATGGGAGTGAGCCCGAGGTCGGACTTGAAGATCGCCTTCTCGATCGCCGCCACGACGCTCTTCTCCCAGGGGGAGATCACGAGCGTGCGACCGTCTTCCACGGCGATGTTCGCCACCTGTTGCAGCGGCACCTCCGAACCGTAGTAGTCCACCTTCAGGTGCTCGACCAGGCTTGGGTGGGCCCGGCCGGTGCGCAGCTTCTTCAGATCGGTCTGAAAGTTGACGACGCACTTTGCCATGCGCTCGCGCGCATCCTTCTTGAGTTCTTCGAGCATGGGTTGTTACCTCCTCGATGCAGCCGGCGTTCACTCGAGAGTGACGACCGTGCCAACTTCTTCGCCGCGCACGATGCGGGTGAGATCCCCGGAGTTGTTCAGGTTGAACACGCGCAGCGGCAGGTGATTGTCGCGGCACATGACGATAGCGGTCGCGTCCATCACGTTGAGTTTGTCGTTGAGCACCTTGTCGTAGGTCAGGTGCGCATAGTGCACCGCGTTCGGGTTGCGCGTCGGGTCATCCGAATATACCCCGTCGACCTTGGTCGCCTTCAGCAGCACGTCGGCGTTGATCTCGATCGCACGCAGCGCCGCGGCCGTGTCGGTGGTGAAGAAAGGGTTACCGGTGCCGGCGGCGAAGATCGCGATGCGGCCCTTCTCCAGGTGACGCACGGCGCGGCGGCGGATGTAGTCCTCGCATACCTCGTTGATGCGGATCGCGGACATCACACGCGCGTGCATGCCGAGGCTCTCGAGCGCATCCTGCATCGCGAGCGCGTTCATCACGGTGGCGAGCATGCCCATGTGGTCGGCGGCCACGCGATCCATGCCGGCGCGCGCAAGCCCAGCGCCGCGGAAGATGTTGCCGCCGCCGACCACGACGGCAAGCTGCACGCCCATCTCGCGGATCGCCTGCAGTTCGCCGGCGATGCGTTTGATGACCGCCGGTTCAATGCCGTAGTCCCCGCTGCCCATCAGGGCCTCACCCGAGAGCTTCACGAGAATTCTCGAGTACGGCGCTTTGGCTTGCGTCATCTGTTTCTCCTTAGTTCCGATGGAAAAAACCCCGCGCGCGGCGGGGTTCTCTCCTGCGAACGGCTCGGTGCGCGTGCGTCAGTGCCTGACCGCAGGTCCGGCGCCCTTCACCTGCGCCATGACCTCCGCGACGAAGTCGTCCTGCTTCTTCTCGATCCCGGCGCCGACCTCGAAGCGCTCGAACGCCAGCACTTCGGCCTTGGCGCCCTTCAGCAGCTTCTCGATGGTCAGGTCCGGGTCCTTGACGAAGGCTTGCCCGGCGAGCGTGATCTCGCCCAGGGACTTGCGCAATCGCCCCTCGACCATCTTGGCGACGATCTCCGGCGGTTTGCCCTCATTGGCGGCCTGCTCGGTGAGGATCGAACGCTCCTTGGCCACCACCTCCGCGGGCACCTGCGCCGGGGTGAGATAGCGCGGGTTGCTCGCAGCGATGTGCATGGCCACATCGTGCGCGAGGCTCGCCGGACCGCCCTTGAGCGCGACCAGCACACCAATGCGCGTTCCGTGCACGTAGGCGCCGAGGTGTTCCGGGGCCTCGAGCACGGCGAAACGCCGCACGCTGATGTTCTCGCCGATCTTGGCCACCAGGGCGCGGCGGCGTTCCTCGATGCTCTCGCCCGAGGGCAGCTTGATCTCGTTCAGGGCCTGCGGGGAGGCGGGCTTGGCGGCGAGCGCAGCCTCGGCCACCGCGTGTGCGAAGCCGCGGAAGTCATGCTCGCGGGCGACGAAGTCGGTCTCGCAGTTGACCTCCACCATGGCCGCCGCACGGCCGTCGTGCGACCTGGCGACGACCACGACGCCCTCGGCGGCCACGCGGGTCGCCTTCTTGTCGGCCTTGGCGAGGCCCTGCTTGCGCATGAGCTCGGCCGCCGCGTCGAGGTCGCCCTTGGTCTCCACCAGTGCCCGCTTGCACTCCATCATGCCCGCGCCGGTGCGCTCGCGGAGCTGCTTCACTGCCTCTGCTGTGATGTTCATGAAAAAAGCTGTCCCTACTTGTCGCCGGACTCGGCCGCGGCCCCGCCGCGGCCCTTGCGGCGCGCCGCCCCCGGGGCGGGCCGCCGCGCGACCGGCGCCGGCGGCGGCACGGTGCCCGCGGCCAGCTGCACATCGGCGATGTCCTCGCCCTCGAGTTCATCCTCCTCCACCACCGCCTCGACCGGGGCCTCGGGGGCCACCGCCTGGGCGGCGACGGGCACGCGCCGGCGTGCCGGAGCCTTCTTGCGCACCGCTGCCGAGGGGCGCGGACGCCCGCCGCGCGGGCTCTTGCGGCGCGGGTTGCCGGCCTCGTCGAGCTCGACGAATTCATCCTCGCCGACGGCCACCTGCGGCACCGATTCCTTGCCCTCCAGCACCGCATCGGCGATGCCGGTGGTGTAGAGCTGGATGGCGCGCATGGCGTCATCGTTACCCGGGATCACGTAGTCGATGCCGTCCGGGGAACAATTGGTGTCGACGATCGCCACCACCGGGATCCCGAGCTTCTTGGCCTCGTGGATGGCGATGTTCTCGTGACCGACGTCGACCACGAACAGCGCATCCGGGAGCGATTCCATGTTCTTGATGCCGCCCAGGCTTCTTTCGAGCTTGTCCATCTCGCGGCGCAGCTGGGTCGCCTCCTTCTTGCCGCGCTTTTCCAGCGCGCCGGAGGCGGCGAGCTCGGTGATCTCGGCCAGGCGCTTGATCGACTGGCGGATGGTCTTGAAGTTCGTGAGCATGCCGCCGAGCCAGCGCTGGTTCACGAACGGCTGCGAGGCGCGCTCGGCCTCCTTTTGTATGGACTCGCGCGCCGAGCGCTTGGTGCCGACGAACAGCACCTTGCCGCCATCGGCAATGACGCCCTTGATGAAGTTCGACGCCTCCGCGTACATCGGCTGCGTCTTCTCAAGGTTAATAATGTGGATTCGGTTGCGTTCGCCGAAGATAAAGGGGGCCATCTTCGGGTTCCAGAAGCGGGTCTGATGTCCGAAATGGACTCCCGCCTCCAGCATCTGTCGCATGGACACGCCGGGCATGAAAGACTCCTGTGTGGGTTAAGCCTCCGCGCATCCCCGTGACCATCCTTTCAAGCCGCTTGGCCGGCTATCGGGACACCCAGTCACTAAGGATCGTGATGCGCGTGTGGGTTGCGTTGCCAAAAAAGGCCGCGCTTTATACCATGAAGCCCTCATCCGAACAATGTCTTACGGGCGCGCTGATCCCCCTTGCCGGCAGGCGCCCCCGGCCCCACTTCGTACCCCTATGCACGTGACGATAAAGACCCAGGAAGAGCAGGAAAAGATGCGCACCGCCGGGCGCCTGGCGGCCGAGGTGCTCGACATGATCGGCGAGCACGTGGTCCCCGGGGTGAGCACCGAGGAGCTCGACCGCCTCTGCCACGACTACATCGTGAACGTGCAGCGTTCGGTGCCGGCGAACCTCAATTACCGCGGGTTCCCCAAGACCATCTGCACCTCGGTCAACCACGTGGTCTGCCACGGCATCCCCAACGACAAGCGCCTCAAGGCCGGGGACATCGTCAATATCGACGTCACCGTGATCCGCGACGGCTTCCACGGCGACACCAGCCGCATGTACTTCGTCGGCAAGCCCCCGGCGCACGCCCAGCGGCTGGCCGATATCTGCTTCGCCGCCATGTGGCGCGGCATCTCGGTGGTGCGGCCCGGGGCGCACCTGGGGGACATCGGGCACGCGATCCAGAGCTTCGTGGAAGAGAACGAGTATTCCGTGGTACGCGAGTACTGCGGCCACGGCATCGGGCGCATCTACCACGAGGACCCGCAGGTGCTGCATTACGGGGAGGCCGGCACGGGGATGGAGCTGAAGGCCGGCATGACCTTCACCATCGAGCCGATGGTGAACGCCGGCAAGCGCCACGTGCGGCTGCTGCCGGACGGCTGGACCGTGATCACCAAGGATCACTCGCTGTCCGCGCAATGGGAGCACACCGTGCTCGTGACGGACAGCGGCGTGGACGTGCTGACGCTCGGCGCGTCCGGCCGGCCGCACTAAAGCCCGCCACCCCAGATGGCTGCTGAGGACCCGGAGCGGCCGCACCTTACCCCCAAGGCCGCGCTCAGCTGGCCGCTGCTCACGCGCCTGCCCGCCGAGCTGGCCGCGCGCGCCGAGCCTGGCGCCTGGCGCGCGCTGCTGCAGGAGGCTCACGCGGAGCTCGAGGCGCGCTTCTTCGCCGAGGAGCCCGTCGAGCAGCTGGTGCACGCGCGCGCCGCCGTGATCGATATCGCACTGCAGGAGGCCTGGGGCAAGCACTGCGCCGCGCAGCACGACTGGGCACTGGTCGCGGTCGGGGGCTACGGACGCGGCGAACTGCACCCGGCCTCCGATATCGACATCCTGCTCCTCGTGCCGCAGCCCCCGGATGCCGCCGGCAGCGCCGCGCTCGAGCGCCTGGTCACCTTCTTGTGGGACATCGGGCTCGAAGTCGGGCACAGCGTGCGCACGGTGGCGCAGTGCGCCGAAGAGAGCATTGGCAACGTGAGCGTCATGACGACGCTGCTCGAGTCACGCCTGATCGCCGGCAGCGCCGCGCTGCTTGCGAGCATGCGCACCGCGCTCGCCCCGGATCGCATCTGGCCGGTGAAGCAGTTCTTCGAGGCCAAGGTGCGCGAGCAGACCGAACGGCACCTGAAGGCCAACGACACCGCCTACAACCTGGAACCGAATGTGAAGACCGGGCCGGGCGGCCTGCGCGACATCCAGACGATCGCCTGGGTGGCCAAGCGCCAGTTCGGCGCCGACACGCTCGACAGCCTGGTCACGCACGGCTTCCTCACCGACGCGGAGCTGCGCCGCCTCAAGCAGGCGCAGACCTTCCTGTGGAAGGTGCGCTTCGGCCTGCACACGCTCAACGGCCGGCGCGAGGACCGGCTGCTGTTTGATCACCAGCTGCGCCTGGCGAAGAGCTTCGGCTACGAGGACGCCTCCTACACGCTCGCGGTCGAGCAGTTCATGCAGCGCTACTACCGCACGGTGATGGACGTGAGCCTGCTCAACGAGCTGCTGCTGGAGCTGTTCCGCGAGGCGATCTTGAGCGAAAGCGAGCCGCCGCGGCCGCTGAATGCGCGCTTCCAGGTGCGCAACGGCTCGCTCGAGGCGGTGAGCGAGGAGGTGTTCGCGCGCAATCCTTCCACGCTGCTGGAGCTGTTCGTGCTGCTGCAGCAGAACCCGGAGATCAGCGGCGTGCGCGCCTCCACCATGCGCGCGGTGGCCAAGAACCTGTGGCTGATCGATGAGGAGTTCCGCCAGAACCCGCGCCATCACCGCCTGTTCCTGGAGATCCTGCGCTCCCCGGTGGGCGTCACGCACGAGCTGCGCCGCATGAACACCTACGGTGTGCTGGGGCGCTACATCCCGGCCTTCGGCCGCGTGGTGGGGCGCATGCAGTACGACCTGTTCCACGCCTACACCGTGGATGCGCACACCCTCTTCGTCGTCAGCAACCTGCGCCGCTTTGCCATCCCGCGCTACGACCACGAGCTGCCCGATGCCTCGCGCGTCATGCAGCAGCTGCCGAAGCACGAGGTTGCCTATCTTGCCGCCCTGTTCCACGACATCGCCAAGGGGCGTGGCGGGGATCACTCGACCCTGGGCGCGGTGGACGCGGAGGCCTTCTGCCTGGAGCAGGGCCTCTCGCCCTACGATGCGCGCCTGGTCGCCTGGCTGGTGCGCAACCACCTCGAGCTCTCGATCACCTCGCAGAAGCAGGACATCGGCGACCCGCAGGTGATCAACGCCTTCGCACGCAAGGTGGGCGACGAGGCGCACCTCGACTACCTCTACGTGCTCACCTGTGCCGACGTGCGCGGCACCAACCCGAAGCTGTGGAACTCCTGGAAGGCCTCGCTGTTCCGGGATTTCTATCAGCGGGTGAAGCGCGCGCTGCGCCGCGGCCTGGAGAGCCCGATCGACGCCGAGCACCTGGTGCGCGAGACCCAGGATGCCGCGCGCCGCCTGCTGCTCGAGCACGGCATCCAGGAGGAGGCGATCCTCGGCGCCTGGACGCGCTTCACGCCCGGTTACTTCACCCAGCACTCCCCGGAGGAGATCGCCTGGCACGCGCGCCTGCTGGCCGAGCGCGATGCGAGCTCGGATGAACCGCTGGTGGCGCTGCAACCCAAGAGCGTGCGCGGCACCACCGCCGTGCTCATCTTCGCGCGCCCGCGCCGGCACGGCTTCGCCCGCACCACCGCGGCGCTGGATCAGCTCGGCCTCAACATCGTCGATGCGCGCATCACCCCGACCGGGGATGGCTTCAGCCTCGACCTCTACCACCTGCTCGAGGACGACGGCGCGCCGATCACCGACAGCGACCGGCAGGCGGAGATCGAGCGGGCGCTGTGGTGCTCGCTGCAGGGCCCGGCTGACACGCCCTTCGCGGTATCGCGGCGCGCGCCGCGCCAGGCGCGCATGTTCAACACCCCGACGCAGATCGGTCTGAGCGTCGATGAGCGCAACCGCCGTTCGGTGCTCGAGCTCACCGCGGGCGACCGCCCGGGACTTTTGTGCGAGGTCGGCAAGGTGCTGATGGCCGAGCGCATCGAGCTGCACGCGGCCAAGATCATGACCGTCGGGGAGCGCGCCGAGGATGTCTTCTATCTGACCGATTTTGACAATCGCCCGCTCACGAGCACCGACGCCGAACGGCTGAGGGAACACCTGCTGCAGGCACTCGATGAACGCCAGGCGGCGTTGCGTCAGCCCGCTGCCGGCAAAGTGCCCGCATGAACCCGCGCCTCGAGGCGCTGCACGCCTATCCGTTCGAGCGTCTGGCGCGCCTGAAGTCCGGCATCACCCCACCGCGGGATCGCCCTCACATCGCCATGTCGATCGGGGAGCCGCAGCACCCACCGCCACCGTTCCTCGTCGAGGCGCTGCGGCGCAGCGCGGGCGAACTCGGCAGCTATCCTGCCACCGCCGGCCTGCCGCAACTGCGCCAGGCGTGCGCCGCGTGGCTGACGCGCCGCTACGCCCTCGCGGCCGGCAGCCTCGATGCGCACACGATGCTGCTGCCGGTCAATGGCACGCGCGAGGCACTGTTTGCATTCGTGCAGGCGGCCGTGGCCGCCGTCGGCGCGCCGCTCGTGGCGATGCCCAACCCGTTCTACCAGATCTACGAGGGCGCCGCGCTGCTCGCCGGCGCGCAGCCGCTCTACCTCGACACGTGCGCCGCCACCGGCTTTCTGCCGGATCTGGAGGCGGTGCCCGCCGCGGCCTGGCGGCGCTGCCAGGTGCTGTTCCTGTGCAGTCCCGGCAACCCGACCGGCGCGGTCCTGTCCCTTGCATACCTGCAGCAGGCGCTCGAGCTGGCCGAGCGCTACGACTTCATCGTCGCCAGTGACGAGTGCTACGCCGACATCTATATGGACGAGGCCGCCCCGCCGCCCGGGCTGCTCGAGGCCGCGCTGGCGAGCGGGCGCGCGCGCTTTGAGCGCTGCGTGGTCTTTCACAGCCTCTCCAAGCGCTCGAGCGTCCCGGGGCTGCGCTCCGGTTTCATGGCCGGGGATGCGGGAATCCTCGAGCGAGTGCTGCGGTATCGCACCTATCACGGCAGCGCCATGCCGTTACCGACGCAGCTCGCCAGCATCACGGCCTGGGAGGATGACGCCCACGCGGCCTCGAACCGCGCGCTCTACCAGGAGAAATTTGCGCGCGTGCTGCCGCTGGTGGGCACGCCGCTGCGCCTCAGCCGTCCCGGCGGCGCCTTCTACCTGTGGGCAGACGTGGGCGGGGATGATGAGCGCTTCACGCGCGAGCTGTACCGACAAGAGAACCTCACGGTGCTGCCCGGCAGTTACCTCGCGCGCGCCGGCGCGCAGGGCAACCCGGGCGCCGGGCGCGTGCGTATCTCGCTCACGCCGCCGGTCGAGGTCTGTGTCGAGGCGGCCGGCCGGCTGCTGGATTTCCTGCGCAGCGGCCGGGAGCCGTGCGAGACTTCCCCGCCATGAGCGCTGAGGTGCAGCTGAAGAGTGTCATCGACGCCGCGTTCGAACGGCGTGCCCAGCTCACCCCGGGCAACATGAGCGATGAGCTCGATGATGCGATCGCCGAGTCGCTCGCGCTCCTGGACACCGGGGCGGCGCGGGTTGCCGAGCCGCGCGCGGGCGGCTGGGTGGTGAACGAGTGGCTCAAGAAGGCCGTGCTCTTGTCGTTCCGCACGCGCGACAACGAGCTCATCCGTGGCGGCTTCACCAACTTCTACGACCGCGTGCCCCTGAAGTACGCGCACACGAGCGAGGCGCAGCTGCGCGCCGGCGGCGCGCGCATCGTGCCGCACGCCATCGTGCGCCACGGCGCCTACGTGGCACCCAACGTGGTGCTGATGCCCAGCTACGTCAACATCGGCGCCTACATCGGCGCGGGTACCATGGTGGATACCTGGGCGACGGTGGGCTCCTGCGCCCAGATCGGCAGCAACGTGCACCTCTCCGGCGGCGTCGGCATCGGCGGCGTGCTCGAGCCACTGCAGGCCGCGCCCACCATCATCGAGGACGACTGCTTCATCGGGGCGCGCTCCGAGATCGTCGAAGGTGTCATCGTCGAGGCCGGCTCGGTGATCTCCATGGGCGTCTTCATCGGCCAAAGCACGCGCATCTACGAGCGCAGCACCGGGCAGATCCTGCGCGGGCGGGTGCCGGCAGGCTCCGTGGTGGTCTCCGGCACCCTGCCCGCCGCCGATGGGTCCCACAGCCTCTACTGCGCGGTCATCGTGAAGCGCGTGGACGCGCAGACGCGCGCCAAGACCTCCATCAACGAGCTGCTGCGCAGCCTCGATTCCTAACCGCCCCGTTACCGCGGCCTAACTGACTTCCTACCCGCACGCTTCCTAGCATCGAGGGGCGCCGGTGGTGCGTGTCTGCACCCACCCGTAGCCGCATGTCAGGGAAAGCGAGCACCAGGCACATGACCTTCCGAACGCGTGCGGCAGCGGCAGCTGCCGCCCTGCTCCTGCCCCTGGCCGCGTGGGCGCAGAGCCCGCCGGCACCGAGCACCGCCGAGCTCCTGCAGCGCCTCGAGGCGCAGGAGAAGCGCATCGAGGCGCTCGAGGCGGCCCTGAGGCAGCAGGGCGGCGTCAGCAGTGCCAGCGGCGCGGTGGCCGCAGCGCCGCCGCCGGCGCCGCCTGCGCCAGCCCCGGTCCCCGGCACCGCCCCGGGCTCCGCGGTCCGGCCCGCGGTGGCCTCCGCCGGCAGCGCCCCGACGCCGGGTGTGGTTCAGGCCGGCCCGCAGGGCTTCATCGTGCAAAGCACCGATGGCGCCAAC
>Ga0105248_10002348_pt1 | contig 20997 bp, 16 predicted proteins | sample KBSS34metaG_FD_81524 | JGI IMG/M metagenome (GOLD analysis project Ga0105248, IMG submission 81524) | Switchgrass rhizosphere microbial communities from Kellogg Biological Station, Michigan, USA - KBS S3-4 metaG | ecosystem: Host-associated > Plants > Roots > Rhizosphere > Soil | place...
GACTCAAGGAGGGCCATTTGTGCTTCTTTGTTGTCTTCATAAGTGTTATAAACTCCCGAAACTGATTCAGGAGTTCTCACCGATGCGTAACCTCTTCGCGCTGATCGCGCTGGTGCTGTTTGTGTCTGGGAGTGCGGACGCGCAAAGCTCTGTGACGTTAAGAGGCACTGTCAGCGAAACTGTCGCGCTGTCAGTGTCTCCAAGTTTCACGTCTGGCAACGCGAACGTTGTGAGCAGCGGCAACAGAGTGCAGTTGACGTTGTCGAGCACGGATGCTGAGTCTCCCGTTATTCGCGTGCCTTTGCTTGTGCGTTCAAATAGCGGTTTCAAAATCTCGGCTGTCTTCGAGTCAAAAACGGCCGAACTTGCTCAACTGTCGGTGACGGACGCGCATCCCACCGGAAACCTGGTTTCACCGCGCGTTGTCAATGCCCTTGAAAGAGCACCGAGAGTCAATCCTGATGGTTCCGAACCCTTGCTCGTACTCACTGGCCCACGTGTTTCACTCGGCGGCACGCTTACATCGCCGAACAACGCCTTGCAGGTGACGTTACTCATTCGGCTGAAACCACAAACGCCGCCCGGCTCAGTGGTCCACTTGACGCTCATTGGACAGCCGGTATCACTAGTTCAGTGACTCCTTCAGTCGGTCTACTGCCATCCTGAAAGTCCACCCGATATTTCACGTTATAGGTGCCGGGCGCGAGGCGCGTTTCGAGCACGAGTGACTGCATCAGTTCAGCGCCACCAAGCAACGGCAGCGATTCTTTTTGCGGCAACTCTGCGATTGAGACACCGGAGCTATCCGTCACCTTCAAAGAAGTGAGCGGACGAATCACACTGTTGCCCGCATTCTTCAGCAGGGGAGTTACGATTACCTGACCTTCCTTTGCCTCCGCACGAAGACTCTCCAACGAGCCCTGGCGTCGCAGTTGCGGCACCTTGATGTAGAAGACCGAAGCCATTCGATAGCGAATGACCATCTGCCGGCGATTCTCGTTGAACTTGATGTTCTCAGGTCGCTGTTCGATGATCAGCGCGCTCAGATGATCGCCCGGGGTGGCGTCTTTCGGCACTGAAATCGTGACTCGAATCGCGTGCAGATTTCCCGGCACGACTGTAGTTTCCGCCGGGCTGTAGATCAGCCACGGACTCGCGGAATTCGGCAACGTGTTTGCTTTTTGAAACTGCACCTGGCCGTCGCGGTCGATGGTCCAATCATTCAAGCTGGCAACGATGCGAACGGGTTGTGAGTTGTCGGCGGTGCTGTGATAGTCGAGATTCACCACCACTGTGGTTTCTGAACCGGGCTGCATCTCCAGCTCGAAGCGAGCAGGAGCCACCGAGATGCCACTCTCACGCTTCTGTGGCGTCGCCTCGGGAACGGGACTCTGCGCGCTCGCGCACACCACCGCTGCAAGAAAACAAATTAGAACTGCTGTGAACCGGCGAAAGTTATGTGCAAGCATCGTTCGAACAACCTTTCAGCAGGGAACGTTTGGACCAGCCGAGATATTAAAGATGAGAGTTGCGGACGAAACTCCGGGAGCGAAAAACTGTGGAGTCAGAACGAAGATGGCGTCGAAGATCCAGCCGTCGGATTGCTGGCGTTTGGAGCTGTTGTTTTTTGAGAGTTCCGGACCGCTGAGAATCACTGTCGAGCCTGACAAACTGCCGAGTGACGATGCGTACGACACGCGGCCGTTACTGCCTACAGTTGCAGCAGTCGCAGGATCATTGTCGAAAGGGGAGCGAATGAGATGAGTGCTCTGGTTGCATATTTGGCCGGCGCCGCCCAGTAAGCGAAGGTTCTGGACACCAAAGCCGACGTCAGATGTTTGCAGCGCCTGCGTATTTGCATTGTTCATCCCCGATACTGAAACCGAGACTTGATATGGTTGATTGCTGCGCAGCGCGATCGGCACGATCACCTTTACGACACCATTTGTATTGAGGGGCGAGACCTCGCCGAAATTGATCGTCACCGCGAGGTCGCCGGTCACGTTTGCCGTGCCCGTGACGGAGCCGTTCACCGCGCCCGTAATTGTCGGCTGGCCTCCGCTACTGATATCCAGCGCCTGCGCGAAAGTCGTTGGAGCAGCAGCAAGAAAAATCAGGAGAGTGAGAAATGAGAATGTGCAGAGCCGCAATCGCATTATGGCGCCGTTACGGTGAAAGTGACGGAAATCGTGGTGGTGCCGTTTTCGAAAAACTGAGGTTTCACTGCGAAGAATGCCGGCACGGTCAGCCCGTTGACATTGCTTCGCGGCACGGCGTTCATGATGAACGGGCCGCTGAGCGCAGTCGTGGCTGACGAGAAAGCACTGAGATTCGACCGCACCGCGGTGAATTCATAACGGCCGCTGGTCCCGTTCACGGAGCCGTTGGCTGCAAGCGTTGGATCGCCGGAGGTCGCGTTTGTGTCCGTGCCACTCGTGTTCACACCCGTTCCGGTTCGCGAGATCGTTCCGAGGCCGAATCCAACGTCGGCGGCGCTGATTCTGTTGCTCGTAGTTCCTGAGCTCGTTACAGTGGCGCTCATCGATAAAACGTAGGCGGCGTTGCTTCTCAATCGGAGCGGCACCAGCGCGCTAACGAAACTGTTGCTATTGCTTGGACCAAGCTCGCCGAGGTTGATGGAGACCGCGAGTGGACTATTGGCTACGCCGTCCGTGGTGACGCCTCCGCCGGAGTTGCCGGTAAGAGTTACCGCGCCGCCCGAGTTGATCTCGACGAACTTCGACACTGTTGCGCTCATAGTGACAGTGCCTGTCGTCGACTGTGCGAAGCACGTAGCTGCCGAGATGAGTAATGAGATTGCGAGCAGTACTAATCTGTTTGGAGAGTGGGGCATTGTTTCAATCCTTGAGGCAGGCGTGAGACATGGTCATCCGGCCGTCAGCGAACTGACGGCCGGTAACCAAAGTCGAAAGTACAAAGGGGGGTGTTAAGAATTACAGTGCAACGACCGTGAACTGCGCGGTGATCGTGATCGCCGGCGCTGGATCGTAGAACTGAGGTTTAACTGCGAAGATTGCAGGGAAGGTCAAGCTGGTAGCACTGTTGGCCGCGACTGCCTGGTTAATGCGTGGGCCACTCAGAACCGCACCCGAGACAGCATACGCGCCGAGCGTGGAGTTTGCTCCGGAATACACCCAGCGTCCATTAGCGTCTGTGCTGCCACCGACGGTCGGATCACCAGGCGTCGCATTCGTGTCTACGCCTGCGGCGAGATTCGCGGGTCGTGCGGCCGGGGTCAAACCAAAGCCAACGTCCGTATCTTTGAGACTGAAGGCGGTCGCGCCGGCGCCGGCAACGGTGCTCACCATGTTGAGTTGATAGGCTACGTTGCTGCGAAGTCTTACGGGCACACTCAATTTCACAAAACTGTTGGTATTGCTCGGTCCCAATTCGCCCAGGTTCACGACCACTGCGAGCGGGCTGTTCGCGGTACCGTCCGTAATAATGCTGCCGCCGGAATTACCGGTGAGCGTCACGGCGCCGCCGGACGTCAATTCAACAAAGTTCGAGACGGTGGCGTTCATGGTCACCGAACCGGTGGTCTGCGCAAATGAGACCGCAGCGGTCATCATCAGCAGGGCTGTCATAGCCAGGGTCGTTAGGAGACCCTTGGTAAAGTTAAACATTTCGTTGCTCCTGTGGTTGAGATAGTAGGCTCAGGTCAGCTTTTGTGAGACTGAGGAAGGTGGTTATAGGGGAATAGCTCGTTTCTGGGGGATTCAAGCAGCTTCTTGCGGCCCACTTTTCCCTACTTCAGCGGCCGCCCGAGGATCATAGAAGGGCCTCGAACTGTTTGTCAATGACATTTCTCGTTGAACACTTTCTTCGTGGCCCGGATTGTGAGAAACTGCGCAGTACCTTGCTTCGCCTGTCTTAGAACGAGCCGGCTGGTTGGTTTCCGTAAAGTCCCAAAAATTGCGGTAAGTCTGATGTTGAGGTTCCTCCTGCTTCCACGGTACGCCTCGCGGGTCGTCGCCTTCGCCTTGCTGGCGGGGTTGTGCTGGGTCATCTTTTCGCCTCGCTCGTCGCATGCAGCGCTCCAAATCAAACCTACGCCGCCGAGTTCGAAATGGACGAGCTCTCCCGAAGAGGACACCTACGTAATTTTTCAGGATGAACGCGGGGAGACGACCTGCCGCCCGGCGACAAAAGCCGAACGTGAGCAAATTCAGTCGCGACATCTCGGTGGTCCCACCCGCCTGATCTATCCCGGCGCGCCGCGCACTCGAGACGATCTCAACGCGATGCGATCGCTAGAGTCAGAGACGGGTTTGAATCTGCTGCCTTCGGCTGGACTGCGTATCGTGCTGCACGGCACGCCGCAGTTGGAACAGAACCAGGCGGCGAAAAACGCTTTCATCGTCGCTGCGAATCGCTGGGAAGCGGTCATCGCGACTCCGATCACGGTCGTCATCGACGTTGACTTCGGCACAACCTTCTTCGGCCAGCCATACAGTAGTCCCAGTATCCTCGGCGCTACCGGTTCCGATTCGCTGGTTGGACCATTTCTGGATCTCCGCCAGCGACTGATAGCGCGCGCGTCAAATAATAACGAAGCGCAACTCTATAACGCTTTGCCTGCGGTTGAGCTGCCGATTGAAATCAACGACGTCACCAGCACTGTTTCGAGCGCCCGCGCCACGGCCGCAAACGCACGCGCGCTCGGCGTTATCCCGGACATTACGAACCCTGACTCGATCGCGCTTGGAGACGCAGATGCCGGCATCGGTTTCAATTCCGCGTTCCAGTTTGACTTCACGCCCGACGACGGCATCGGAGACAACCTGACTGACTTTGACGGCGTTGCGACGCACGAGATTGGTCACGCGCTCGGCTTCACTTCAAACGCGGGCAGCAGCAACCCGACCGCGGTTTCTGTGTGGGACCTGTTTCGCTTCAAGCCGTCGCGCGCGAGTCTGGCCACGTTTGGCACGGCGCCGCGCATGATGTCACTCGGCGGCGATCACCGCTTCTTTGGCAACCAGCTTACGACCTACGCCACGCTGGAGCTCGATCTATCAACCGGTGGTCCAAACCCCGGACCAAACGACGGCGATGGCCGGCAGTCGAGTCACTGGCGAGACGATTCGCTAATCTCGACGCGGCAATACATCGGCGTCATGGATCCGACGATGCCGCGTGGATTGCGCCGCACTATCAGCGAGAACGACATCCTCGCGCTCGACTTGTTTGGCTACGCGTTTGGCGGTCCAGCGCCGGTACGCCCGGTCAACGACAACTTCGCCAACGCCACGCCTCTCACCACGCAGTCAGGTTCGATTAACGCTACGAATGTGAGCGCGACGCGCGAATTTGGCGAGCCCCTTCACGCCGGTTATCAGGGTGACAAATCAGTCTGGTGGACGTGGGTTTCACCGGTCAACGGCCAGGCGACGTTCGATACGATCGGCAGTAACTTCGACACTACGCTCTCTGTGTATCTCGGGCCGGGCCTTACTCAGCTCGGAACTATCGCCGTCAACGACGATATCGTCGCGGCTGTAGACAAAGCGAGCCGGGTTCAGTTCAACGTGGTCGCCGGCGAAACTTATCGCGTCATAATCGACGGCTGGAACAGCGAGTTTGGCAACATCACTTTAACCTGGAGCGCGACCGGAACGCCGCCAACTCCAACACCGACGCCGACTCCGACACCCACTCCGTCACCTTCGCCATCGCCGACACCGACGCCTCCCGCGGATCTCGTGATCGACGCTTTTGTCGCGAGCCCGGAGAACGTCGCGAATGACCAGTTTGTTACCCTCACGGTTGTCGCGCGTAATTTTGGCCCGGGGATCGCCACTAACACGCAGGCATCTATAGTGCTTCCGCCGGGTCTCAGTTTTATCACGTGCTCTCCGACCTGCTTTCCTCCGGCTGGTTCGAATGGCGGAACCGTTAATGCATCGCTCGGCGATATCTCACCGCCGAACCTGGTCACGTTCATAGTTGTCGCAGAGGTGACAGCGGGAACAGGCGCGACGCTCACGGCTACGGCAAACATCTCGAGCTCGATTCCGGATCCCAATCCAGCAAGCAATAGCGCGGCTGCAATTGTTCGGGTAGGGGAATTGATTCCGTTTACGGAGGTGAAGAAGCTCTCGCTGCATTCAGAGGGAGCCCATGTGCTGGCATTGCGGCGTGGCACCGTGTGGAGCTGGGGCCACAACTTCTACGGACAGCTCGGCGATGGAACAAACCTGGGGCGCCCCTTTCCCGTGCCGGTTGATGATCTGATGTCGGTGATTGACATCAGCGCCGGCGGCAACCTTTCCCTTGCGCTGAAGAGCGACGGCACAGTCTGGAGCTGGGGCGCGAATGAACGCGGTGAACTGGGCATCGGAACGACCACGCCCAGCACGGCAAACAAACCGCAAAAGATAGGCAGCCTGTCTTCAGTTATCGCGATTGCTGCCGGCTCCGATTACAACATGGCCCTGAAGTCAGACGGCACTGTCTGGAGTTGGGGATCAAATACCACCGGCCAACTGGGCATCGGTACAACGGATTTCCAGCCTCATCCAACGCCGATCCAGGTGCCCGGCCTTTCCGGCATCGTCGCAATCTTTGCCGGAGATTACGTTTCCTATGCGGTGAAAGCGGACGGCACAGTGTTCGGTTGGGGCACGTCTTTCATCGGGAAACTGGGAGACGGCACGTCAGGCTCGTCCAGCATAAACTCACCGGCGGAGTTGCCGGCGTTGAAAGGCATGGTTGGAGCCGAAACGGGCGTGGGCTCGACGGTGATCAGGAAAGCGGACGGCACTGTGCTCTCGTTTGGTAGCAACTTCAGAGGTCAACTTGGCCGCGGTCTGCCGGACAATGGTCCATATCCGGTACCGGCGCAGATCCCCGGACTGTTAGCGAAAGATATTTCCAACGGTGATTCATTTGTGATCGTTACGGAGCCAACAGGCACGCTCAAAGCTTTCGGCCGTAATGACGATGGACAGCTCGGTCTCGGCGGCCGGGATCTATTCACTCATCCGACGCCGGTCACGGTCCCCGGAATTTCCGGCGCGTTTGCGGCGGTGGCGGGAAGACAATCGACGCTGGCGTTGATCGGCGATCCGGCTGTTGGCGGTACGATTCGAGCGTGGGGCGGTAATGACTTTGGTGTTTTAGGAATCGGCACGTTTTTTACCAGTGTGGGTCCGGCAATGGTCACCGAAAATCTCACCGTCGCGCGGCCGAACTTCAGTGTTGCGGAGGGAACGATTACTCCGACCGCGGTGCAGATCGTCTGCGGCACGCCGGGAAGTGTGATCCACTACACCACGAACGGTTCGGATCCGACCGAGAGTGATCCGGTTGTAACCTCAGGCAGCACGGTTTTGGTGGACCACTCGTTGACGTTGAAAGCGCGTGCATTTAGAACGGGCTTCTCGACGAGTGCGGTGAAGAGCGCGGCGTACACGGTTGTGGCTGCGGCTCCGCCTCAACTGTTGCTCGACCAGTTCGGTCCGGCGTTGGACCAGGCCGCGGCGATCGATGTGTTGACGTTTCTGCGAGATCCCTTTCCGGTCGTCAACGTAAACCAACTGCTCAATCCGCCTGTGGATCGAAACACTCGCGTTGCTGTGTTTGTGACGAATTTGCAGTTAGCGCAAGGCGAGCCGGCCTCCGCGGTGGTGGTTAATATCGTTGGCAGCAACAGTGTGATTTACGACCTGCCCGCCGAAGACGTGCGGGCCGTGCCGAACTCCGATTTTGTTCAAATCACCTTCCGCTTACCGGACACACTCGCTGCCGGAACCTGTACCCTCCGCATCAAGTTCCACGCGCAAACGAGCAACGCCGGCACGATCACAATCAAACCGTAGTGGCCTGGACGCAATCGAACTTCTTGACAGCCGGAACTCTCGCCCGTTTTTCTCGTTTTATGTCGCAATGAGTTTGATTTCAACAATAGCGTTGGCCATGGGTGTTTCCTGGACGTCGGGCATCAACCTGTACGCCAGCGTGGCGACGCTTGGCCTTCTCAGCCGCTTCGCCGGCTTGCAACTCCCGGGTGAGCTCGATGTCGTTACCAACTGGTGGGTGATCGGTATTGCCTCGGCGCTTTATTGCGTGGAGTTTTTAGCGGACAAGGTGCCGTGGATCGACAGTACCTGGGATCTCATACACACGTTTATCCGGGTGCCGGCAGGAGCTGTTCTTGCCGCCACGGCGTTTGGCGACTTCGACCGGAGCATTCAGTTAATCGCGTTGTTGTTGGGCGGTGGACTGGCGTTGAGCTCACACGGCACGAAAGCCGCGACGCGCGCCCTTCTGAACACCAGTCCGGAGCCCGTTTCCAACGTTGTCGCCAGTGTTATCGAGGATATCGTGGCAATCGTCTCGATGATAGTGGCTGTATTTGCTCCCGTACTGCTGTTCATAATCGTGGCTGCGGGCTTATACATCTCCTACCTCATCCTGCCTCGAATCATTCGCTTCTTTCAACGAGTCGGCCGCAGTCTGCGGCGTCCTCGCCGCGCAACTAACCCTTGACAGTCTAGGGAAGCATCGGTTAGTCTCCGTCCCCAGACATTCTAGGGGAGAGCTTCATGGCGAATGAACGGACGGACCTGATGCAGGGCACGCTGGAGTTGTTGATCCTGAACACGCTCGCGCGTGAGTCGATGCACGGCTACGGTATCGTCCAGCGAATCCACGAAGCTGCCGAAGATTTGCTCAAAGTCGAGGACGGTTCGCTTTATCCCGCACTTTATCGCATGCAAGAACGCGGCTGGATCAAGTCGGAGTGGGGAGTTTCAGACAACAACCGGCGAGCCAAATTTTATAAACTCACCAGAACCGGACAAAAACAGCTCGAAGCTCAACGCGCCAACTGGAACCGCATCTCCAAAGCAGTTAGCCGGATCTTGCAGGCCACCTAACCATGAAAATCGCCGGCTTACTCAATCGCTTTGCCCGCAACAAGACCGCGCTCGACGTTGATGAAGAGCTGCGATTCCACGTCGAAATGCTCGAGCGTAAGTACAAGCAACACGGCATGTCCACTTCGGAAGCAAAGACTGCAGCCGCGAAGCGTTTTGGAAACGTCGAACGAGTGAAGCGCCAGTGCGTGGCCATCAGCCGGCGGAACAGTCTGCCGCAACGCATGCTCAAAACGATCACGATTCTCATCGCACTTACCGGTCTCTCGATACGCATCCTGAGCACGGAGTACAGGGTCGCGCGCATCGGCCATGTGTTAATCGTGATCGCCGTTTGCGCGCGCCTGTTGATTTACGTGCGCGGATTGAGTCCCACGCCTCGAAACTACGAGAAACCTGAATGTTGGTAATCAGAGATCTGGCGAAGACTTACCCGAGCGGCGTGCACGCGCTCAAGGGAGTTAGTCTTGATCTGCCTCCGGGTGTGTTCGGCTTGATTGGACCAAACGGGTCAGGCAAGACGACTTTGATGAAGATCATTGCGACGCTGCTCGAACCCGACTCCGGCACGATCTCGATGAACGGCGTCGACTTGAAAAGTCGCAAGACCCATACGCGCCGGATGCTGGGTTACCTGCCGCAGGACTTCGGTCTTTATCCGACCCTCACGGCGTGGCAAATGCTCGATTACCTCGCGAAGCTCAAGGGCATCACCGCCAAGAAAGAGCGCGACGCTTTGGTCGACGCGTTACTCGATCGAGTTAATCTTTCAGCCGAACGCCATCAGCGACTCGGCGGTTTCTCAGGTGGCATGCGACAGCGTTTTGGTATTGCTCAAGCGCTCATCGGAGAGCCGAAGCTGATCATCGTCGATGAGCCGACTGCCGGACTCGACCCGGAAGAACGTAATCGTTTTCATAACCTGATCTCAGAGACGGCTGAAGAAGACACGGTCGTGATCCTCTCGACTCACATCGTTTCAGACGTCGCGAATCTTTGCAGCAGCATGGCGATCATCCGGGAAGGGAAGATTCTTGCGTCGTGCACGCCGCGACAAGCTGTGGACCAACTGAAAGAAGCGGTTTGGCAAGCGACAGTTCCACGCGAGCGAGCCGCGACGCTGAAGTCTCAGTTAAACGTACTCTCGTCACATATCTTCGATGGGCAAGTGCGTGTGCGAGTGATCTCCGAAGAACGTCCAGGCGAAGACTTCACCCGTGCAAGACCTGTGTTGGAAGACTTCTACTTCGACCTGGTAAATCGATGAGAAACCCCTTCCAGACTCCGTTCGCGGCGGTCTTCACCAACGAAGTTCTGCTAAACGCAAAACGGGTTGCTCCGTACGTGCTCATGGCGCTCTTCGCTGCGAATGCGTTGTTGTGGTGGGGACGGGGCCCGGCGGTGGCCAGAGGTTGGGCCACGAACAGCGACTTCTACATTTGCAGAAACATGGAGGCCTTCTCATTTCTTTTGGGTCTCCCGATATTCACCGCCATCATCATGGGCGAGATCGTGGTCAGGGACTTTCGTCTCGGTGTTGATCCGCTAATCTTTTCGAAACCGATCGGCCGGGCATCGTATTTGTTGGGAAAGTTCTTCGGCAACTTCTTTGTCCTCGTCTGTTGCCAAGCGGCCTTTGCGATCACGTTCTGGCTGCTTCAATGGGTTCCATTTTCGGGGATGGTTGTTCTGCCGGTGCGCGTGGCCCCTTACTTCAAACACTTCTTTTTCATCGTCGTCATTTCTCACCTCGCGTTGGCGGCTATTTACTTCGCGGCCGGAACACTCACGCGGAATGCGAAAGTGGTTTACGGGATCGCCGCGTGTTTCTATCCGGCCTACGTTGCGTATCAAATACTGGTGTTGAAGAACCTGCCCGGAGTTTTTAAGGTGCTTTTCGATCCGCTGGGTCTCAATCTCGGCGACGAGTTCGTGAGAAACCCGTTCCCGCTCAGCGCGGAATTCCTCAACCAGGCAGTGATTACCTACAGCCTGGCGGAGTACGCCAACCGCGGTTCAGATATCATCATCTCGCTGGTACTTTTACTAATCGTTTACTTGCGGTTTCGCATCGATCCGCAGGAGACGGTGTCAGAGCATCTCACAAAGCTGACGCTTTCAGAGGCGCCCGCCAGGATCGCCTACACTGCCCCGTCGTATGAACGATTCGATTTGCCGCGCGAATCATCGGCGGAACGTGATCGAATACCGCTGCCGAAAGTCACTGCGACTCGAGGACCGGCCGCGACCGTCTCCAAAATAATCGCAGCGCTCGACGTTGAATTTCGACTGCTGCGAGCGGAACGATCGCTGCTTGTTCTCAGCGCGCTCGCAATTTTGCTTTCGTTTTTGTCAGTTCCTTTTACTCGCATTCCCGTGGAGATCTCTTATTCAGTGACCTCTGCGACGAACACCGCAAACTCGCTGTTGCTGTTTTTAGCGTGTGTGATCGTTTTCTACACTGGTGAGGTGATGCATCGCGATCGGGAAGTGAAGATCGAGCCCGTCGTGTGGTCCGCGCCCGCGTCCAACAGCGTCCTGCTGCTCTCGAAATGGCTGGCGATGACGTTGATCGCGCTTTCGTTAGTTGCAGTAGGCAACTTAACGACGATCGTGACGCAATTATTGAGAGGTCTCACGCCGCTTGATTTGTCAGCCTACTTGCTCATCGAGGCGTCGTGGTTGTGCCCGGCGTGATTTTTATGACGGCCTTTGTGCTGGCGTTGAATGTGTTGCTGCGGAACAAGTATGTGACCTACGTGATCGCGGTGGGCGCGGGCGCCGGACTCTTCTACCTATACAGCATCGGTCATACCCATTGGCTGTACAACCCGCTGCTTCATCGACTCTGGACATATTTCAATCTTACCAGCGGTCCAATACTCGCTTCCAGACTCTACTGCCTCGTTCTTGCGGCCGCGTTTCTCGCGCTCGCCCACGTTTTGTTTGAACGTAAATCCTGAAGCTCATGAGCTCGCGCCGAGCTCTAACGCAAAGATGTTTTTCCGGTCGCGCAGGTAAAGCCGCGTCCCGGCCAGAGAAGGTATCGTCCACGCGTGACTGCTGAGCAATTCGACTTTCGACGTTACCGTCAAACCTTCGGGCGTCGCGGTGGCGAGTAAGAGTTCGCCATCCTCGTCGAGAATGATGAAACGGCCATCGGCAAACAGGAATGAGGCGCGGGGAAAACTGCGATGGCGCCACATCACCTTTCCTGTTTTGACATCTACTGCGGTGAAAGGCGCCGGCCCAAAGTCGCCACTCGAGCCGTAGATCAAATCGCCCACGCGAACCGCGTTTGTAAAATGAATCCGCATGAGGCTATGCGCCCACAACTCCTCGACGCTCGTTTTGTCTCCCGTGCGGCTGAGCTTCAAGACACGGCTACCGCCGCCGTATCCGCTCGACACGAAAAGCAAATTGTCCGGCCCCCAAACAGGCGTGCTCGTGTTCAAGCCGTATTCGACCGGATGCGAATGACTCCAGAGCAAGCTGCCGTTGTCGGGATCGACGCCGACAATCTCGCCCCACATGAAAGCAACAAGCTGGTCCTGCCCGTCGACGTTGATGATGAGCGGAGACGAGGTGGAGTTCTTGAAGTCGTGCTTCTTCCACGCCACCGAACCATCCTTGCTGTTGAACGCGACTAGTGAGCTCGATGGTCCACCAACCATCATCACGATCTTGTCTTTGTAAGCGATCGGGCTACAGGAATAACCGTTCACGCGCAACGTTCCGTGAAACTCGCTGAGCAGATCGTGTGACCACAAGACCTTACCGCTCTTCTTGTCGAGGCAATGCAGCTTGCCAGTAGCACCGGACGTGCATACCAGGCCGCTGCTCACTAACGGCGTGGCGTGAGGTCCAGGCCCGTTCGACATGTCATACTCGGGTGAAAACGGCGCGGCGTAACTGTACTCCCAGATCGTCTTACCGGTGGCGGCGTCGAGAGCGATGACGACTTCGTTCTCCGCTTTACGGTACATCGTGAAGAGCACTCCACGCTCGACTGCAATGCCGGAATATCCCTCGCCCAGCTCTCTTTGCCACAGCCGCTGCGGACCGGTAGCAGGCCACGTTGTCGCCAGCCCTTTCGCATCCGAAATGAAGTTGCGGTGTGGTCCACCCCACTGTGTCCAGTCCGACGTTTGCGCTGCGGCTGTTGTTTTGATCGCTATTGGTTTCTTGAACGTGGACGGATCGATTTGACCGTTGATCGTTACCGCTTCGATTGTGGCTGATAAAGCCGGGAAAGGTTGACCATCGAACGTGGCAGTTGACTTGAAAGGCAACGACAATCCCTCGACCGTGCGGAAATCGGAATAGTTGATCGCGATCTGGCCCACTACACCGCCGGGTCCGCGGCCCCTGTACGTTTGGTCGATCACGCGGCCGGTTTCGGGATCGATCTTCAACGTTGTGGTGAAATCCTGCAGTTCGATCTCCACTGTGTTCTCACCCGCGCCGAGCCATGCTTTGAACTCCGGTCGCGTCCTGGCCCGAAGCAGAACGACCAGCTCGTGATAAAGCTCTTTAGAGATTACGGAGCGGTTGGCTTCTGACATTGGCTGGGCCTTGTTGTTGAAGACGACGAATGATTCAGCCGGCGTGACTACCGAAGTGAAAGTGAAGTTCGGTCTGACGATTTCCTGGCGTATCGCATCGGGAAACCCCAGCACGAGGATCGTCTTGACCTGATTTCCTCTGAGCTCCGTTTTTTGAAAGCTCTGTAGTTGGTCCAGCTTCGGTCCGCCGCCGAGAACTCCAACCGCTTTTGCGATGAGCTCTTGTCCGCGCTTGATGTTTTCGGCGCTGGGTGGTGCTTTCGGTGCCGCGGGAACTTCCAGATATTTCTCCGGAGCGGCCTTGAAAAGCGTTTGGCATTCTTCGGAGCCAAAGATGTAGATGCGCCCGTTGTGGACCGTGTAAAGATCCGGATTGCCGGTTGTCGGCGCGCCCATGCGGGCGCAATGGCCGTTCAACTGTATCTCGTATCGCGAGGGATCTTTTTCGAATGTTGCCTTGTTCTCTGCGTTCGCAAAGAGGTACTGAAACTGGCCTCGCGTGACTTTGTACTTCATGTCTCCCTGGACCTCTTTGCCCTGCGAAAGCATGACGGGGTCGAGGCCTTCGAGTGGAATCACCGTTTCGGGGCTCGGGGATGAGACCTGCGCGCTGGTGACGCTGATTAGCGCGATGATGATTAAGAGCGACCAGAAGCAAGCGATAACCCTGGCGGGGCTTGAGTATCGAGTAAACATAGAAAGTCTCCTGTTATGAAAACTAACAGAACACTCGACTGATCGTTGTGACCAAGTTGTGTACGGTGGTAGCTGTGTGACGAGTAGCGGAAATCTTATGACCAACCGTTACGCGGCTAGTGTGGCCGGTGGATTGCTGCCGCTTTAGGACAGGATAACTTCAGCGGCCAAAGCGGGACGGCATTCTGCTAACTGTATCAGCCGTGAATGACTCGCCTTGAAATTCGATCTGCTTCTTTTCCCCACCATGAGATTGCAGATATTCTGTTACGTTCATCCAGCGAATCTCTCCGCCAGACCCACGCACTACCAGCAGGACTGGATAAGCGTGATTTTGCCAATACGATGCCTGGCGCGGTTTGACGATAGTAAAGATTTCTTTACCGTCGCGCTTGCGCTTCCTGAGATAGGAGTCGCCTGATTTAAGCTGAAGATAAACTCGTTGCCCACTCGCTTCACCAAGTTCATTCTTGAATTCAATCTCACCGTCAATACCCCAATCACTGTTAGGCGTTGGACGAAAGATGTGACCGGCCTCTCCGACTATTCTGAACACTTCTCCAACCAAAACTAACTCACGGCTCTCGTTGTCCCTCAGCCTGACTGAGGATTCGTCAGGAACAAATTGGTCCAGTAGCCTCAACTTGTAAACAAACTTTTCCGCGGCGATTCCAGCGCGCTCTCTTAGCTCCTCGTCCGAGTCGGTTTGGGCAAGCAGCTCCAGCCGTTCAAGCGTACGCCTGCCGCTTGCGTAATATCCCACAACGCCAATGGCCACCCGGCGCACGAATGTATCCCCGTGTTCGAGGCTGATTTCCAGGCCTGAGGCGAGTTTGCTACTGCTTATCTGGGCCAACGACTTTGCTGCGTTTTCCCCTAAATCGGGATCTGCATTGAAACTATGAATTAGGGGACCAACGGCTGTGTCGGAGTTCAATTTACCCAGTGCTTCTGCGGCCTTCGCTCGTACACTGCTCAATGAATCGCTTCGCAAAGCATCGATCAGCGGGTCAATAGCTTTGTCAGATCCGATCTCACCCAACGCTCCAGCCGCTTGCTCACGCGTGTCAGCAAACTCATCATCCTTTAGAGTACGAATAAGAATGTTAGTTGCTCGCTCCGAACGAAGTCTTCCCAACGCGTTGGCCATGGCAGAGCGCAGCCGGTAAGCATTAAAGTCGACGTAAAAAATCGCACCGCTTGCGCTGACCAACTCCCGGATAAGAGTATCAACGGACTTCTGCGAGCCGGCTTCTCCCAGAGCTTCGATTATCTTCAGCTTGACGTAGTTATCGGTTTCGAGAGTCAGATAACTCAGGAGAACATCAACTGCTTTGTCAGAATGAGTGATCCCCAGTCCCTCAGCCGCGGCTGCACGCAGTTGCCGGTCCTGCTGCGTCATGGCCCACGTTAGTGCCGCAATCGCCTGATCAGAGCCTATCCATCCTAATGCATAGGCGGCAGAGGGTGCCTTGCCAGTAATATCTTCCTCCTTCACGTCAGAGAGCAGCATTTCTAATCCCTCTTCGGATCCCAGGTGCGCTAATGCAACCGCCGCTCTCCAACGCACGTCGTTATTAATATTTTTCAGGGCCCTTGACAGATGATTGATAGCTTCCGGAGAACCGATGTGCCCAAGACCCTCAGTCGCATACCATCGCACCCACCAATCGTCATCGTTCATAGCAGTGGCGAGAGCATCAACCGCTGCCTCAGTCCCAAACGTAAATAAAGCATAAGCCGCAGAACGACGTACCTCTGGACCATCGGTCCTTAAACTGTAGATCAACGGGTCAATCGCTACCTCGGAGCCGATACGTGACAGTGCGTAAGCTGCTCTCGACCGTACAAACCAATCGGGATCGTTCAAGAGCACGTTCACGACATCCTTGGTCGCTGTTTCAGAACCGATTTCACCCAGCACGTCGAGAGCATTGTGGCGCATATCGCTATTGTCGTGCATAAGAAGCGAAAGCAAGTCCCTTAACACCTTTGGATATCCTGTCTGGCCCAACGTATTAGTCGCAATCCGCTGCAAATCCAGGTCGCCACTTTTTAGAGTTGAGATCAAGACATCGATCGCCTTTTCTGAGCCGAGACGTGCCAACGCATTCGCCGTGTTGAAGTCGTCAAACGAAGAAACTCTGGAGTTGATAAGAGCCAGTGTCTGCTGGTTCACGCCAATGAAACTCTTGACCACGATCTCTCGGTACGCCCGGGCAAGTGAACTGTCTTGAGAGATAGCTTCAATTAAGAGACTGATCAATTTTTCTGAGCAGCCGGCGGTGATTTTCGCGCCATAAGCGAGGCCACGACCACGAAGCCGAAGATTCGTAGAGGTCAACGATTCAGGCCACCGTTCGATTTCCGCGTATAGATGATCTGCGTTATCTACTGCGCCCAACATCATCGGCAGGATCTCCATTTCGATGATTAGCGGGTTGTGATAGGCGCGGCAGAAGATCTTTATGGCTTCGAACCTGGTGTTCCTTTGCTGATAAAACGCCGCGAAGGCGCTCGCAGCCAGATATTCCTGGAGGGTTAAATGCGCGAATGCGAAGGTGTCCACGCCGACCTCGCGTATCAAAGGAGTAGCGAGTGCATCATCCACTAGCTGGCGTGCTTCGTGTGACGAGCGTTCCTGCCGCAAGAATGCTCTGGCCTTCTCAACTAACAGCTCGTAGCTGAAGATAAGACGGTTGGCCGCTTGCTCGGTTTCATTGAGGTGATCTCGCAACAAGCGCTCGAACGCCAGGAACTTGAGAAAATTAAGTCGTAATCGTTTGTTGTTTATTTTGAACCGGCCGTCGATCGATTTGGAACGATCCAGTTCGTGGATCAGATCATTGATGATCGTTTCGTAGAGTTTCAGCCGGTCATCAGTGAATCTGTTTTCCCGTTGCAGACGTAAGATTACTCCCAGCAGTAAAGGCTGGTGCAACAACTCACGGATCGATGAACGCTCGCGCAGCGTTTTTAGCAGGAGTTTTGTCGCTGAGTCGCCCGGGTAATAACAATTTAGAAATGCCCTTATCTGGCGTTGTCCCAGCGGTTCGATTTCTAACTCCTGCAAGCGCTCTGTGCCTAACTTGTGCTGTGCGTAAGGGCGCGTCGAGACCAGCAGCGTGTTGTTTAGCAGGCCCGAAGTAAACTCTACGATGGCTTGGTTGATGCTACGGTCCAGGGGTTCGTCCTGAATTTCGTCGAAGCCGTCGAGTAAGGCGACAACTTCGCTTGCCTTGAGCCGCTCATGCGAATACTCGCGCAAGAGTTTTAATTCAGCGCTGCTCAACAATAGTTGTGACTGAAGATGCTTAAGCCAGAGCTCTTGAAGAATCAGGCTGCCGTTTCGAGCCGCGGCTTTCTGGGCCTGCTTATAGACGGCCTTTTCCACTCCCTTTAACTCGATCCAGAAAACCAACCGGCCGCTCGCCTGCGCTTGTAGTGCCAGGTATTTAAGTAGCGTAGTTTTGCCACAACCGGGTGCGCCCGAGACGATTGCTTTCACCCTCGTTCGCAAAAGCTCGTCAGGCTTCAAACGGCGCTTGGCTGGTGTCGCCGGGGTTGGTGTTTCGAGGATCTCTCGATCTGTATTCGCGAACGGATTGAAGCGCCGGCGCATCGTGGAGTCCATCAATCCCAGAAACTCTCCATGGAGCTCAGGCGCGCGTTGACGAACGATGCTCAGTTCGACGAAGACATCTTTCAACTCGCGTGCGTCAACCTCACCGAGAATTCGCACCTTACTTACTTGCGAAGTGAGATATTGACCACACGCTTTGAGGAGTGTGGGAAGATCAGGGCGTGAAGCTTTCATGGAGGTACATCACACCGCGTTCAGACTCGGAGGCTGAAAATCATTAAACCGGGATATGTCCGACCTGCTTGTACATCGTCATAAAATCGAAGTTGTTCCAGGCCTCGACAATCTTTCCGTTCTCGATCCGCACGATCGCAATGCCGGTAAACTCGACCGGAGCTTGAGTCGCGGCTTTTCCCCTGAAGTTTCCTTCGTGCCTGGCACGCACGGAGCAACGCGCGGCGACTCTGTCACCTTCCGCAATCAGGTCCTCGATATAGATCGTCATGTTTGGAAACGCCTGCCGGAACACATCGTGAAACGGCTTGAAGCCGTTCGGGCCTTTGATCGGGTTCGCTGGATCATCCGCCAAGCCGTGCGCGATGCCGTTTTCGTCGAACATTTCATCAATCGCGTCGGCGCGTCCCTTGTTCCACACTTCCTCAAACCAGCGACGAACTAACTCTTTGTTTTCTTCAGACATGAGGCCTCCAATCTCGAAAAACGCTTGTTAACTGCTATCATACAACTTCTTCACTCCGGGCTCGCAGGTCGGCTCGCAGAAACTAAGACAAGCAATGCAAACAGTTCCAACGCAAGAAGCGCAGCTCGCTGCGCCGCCGGTCGCGGTTCACAACAGTGCGAAAGCAAATCTCTTCGCACGGGTCTGCGCAGCTCTGTTCGAACCCGTCGATATCTCGTTCCTCGTGTTCTTCCGCATCCTCTTCGGCGGCATCATGCTGTGGGAAGTTTATCGCTACTTCACTAACGGCTGGATCACGCGTTACTACGTCGAACCGGTCGTCAACTTTACTTACTACGGGTTCAGTTGGGTGAAACCCTGGCCGGGGCAGGGGATGTACATTCACTATTTTGTGATGGGTGCGGCCGCTGCTTGTGTGATGCTGGGGTTCGTTTACCGCCTTGCCGCGCCAGTCTTCTTTCTTACGTTCACCTACACGTTTCTGTTGGACCAGACGCGTTATCTGAATCACTTCTACCTCGTCTGCCTGATCAGCTTTCTGATGTGTTTCCTTCCGGCAGAACGGGCTGTTTCCATCGATGCGTTGCTGCGGCGGAAGATCCGCTCGGACGTGGTTCAAGCGTGGACATTGTGGCTGCTGCGAGCACAAATCGGCATCCCGTTTTTCTACGGCGGGATCGCCAAGCTCAACAGCGACTGGATCTATGGCGGCGAGCCGATGCGTATCTGGTTACGACCGTTGACCGGAATGCCGGGTGTGGGCCACATCTTCGCGGCCGACTGGGTCGTTTACAGTTTCGTTATCGGCGGGTTGCTGCTCGACCTGTTCGTCGTGCCGCTGCTGCTGTGGCGACGCACGCGGCTCTTCGCGTTCGCCGCGGCAGTTGTATTCAATCTCCTCAACGCGGTGATATTTGATATCGGCATCTTTCCGTGGCTGATGCTGGGCGCGCTGTTTCTTTTCTTTCCGCCTGACCTGGTGCGACGCTTCGCGAAAGCGTTTATGTCGCCGGGTGAGGAGTTTGGCGAAGCATCGCCAGTTTCCGTAAAACCGAAGACAATCGCGGAACGAAGTGTTTGCCCGCAATTAACTTCTTCGCAAAAATTAGTTGCCGGATTGTTAGCGGCCTACCTTGTGGTCCAGCTTGTTTTCCCGCTTCGCCATTTCCTCTACCCGGGCAACGTAAACTGGACCGAAGAAGGGCACAATTTTGCCTGGCACATGAAGCTGCGAACAAAGGACGGCGACGCAGTCTTTACGCTTACGCATCCGGGAACCGGACATACGTGGACCATCAAGCCGGAAGATTATCTAAAATCTCACCAGCTAACGAAGATGACCACCAAGCCGGACCTGCTCGTGCTGTTCGCTCACTATCTTGCCGAAGAGAAGAAGCGCCAAGGTTACGACAACGTCGAAGTGCGGGCTCAGGTGATGGTTTCTCTGAACGGCCGCCAACCGCAGTTGCTAATCGATCCGAACGTAGACCTCGCGAAGGAAGAAGTAAGTTTGTTATCGAAGCCCTGGATCGTGCCGCTCACGACGCCGCTCGAGCCGGGAAAAATCTATAAAACCAGCCAGGACACGGACGATCCATAATCATCGACACGCACTTGACGCCGAGTATTTTCCGAACCCTCAGTGGATGAGGGGAACGAGGATCCCCTCCATTCTCACGGACCAAAGGGCTTCAAGATATTCGAGAACGCCCAGTTGCTCTGAGAAATACCGCTACAAACAGGTGACGCGAAACCTTGCCCCGCGCAACTCCCGTTGTCGCGCGCCACTGACCACATCGAGAGCCGGGTGATGTAGCTGTTGGCGTTCGCGAAGTTCAACAGCCCTTGCGCATCGGTCAATTGAAAGATCTCGGTGTTCACGTCGTTGATTCCGATCATCGGAGTTACACCGATACTCGCAGTCAACCCCGCCGCCACCACCTGGTTATGCGTGTTACTCGCGGCTTGTTGAGCGCTGAGTCCCATCTGACCACCATTATCATTGGCCGAACCGTAGTCCATGGCCATTACGTTAATGACGTTCACGTTGAGATTCGCAGCTTTGATGCTGTTGAGAATATTCACACCGCTCGCCACGAGTCCCGTCGGCAAAACCGGAAGGGTGTAGGAAATCACCAGGCCCGGATTTGCGTTCTTCAGTCCAACTAACGCCTGGTTGCGACGAGTGATCGACGCCGAGTCAGTAGTTGCTCCGCCTTCGATGTCAAAGTCGAGTCGCACCGGTGTGCTGCTGTTCACACTGTATTTATTGAGCACCGCCTGATAAGCAGCCTGGAGAGTCGACACCGTGGTGCATCCCAGTGCCAATTCAGTTCCCGAGGCGCCGCCGAAGGAGATGATCACATCGCCGCCGGCAGCACGTATGCCCTGGACCAGCGAGACTATTGTCGTGCCGTTTGGCAGCGTGTCGTTTGCGACGGTGGCTCCCACACCACCCCACGTCGGCGTGCAGCCGCCGTTACCGACCACGAATCCGAGAGTAAACACCTTGATTCCCGATTGCTGTTGAATAGTCAAGAGTTGCCAATC
>Ga0105248_10002349_pt1 | contig 20991 bp, 4 predicted proteins | sample KBSS34metaG_FD_81524 | JGI IMG/M metagenome (GOLD analysis project Ga0105248, IMG submission 81524) | Switchgrass rhizosphere microbial communities from Kellogg Biological Station, Michigan, USA - KBS S3-4 metaG | ecosystem: Host-associated > Plants > Roots > Rhizosphere > Soil | place...
AGCTACCGAAGTTATGAACGGAAGATGCCTCCAGAAGCGGAGGGTCTGCGGTAATAGTGCCGCCGTTAAGAGAAATGGCAGCCGCCGGCAGTGTGCCTGTGTTAAAGACAACATTGCGACCGAATGCATTTAGTGTGTTTGCGCCATTGGACGTGATAGAACTCGACGCCGTCGTGCCGTAAAAAACACCTGCCCCGCCGCTTGTCGAGACGACAGGGCTCACCGGCCCTGGTGTCGTGCCGGGTACTAAACCGGTAGTCGGCACATTGCCAATGACAATGCTGACCTGACCAATACCTTTTGCCGTGCCCGATGCGTGAATATTAAGCCCAGATCCAAGTGTTATAGATCCGGTCGTAAGGTTGTTATTTTGCAGGACGATACTACCGGCACTTGTAGTCAGCATGTTGTTATTACCAATGTTGAGTGAGCTGCCTGCGCTGTCTACAAGCAAGGTAATACCACCACCGGTGGTCTGTATTGTGGTACCACTGTTTGTAGTCAGCGCTCCAGCCGACACATTGACACCGCCGGCCGTGGTGGTAATTGAGCCCACCTGCAAGGAAGATTGAGCACTTCCTGCATAAGTAAGTGCCGATATTGGTGTCGCGGCTGTAAGCATCGTCGCGACCGTCTCAGCATTTGTCAAACTAAGCGCGCCCTGAGCATTTGTACCGCCAACAACTACGTTGACAGCATTTATAGGCAGAGGCGTTTTGCTTATCGTTGGGCTATTTTGTCCAATCGTAAGCGTACCTGCAGCAGCGCCGACAGATAGTGTCGCTGCCGGATCCATTTTGATGGTGCCTCCTTTGCCGTTAGCCAGGGCAATCAAGCTCAAGTTAGTCGTAACCGACTTGTTGACCACAAGGGATGCACCGGTAAGCGAGCCGAGACCAAACGCAAGCGCGCTATTTACTGTCAACGCTCCAGTAGAATTGACCTTGATCTGACTGGAAGAAGTATTTACATTGAAGGAAATATTACCTTTAGCACCGCCTAAGGTCAAAGCGGCGTTGCTGGACACATCGAGTGATACTGCTCCACTCGCTCCGTCACCAAAGGTGATCGGGGCTGTGGCCACCGACGCGATGGCAGCGGCATTCACTTTTATGTTGCCGCCGGAGCTGACCAAAGCCCCTGGCGCCGTACCTCCGAATGTCACAGTGCCGCCGCTCTCAATATCGACAGCAGTCAGAGCAGCGTCAACCGGTGTGGTGGCGTTGATGAGATTGCCCAGGCCGATATTGCCCCCGGTGCTGAACTTGACAGTGTTGAACCCTGCGTAAGCACCGGTGCCCCCTGATATGGCTAAATTGTTCTTGCCTGGATCAAAGAACGATAGTGTTCCATTTCCTGTGCCGCTTAACGACCCATTATTTATAAACGCCGTCGTGTCAAATTCAGCTTTTCCAGCGTTGGCTATCGAGATTGTCGCGCCGGCGTTGACTGTTATACCTTTTAAATCTGTAACTGATACTGAGTCGGCAGCGAGGTTGGAGACAGCGCCATTAACAACTGCTGCCGTTGCTCCGATTATAAACGGCGAGGTTGATCCGGATACAAGGGTCAGTCTGGACAAGTTTGTCGTGAGCAAGCTGGGATCTGTAACAGACAGAGCCTTGCCGCCGGACAATAATAACTGATTGCTTACACCGCTGGTAGTGACACTGCCTGCTGATACGGTAAGTGCACCGGCAGCCGTTATGCTGACCACGCCGGCACCGGTGCCTCCGCTGGTACTGATTAAAAACTCGGGAGTACCCTTCGAAACGTTGGCATTGCCAAGGGTGACAAGTTGCGTGCCTGTAATGCCGAGGGTGACCGAGCCGCTTGTGCCCGAGTTGCTTGGTGCGGAAAGTGTAATCGGAGCCAACGCACTGGCCGTATTGAGATTGACGACGTCGAGGGCGGTGAGGCTGAGTGTGCCTCCGGCAGAGGAACCATTTAGCTTAAGAGTGTTGTTGGGAAAATTGTAGCTAAAAGTGCCACCGGCGGTGATTGTTAAACTCGTTAAAGTGGCTCCGTTCCCCATGCTCTTAAGCGGATCGTTGCTGCCGCCATTTTTAGCATCACCAAGGGTAAGTCCAGATTTTGCCGTTAGCACAAGAGAACTGGTAGCAGTGACACTGTCATCCGTGCCGGAGAGAACTAGAGCGCCGGCATTGTTGGATAAGCTTACTTTTGCTGCCCCTATACTGCCCGATATGCCATTGACAGTTGCGGCTCCCCCGCCGACTGTAAATGCTTTGCTTGATCCTGAATTAAGTGAAATGTTGGAATAGCCCAGGGAAGTCTTTAGCAAATCGGCGGTGACCAGTAAATTTTTGCCGCCGGAAAGTGCTACAACGCCAGCAGTATTGTTGCTTCCGCCGATAGAAAATCCACCTGCATTTACCGTCAAATTGCCGGCGGCGCTGACCGAAACCGCACCGGCAATACCTCCCGCATTACCGGCATTTGCCAATGTTTCAAAAGGCGTGGGAGTTTTTGCTGCACCGGCTTTTGAATCTAGAATGACAGCCTGGCTGCCCAACATCGCTAAAGTAACCGACCCACCAGCAAGAGAGCTTGAGACCGGGGCATTGGCTGCTATGATGATTGGATTATTTGCATTATTTCCCAGAGCGACTATGTTGCCGGCTGTGATGGTAATACTGCCGGCGGTGGTAGTATCATCTGTGGAAATTTTTAAAAGACTACTGGTCAAATTGCCACTAGTTGTAATTGTCAATAAATTTAGACCGGAGGCGCCGCCGCTCAGGGCGACGGACAGGGGATTGCCTGCACCGGTTTTTGCGTCTCCAAGAGTGATGCTGCTGGTTGTTTTACCATTGATTGTGCCCCCCAGGTAAAGCGCGCCGCCGGGCGAAACAGTGCCTGCGCCAGTGATACTGAGAGCACCAGGGCTGGCTATAGTTGTCTTTCCAGTAGCTGCAAGGCTGGCACCGGCAGCTATAGTCAACGAGGGGGCAACAATTTCGACTGTGTTGAAATTGACGGAGCCCGTCACATTTACATTACCGCTGTCAGTCAAACTGAAAGTGCTTGCCCCTGATGCGCTGCTTGCTGCAAGTGAGACAGCTCCACTCTGGCTGATGAAGGCTGTGGAATTACTGCCGCCACTAAAGGCGAGGATGGCGGTAGCTTTGGTGAGAATTGGCGACAAGGTTGTACCGACTGTACCGAAAGAGACAGTGCTAAAAACTATATTGGCACCGCTGATTAGTCCCCCTTTGGCTTGCTCAACAAATGCACCGGAGATTGTCACATGAGCTGATTTGCTTGTGCCAATCGCGGCAGCTAAGAGTAGTGGTTGGCTGCTTGTGCTGGTTAGACCGATTGTGGCGGCACTGACAGCACCTGTCGCCGTCAATCCGGAAGCGGCAATCGTATAGTTTGTCAGCGCAGCACCCTTGTTTAGAATAGCCCCCGTTGTGTCTACTATATCGACACCGCCTTTGGCGGCATTAGCGGTGATATTTGCAGATGTCACAGTCAACGGAGAAGTGCCAATATTGCCACCGCCGCTGGTGAGCAAGACTTTTGCGCCGACCAGGCCAAGCGTTGATGTGCCTTCTTCGATTGAAGCGCTGGCAGTTGTGATTGTAATTACACCATTGCCGTTGCCTACCTGACTGCCGGCATTGTTGGTCGGGTCTATAGATACGGTGGCAATCTGCCCCTTGGTACTGAACGTATCCTGCAATGTGACACTGCTGAAAAGCAAATTGCCTATGACAAGATTTTTTGCCGCGCTGACCACTGATATATTCTGGATGCTTTCTCCACTACCGGTCAAAGTAAAGCCGGAAGTATTTGTGTCTTTTATAAACACGGGCGTGTTGGACAAACCAACAACAGTCAATTGGTTGGATACATTAGTCGGCAAAGGTTTGGCAGATGTGCCGATGAACCCATCGGAACTGAGCAGCAACTTTGCAGCAGTAAGAGCTGCGGTGGAGGTAATGCTGCCACCACCGCTTACTGAGATACTGAGACTGCCTGTGCTTCCCAGCTCGGGCGAAACCGCAAAGTTGATATTAGAAGGAGCGGCGCCGGTGACTGTTGAAGCACTTAGATTTATGGAGCCATTAGCGGCCGAGAGCTTTCCAATGACATTGATGGTTTGAGCAGTGGTCAGTGAAAAATTGCCGCCTGATCCGGAGATGTCCGCTGTAGAGGCCAGAAGATTGATCACACCGCCGGGATTTTTATTTGCGGTTATTGCCACTTGCCCACTGGGACCGAGAGCAGATGCTGAAACATTCGTTGCCGTTAACTTGGCAAAAACATTGCCGCCGGTAGAGCTCAAATTGGCCGTCGTGGCTGTCAGTGTACCTGCGCCTAAAATACTAATATTGCCGGCGGCGTTCAAATTTACTGTAGTACCGACTACTGGACCGCTGACATTTATTGAACCGGAAGGGTTTGTCAGAGTTAGAGTCGTCCCGGCAAACATTGAGGCGGATGATAGGTCAAGGGCACCAGCCGCCGAATTCAAAAATACAGATGCTGTTTTAGAAGTGCTTGTCACCGCTAGAGAGGAAGTGTGAATCTCAATCGCTGTTGCCGTTTTGCCGCCACCGGTAATGTCTCCGACTGTCAAACTGACGCTGCCATGACCGGTGACGGTGGCAGCGCCACCTCCGTTTAGGCCAAAGCCGCTACCGCCAGTGTTCTGACCGCCGCTACCCCCTGCTGCCAAAAATCCTCCGCTTCCGCCTCCGACGCTTCCACCCGATGAATTTCCACCGGCGCCGCCATTGCCGGTGGTGCTGGCTGCAGTGCCGGCGCCTCCCGGAGACGAGCTTGTACCACCGCTACCGGCTGTTGCAGTAGTCAGACCGGCGGCACTGCCTCCGCTGCCACCACCGGCAACTCCGGCGTTTGTTGTACCGCCGCCGCCACCGCCCCCAAAAAATCCACCACCGCCGCCGCCGCCCACAGCACTGCCGGAGCCCGCCGCCAGCGTACCGGCCGACCCGCCGCCGCCACCACCGCCATAAGATCCGCCACCGCCCCCTCCGCCACCGGCGGCAGTACCGGGCAGACCCAGGCCTCCATTGTTGCCGGCTCCGCCGTCAAAGGCTTTTATTGGTCCAGCTGATATAAAAGAAAACGGCGTGCTAATTGTCACCGACCCTGCTTTGCCGCCGGAAGCGCCGCTTCCAGCACCACCGCCGTCACCGGCTCCGGCTCCCCCACCGCCGCCACCACCAGATACATTTATGTAACCGGCAACAGTCGACGTGCCTGTAATCTGTATGTTGTCTTTTAGTGCCGTAAGCGAAACAATACCACCACTGCCACCACTTCCTCCTGCTCCTGCACTAATTCCTGCGGTGCCACCACCGCCTCCTCCGCCGGAAGCATCTATGGCAGTAACGAAAATACCCGCACCCGTTATGGAGACATTGCCGCCGACAACACCGGTTGCACCAGCTGAGCCGCCTGCTCCAGCCGTGACAACAGCACCCGTGCGCACTTCACCTGCAGTATTGATATTGACAGAAGAAGCGTTTACATTACCGGCCACAGAAACCGAAGCCAGGCTTGCCGAGGTCGGCACGAGATAGGAGCCGCTGCTACCACCAATGGTGCCGTCTGTTATGTTTACTGTGCCCGGAACAGTCCCACCTGTAATCACGGGCGTACCGGTCCAAATATTGACGGCACCAGCGTTGATGTCCTGAGTAAATACTCCGGAACTTAACGAGCTACCGCCTGCTATCAGGGTGACATTGCCGTTGGCAGTTGTCCCCGTAGCATCGATAAGGGTAGCTCCCGTGGCGGCACCAGGCATGGCGCTCGCAACAATCGAGCCGGAATTTTTGCCGCTTCCCTGATAAGCCACCATCAAAATATTGCCGCCCGATCCTGCCGTGCTGCTTGTATCGATGGCGTTTATCGCCGTGTTGGTTTTGCTGCCTGTCAGGAATGTGCCTGACAGATCGATATAACCGCCGGTAGGTGACCCGTTACCAGCGGAGGCGCCGTTGTTGCTCACTGTAATTGTATGAACCGCATCGCCCGGATCGGTCGGAGGCCCTGAGGCCGTAGCACTGCCAGTGCCCCCGCCACCTGTGTCGCTGATATTGGCGCCGGCGATCAATGTGAGAGTGCCGCCATTGCCAGTGGTGGATTTTGTGGAAAGAGATCCGCCATTGCCGATGATATTGCCGCTTGCAACTATAGCCAGGTCAGGATCACCTGTCAGGTTGCCGGTAATGGTGATATCGCCGGCGGTGTTAAAATAGGTCGGATCACCGGTGACTGCAATATTGCCGAGTTGCAGATTAGTGGTTGCGGCAGTTAAGTGAGATGTGCCGGCGATGCCGTTTACCACACCGGTAAGCAGTCCCACGTCGGCGTTGACTGTTCCCGTTCCGGCATTGAAATTTAGCGTTTGCGAAAGCCACTTGCCGCCGTTGACAGATATGTTGCCATTGCCGTTGAAGCTCTTGTCATTGAAGTTGATGTTTCCCTTCAATGCCTGCACGCTGCCTCCGGCACCCATAACGCTGATTAAGCCGTCTTTGGCGCCGACGATGTTTACATCGCCTAGCCTGGAACTTATCAGTCCAGCGTTGATCAATGATGAGGTGATTAAGGTGAGACTTTCGGTGCTCTTTATAGAACCGCCCAGCCCGTTAAAAATACTGCCGGCGGATATTACATCTGTAGTCGGATCTTTGCCGGGCGCGCCTGTGACTACTATTAATCCCATGTTGGTGAGCGAGCCCAACATATTCAAGGCAGTCAATGAATCGATAGCTGTTACTCCATGCGTAATGTGGAGCGAGCCAATTGTTCCGCCCAGAGCGTTGTCCAACTGAGTCAATGTTTGGCCATTCAGTTCAAAAATCCCGCCGGTGGCGACACCTTTCGAGTTGATTGTCAGCTGCTGTTTGCCGCCGCTCAATACCTGTTGGGCAGCAACAAGCTCCGAGCCGGTCAGCTTGGTAGAAAAATCGATCTGTTCACGCTTGCCACCTATATCTATAGTGATGTTGTGGAAACCGGCCAGACTGCCGGCGGCAAACATCGCAACCGGACTGTTCAGATCTATGTCATCTGCGCCGAGCAATGGAGCCGTACCGGACTGACTCAACGACACGGCCGTGTGCCTGAGCAGTGACATTCCCGTATGTGTGTGACTATTCAGCCCAAGCAGGGTGCTTCCGCTGTGCCTTGAGTTGCTGCGGTTTAAAGTGGCATTATTCGCTCCATGCAAACTTTGCCAGCTCTGCACAGACGCCGAAGGATTGAAGAGATGAGCCGTATGTGCCACTGGGGTGCCCTGCGTCGCAAAAGGCGTTGCTGTATTGGCCAACGCATAGGGCATCGATGCCGAGCCAGTCACAGCCAGCGATACAGACGCACTCAATAAACTTTGCTTGAGGTCGGAACCAGCCAATCTACGTGAGGAGCTTTCGGTATTTGTGGCGGTGTACTTTAGTGTTTGCATGCGAATGTGCAGAGCGCTCCAGGATTAGGGGCCACTGAGTACTTCTAATGCAAGCCAACGCATCACATTGTTTTGACAGGGCGTATCCATGCTATAGCAATTTTTGGCACAAGTCTGCCCGCAAAATGTTAGCAGGACAACAATTTGAGCCATGCGGGCGCCATATCACGCTGGGTGCAGAGACATCTATATTAAAACTATTCTCACAGTCTCGAATAGCACGGGCGGCTGTATCTTTGGCAGCAAGTACACCATCGCAGAGGAAAGACTAGCGGCTACCGAGACGGCGCAGATCGTAGTGCGCGTTTTGTACTTGCCGGGGACTGTAATCTTCCTGGTTCGAGATGACAGAGATGTCTCTGAGAAGCTCTGAAGCATGGGGAAAGATTTGCATGCCTATTTTTATTTCGGTTTGAAGCAGGCCGGGAGCTCTATTTGCAAAGACAGTACCGAGCGTCAAATTTTCCATGTCATTGACTGTTAGATGCAGTGCACCCTCGTTTATGCCTGTGCCGACATCCCTGGCTACGGACATAGCATCATGAAAAATATTTTGAGCAGGCAGTCTGCCCGCAGGAGAAGACATGGCATCGGCCAGCTCTCGGTGGAAACCCGTCTGAGCTGGTGCGCTACCCTCGGCGGGCGCTAGAACATCTTTCATACAAACACTCCTCTTCCACGTGGCTAATGGAATCCGATATTGGTGACCCTATGGTTTATCGGTCGATTGATCCGTGGGGAGTGAACAATTGACACCGGTCTTTATACAAACTATTGAACTTTTGGACAGAAGTTGGGACAAATTTTCGCGACGCCCAGCAGTACGGAGTCTACGTCTTCATTCCGACCCGGTTTGTGATTTAGGACATCAGTATCTCTGCCTAGTGAGAGCTTCCGCCAACACCATCTGTCCCAGGTAAATTATTGGGCTGTGTCGACAGGGGGGCCACACCTGCTGAAACAGTCACCGTGCCGCCTTTACCACCCTGGCCAGCCTTGCCGCCGGGGACACCGGTCGGAGAACCAGTGGTGCCTGCGTTTCCTCCATTGCCAGCACGCTTCGCTTGGACGAGGACAGCGCCTGACACACCAGCAACGCTGCCAGTCGAGCCGGTGACAAAATGAACCACGCCACCATTGCCGCTATTACCACCATCGCCGCCGGCGGCATTGGCACCTTGGCTGACACCAAGGTTTCCACTTCCACCGTCACCACCTTTGGCATTAGTGTCATCGCCACCCTCAGCCTGAGGAGCCGTTGAGGCAAAGATTGCTCCACTGCCTGTGGTCTTGAAAGTTAGCGAACCACCTGCACCGGAGTCACCGGCGTCTCCACCCTTACCACCGGCTCCGCCTTTCAGTCCACTGCCTCCGGCGGCACCGCCTCCTACACCATCGCCACCGGGTCCGCCCGCACCACCATTGGCCTGATCTCCTGACACTTGGACGCTGCCGCCATTAGCAGTAGAAATCGTCATCACACCTCCGGCTCCGCCCTTGCCTCCCGCGCCACCGGCACCCCCGACTCCGCCATTTGTTTTGGTGGAAGCAGAGTTTGTGCCACCAGCGCCACCGAAACCACCGTGAGGGGCCGCTGTATGTGCGTTGCCACCATTTACTGCAAAGTTAGTGACTGCAACGTTTCCACTCTTTTCTGTCACGGTAATCGTCCCACCATTGCCTCCAGCACCGGCTGCCAGGTTGGAGCCGCCGGCTCCCCCTGCGGCATCAGTAGACACATTAAAGACAGGGGGACTAAATCCGCCACCATTACCGCCATTTCCCGCGATAACACCGCCGCCACCGCTGGCCGAGCCGCTGTCTATCGTGATAGCGCCAGCGGCAGTGAAAGTCATCTTGCCGCCGGCACCACCTGCGCCACCAAGGCCGCTATTGCCTCCAGCGCCGCCAGTACCGGTCACACTTGCTCCCCCGTTGCCACCTCCGCCTCCGCCAGAGTTATTCAGACCACCAACGACACTGAAGTTGCTGCCGTCTATGGTGTAGCCGGCGCTAACATTTATTGAACCTCCCGAACCGGCTGAACCAGCTGCACCGCCATTGCCACCAGCACCGCCGCCACTGCCACCGACACCACCCAGGCCGCCGTTGCCACCAAAGCCCATTTGAAGGCCGCCATCAGCGGCCAGATTGGAGACAGAAACTGCACCGGCACCACCTGTACCAGTGGCAGATATTTTGATCGTGCCTCCATTACCAGTTAGGCCATCGCCACCGCCATTGCCGCCGCTGGCGCCGGGCGCGCTGGTGGCTTTCAGGCCAAAGATGAAGACATTAGCAGAGCCGTCACCACCATTACCCCCGTGACTGGAGTTTATGCCACCGGAAGCAGTGGCGCCATCAATATTGATATTACCGTTTGTGGCGGTAACAATAATTGCGCCGCCCTTGCCAGTTGAACTGCCCTGGCCGCCATTTCCGCCAGTTCCGTAGTTGCCTTTGCCTCCGTTCGCCGTACTCAAGTTGGCTGCGCTGCCATTTGTACTGAGGCCACCAAGCGACGCAATGCTTGTGACAATAGGACTGGCCCCAGTACGGCCCGTAGCCGTCAAAGTTATCGTCCCACCGGAGGCCCCAGTCCCGCCTTTGCCGCCATTGCCACCATTGCCGCCGAAGTTGCCCGTGCCGGCATCGCCACCTTTGCCGCCACCCTGTACATTCTGGGTACCGACGGCTGAACTAGAGAGCGATACTCGCACTCCAATCGCGGCGAGATTAGAGGTAACGCTTACTTTGCCGCCGCCGGCAGCTGCACCGCCGGCGCCACCATCGCCGCCATTGCCCGCCAGTCCTGTAGTGCTTGAGTTACTGCCGCCAACCCCACCAGCGCCTCCCGATCCTGTCGTATTGGAGCCGTCAGCATTAAAACGATCAATATTTACCGTCGACCCCAAAACCGAAATTGAGCCTCCGGCAGCTCCAGCACCGGCATTGCCACCTGCACCCCCGGTGCCGGCTTTGCCCAAAACATTAATAGACTGGGTGACACTGCCGCCTGCCTGAGTGAATGTTGCGTTAGCACTACCACCGCTACCACTACTGCCCGCGCTGGATACGAGAGCCAAATTGTTGGTATTTCCTATTACTCCAGTGCCGGCATTAAGAGTGACTACACCGGCCGCAGTGGGCCTGCCACCAGCACCACCGGAACCACCATTGCCTGCATTGCCTGTGCCACCAATGACATCGCCCCCAATACCGCCAGAGCCGCCATTTCCACCTGAGCCAGAATCAGCGTCGATGACGCCCTCCAGATTAATCTGCGCATTGTTACTGTTGACTGTGACATTGCCGTTCTTCCCGGCGCTGCCACCGGCCGCACCAGCTCCAGCATTCCCACCACCGGCGTTACCCTTGCCGCCGTTGCCGCCATAACCAGCGTCTCCGCCACTTCCGCTTTCGGAGAACATGCGCATGGTGCCAGTCGGCGTGCTCAGGCCGCCGCCTCCTTTGCCCGTAGTGACAACGACATTTGCAGACGATCCACCATCTTTACCGGCACCACCGACGCCGCCTGCGCCACCCTTACCGGCTGCAGCCGAGACGCCACCCTGACCGCCTGCACCACCAGTGCCAGCTGACCCGCCTTGGCTCCGTACAAAAGGATTAGTTGTGCTTTCGAGAAAAATGGAACCAGCTACCCCTTTTACGGAAGTATTGGAAATCGTCACAGGTGCGGCAGATCCGCCGGCACCACCAGCTCCACCAGCCCCACCTGCGCCACCATTGCCAGTTGATCCGCTGCCTCCCTGCCCTCCAATACCAGTGTTCGAGCCGGCGCTTCCATCGAAGGAATTGAAGCCTCCGCCACCGCCCAGGCTCTCAAGGTAACCGACAGAGATAGTGATGTGACTTAGGCCTTTGGTGGCTAATGTGACAATACCTCCAGCGCCACCGTTTCCGGCATTACCACCGGCACCACCGGCCGCGCCCGCCGCTCCGATACCACCATTGCCGCCCGAATTCCCCCCTCCTCCAATACTGCCAAAGACACTACTGCCGGAGGCCGAAAGAAGGTCGATGCCAATGCCGGACGAGCCGGTCGTGACCAATTTGAACAGACCGCCGTTACCACCAGCACCGCCGGCGCCACCAGCTCCGCCCGCTCCGGAAGCCGGCGTGGCCCCATCACCACCCAAACCGCCCAAGCCACCTTGAGTGTAAAAAGAGTAATTGCCGCTGTTCAGTGTTGAAACCTGTGAGACAGCCGTTATCGTGATGCTACCGCCATTGCCGCCCTTGCCACCTGCCTGGCCGGCTGCCTTGGCGGTCGTCAGGCCGCTTGTCCCAGCAGCACCGTTACTTCCGTTTGCACCAGCGGAACTGAGAGCCCCAGTGACCGAGACGACGCCACCAATAAGTGTAATGTTGCCGCCATTCAATCCATTAGCGCCAGGCGCTGCCGCTGGAGACGGCAGGCCGTCCGTGGCAGTAGCACCGCTACTTTGGCCAAGAGTCACAGTGCCTGCGCTCGAAATCGCCAGATTGCCACCACCTGTAGTGATCTTATCAGAGGAGACAGATCCAGAAGTTAGGACACCGGCCCTGATCGAACCGCTAGCATTCCCCTGCTGGTCGAAGCTCATACTGCCGGTGGGACTGGCGGCCGCAAGAGTAATGCTGCCTCCAGCGGTCTTACTGCTGGTGCCGGCACCTCGCGTGTCAATAGAAGCCAGGGCGCTGATTGCATTCGATATCGCACCACCTATAACAGTTACATTTCCTCCCGCTCCCCCAACCGAGGTAGCTGTTACGGCACCAGTCTGCGGCGTCAGCACCTCACCGGTGCCGAGACCGCCATAAGCGACCATAAGAATGCTGCCGGCATTGCCGCTTGCACCTGTGGCGTTTGTTGAAATTTTATTTGCCGGTCCAGAGCCCCCTGTCAGATCGATGGAGCCACCAGCAGCAGTACCACCCATTATCCTAAGCGGATTGCTGCCTGTAGGATTTACAAATTTTGCCCCGGCAATTAAGACAATATCGCCTCCGTTACCAGAGGTGGATGATGTATCTATAATAGTGCCCGTCTGACTGACAATATCCTGAGCGCAAACGATCGTAAGCGGCTGGCCCGACGTTGCTATATTGCCGGAATTTAGTGTGATTGTTGACTGCTGGAAAATGAGGGGGTCACCGGTGGCATCCACATTACCAATTGCCAGGCCGGAGGCCGCCCCAAGACGCAGCCCACTGCCCGAGGTATTTACAGTGCCGCTCAAGTCCCCCATATAGGCTATGATGTTGCCCGAGCCCGAGTGGAGGTTGATCTGCTGAGCCGAGATATTGGCGCCGGTGACCTTAATATCTGAATTTGCCGCGGCAAAATTGACATTACCGTTGGCCGCCTGCCAGCTGCCCGCTCCAGATACAGTCAGAGCCGTGCTGCTTATCACGTTGACGTTACCGCCGTTCGCGGTGATGTTCCCAGTATTATTAATCTGCGGAGCGCTGAGACTTAGGTGCTCGACACTACTGATAGTACCAGTATTATTAATAGAATTTGATGCGTTGAGAGCGACGTCGGCGCCATTTAAACCACCGCCATTGTATGAACTTATTACCGCCCCGTATGCGTTTGTGATGTTGCGGGCGCCGATTACATCAGTCCTGCCGGCTGTCGATGAGGCAGTCTGAATTGTGCCATAGTTGACCAAATTGCCCGAGAAGAGCAGTGATGAGACGCTGTCCACAAGAGTAACGTGGCGTGATACTGTCATCGAGTCAATTGGGCCCAGAGAAGTATACAGAGCCTTGACCATATCCGCGGTAAAAGCGATGCTGCCGCCGGTGGCAGTACCGTTTGCTCCTATCTGTAGGCTTTGCTTACTTCCGGAGAGCACTTGTTCTGCGGCAATTAATTCAGCAGCAGTCAGTTTTGTATTGAGACTGACTGTTTCCTCATGGCCACCGACATCAATGGTAAGCGAATTAAAATTGCCCATATTGCCGACAAGGAAATGGAGCTGAGAAGAGGTTAGATTGAGGTTGGCACCGGAATTTGCCCCTGCTGTAGTCGTGGGTGCCGCGCTGGGGCCGTTATGGTTAAAGGGGAGGAACCAATGATGCGCTGCGCGGCCCGGCGCTAGTGTATTGTGCAGAGAACTGCTTTGCGCCGCTCCTTGATGGACATTACTGTTTAAAGAAAACGACTGTATAGCCGGCAGCGAATGATGCTGGAATCCGCCCGACGGCATCGGAACATTAGCCAACGCCATTCTGGCACCGAGTGGGAAAGTGCATGCAACCAGGAGAACGGTGCTAAGGGCTGTGCGCGTCGTGCAATAAGCTTCGAAAGAAGGTCTCGATTTTCGATTCATTATTTTCACCGTTCAAAATAAGTTTGCATAGACGCCGGTCAACAGGCAGGGTCGCTTGCTCTGTCGGATAAATAGCAGCTCAGTATATATGGACGGAACTCTGGAGTCCACTCAGGCATGAGCTTTGGCCAAAGCACACGGATGCCAAGAGCCAGCTGTTTGGCCTGTCCCCCTTCGTATGTTCGACAAAACATCAGTAGCTGTTTCGCTCTTGGTCACACCTATGTCACAGGACCGTCACAGCGCTGCCCCTTCGTAAATATATTGTTGGATAATGTCTCCATCGCAAGAGGGGACGGCCAATTTTTCTTCATTCAATAATTGCCTTATCGGTAACCGTATCCTGCAACCAGGTCAGCGAGAGCGCTTTAGTGGATCGCCAAGTCTCAGTCCAGCCATCCGAATCGGTGCATTTGCCTTCCATCGAGGCAGCCGCTGCGCACTTTCACTCGGGCGACCAGCATCTTGATGCCATGTATCGGCAGGGCTTGCTCAATACGCAAAAGCAGGCCCGCGAAGAGAAGGACGGCACTGTCTATTTGCAGACGGGGGACATCCCGGCTGAGTGGCTGCGCGACAGCAGCGCGCAAACGCGGCCCTATTTGTATTTTGCCGACAAACCTGATGTGGCTAAGTTTATAAAACAAGTAATAGCCCGCCAGGGAAAATACATTGAGACTGATCCTTACGCCAATGCTTTTCGCCCCGACTTTACTTTGCATGAGCGCAAGTATGAACTCGACTCGCTTTGCTACCCGGTAGATCTGGCCTGGAAATACTGGAAGAGAACAGGGGATAAATCAGCATTTACTCCTGAGTACAAAAGAGCTCTTGATACCGTACTTGATACCATGAAAAAAGAGCAGGATCACCCTCATCATGTCGGTTATACATTCAGGGGCATGCCTAACGGCGGCAAGGGCAATCCGGTAGGGGCAACGGGCATGATCTGGACTGCCTTTCGCCCGTCGGATGATAACGTGAAATACAATTTTTTGATTCCCTCTGAAATGATGGCGGTGGTTGCGCTGGGCGAAATGGCCGAGATTGAGCGCACTGTCTATCACGACCGGGCGCGGGCCGGTCAGGCCCAAACAATGCGGCGACAGGTGCACGAGGGCATTGAGCACTACGGCATTGTCAACGACAAAAAATACGGCAGAATCTACGCCTTTGAAGTAGACGGCCTGGGCCATCACAATATGCGAGATGATGCCAACGTGCCCAGTTTGTTATCAGCGCCGTATTTGGGCTATGTTTCAGCCAGTGATCGCGTCTATCAAAATACGCGCCGATTGCTGCTTTCTCCAGATAATCCAGATTATTCTGTAGGCAAATTTGCCCGGGGCATCGGCAGTGTACACACGCCAAAAGGCTACATTTGGCCACTTTCACTAATTATGCAGGGAATGACAAGCTCATCAAAGAGAGAACGCGATACCGTCGTAAAAGAGCTGCTTGCCAGCGACCCCGGGGACGGCAAACTGCATGAATCGTTTGATCCCAACAATCCTAAAAAGCTCACCCGTCCAGATTTTGGCTGGCCCAACGCGCTCTTCCCGGAGCTTGTGATGCTCGATCGCGGCATGCAACGGCCGCTCCCCGTGCCGAGCACGCGAGATTTGAAATTTAACCGCTGAGACGGCGTCGCAAACTGGTCTCTAGAAGCGGTGGTCAAGAGAAGCCCCGTTAAACTTCTCAGCCCTGAGGCGGGCCTGATAAAAGCGGAGTGCGGTATCCTTTATGGATAATTTTCGCTCTGGGGGCTACCTTGACCAACTCTTTATTGCCGCGCCTCAACGGTCGCGTGTCCTGTCTTACCGCTCTCAGCTGCTTTTTGTCGGTAAACCCGGTCTTAGCCGCCTGGTCTGACGGTCACGCAGCTGTCCATACCGGCGTTGTCGGTGCTGGTAACCCAGGCGTTCATAACGCAGTTTTTGGTAACCATCACAGCCAGACCGGCCACGCGGCCATGAACGGCTGGACGGGCAATAGCCATGCCGACACGATGACGAGTCTGGCAGGACTGGCGCCGGTCGCCCAGTCTATGCACAATACCGCGATGTTCACTGGACAGCACATGCTGCCCGTGACGGCGTTAACAACCGGTCTTGGCACCCAGGAGCGCCGCCTTGACCTGGATTTAACTTCGCACGTAGAAAACATAGTCCTAGGCACAAAAGTCTTTCAGGGACTGCCCTCTGTCAGCATCGACGTCGGCGGAGTGAACAAAGTGGTCGGGCCTGGCTCGCACGTCACGGCCGCAGAGTTTGTCGCTGTGCAGCAGGTCGTCTCCGAAAAAGCTCAAAGCCTTGTACTCAATGGTCAGGGTGGAGCTGCCGGTGGGAAGTTTACCCTCAACTCCGTAGTGTCGCCGAGAGTACTCGAGGTTGTTATCCCAGTCGATGTTGTAGCTATCGACAATTTTTCGTCGCGCAATCAATTGCACATCGCCGGAGATCTCACCAACTACGGTTCGATCATCGGTATCTCCACCAATAGCAGTATCACCAGCGGTATTATCTCGGCACACAACATAGTCAACGAGCCCACCGGTATCATCTCGACTCAATTGTTAGCCACGCAGCCGATCGCTCGCTCGAACATCAACTTGATCCTGTCGGCCGCCAACGACGTTAATAATTCCGGCAGCATCATGACCTCAGGTAATATCACCGTCCTGTCTGGTTCCGGCAATATTGTTAATCACGGTTTGATGACGTCAGTGGCCGGTAACATCATTATAAGCTCTACCAATCCGGCCAATGACATTAACATCAATGCCGCTGGAGGAGCCTTTAAGGCACTTGCCGGCAATATCAATATCCGCGACTGTTCCTATCAAGGCATCTCCAACGTCAATCTTGTCGGTGGAGACTTCCTCTCGAAAAATCTAAACATTTATTCTGGTGGCGGCACCATTGAGGCCAATGTCGGCAATGTCACCGGTCTGCTCAACAGTCACGCTGAGGTTGAACACTTTTCGGCCAGTTCCAGCAACTTGATTTTGGGTAATAATACCGTCGACGGTGACCCCACTTTTATCAATGCTGCAGGCAACATCCAAATTGCCGGTGTCAATAACTTCACTGAAGACGTAGCCATTCTTGCCGCCGGCAATATCACGGCTGACGCGACAGGTCAAATCGTCGACCACGGACACAATGTGACCTTGGTGGCAGGCGCCAAGATCACAGGAGCGCCTTCAACTCCATCTGTCCCCGGGCTTCCTATAACGGGCGGCAGCACCGCAACAGTCGATTTTACGTCAGCAGGCACCGGAGGTGACATCGATCTCTCCGCTAGCTCGGCGTCAGTGGTAATAGACACGACTACCCCCTCTGGATTTGGTGGCAATGTTGTCCTGGCGGCCCTGGCAAATGGCGCCGTAGGCGGTCATGTTTTGACCAATACCACTAGCACTATTGCTACCGGTGCCACAACCAGCGGTGCATCAGGAAGCGTCAGCGTTATCGCGGGCGCCAACCCGGCTGTGGCTGCTCCTACAATACAGATGGGAAATATTGATACCACAGGCGGCGCTGGAGTGATTGGCGGCGCTATCAACGTGACCACTGGGCAGCCGACCGGTAGTGGTGGGTCTCAAGTTATCTTTAATGAATTTGGTCAGATCGCCTTTGGTGGGCCGATCGTCGCAGGCGCTTTCTCCAGTCAGGGCCAAATTGCCACGGGAGCCCTCGCGGCTCAGGGCAACGTAGCGTTGACCGGAGGTGCCGTTGTTTTATCGGCGACTTCAAATATCACCGCCGGCGGCAATGTAGCGATCAATACTTCCGCGCTTACAAACAATGCCACCATTTCCTCGAGCAATCCGGCAGGCACCATCGCCGTCACCAGCGCTGACTCGCTAACAGTCGATGGAGTCGGCAAAATGACTCTCACCGGCGGCGGTGCCGGTCAGATTTCGCTTGCGGCCGGTGGACCAAATATCCTTGCCCTCAATGGCAACCAGACATTTGATGCCGGTGCAAGCGGTGCAGTGACATTTCAGAGCACAGCTACTGGTGGCTCAATTGTCGTGGCCGGTGGCACCACTCAAACTATCAGTGGCGGCTCGTCTGTGCTGATTAGCTCACCAAGTTTGACATTTGCAGGGGACAAAGCCACCTTTGCGGCGACTGGTCCTTCCGCTATATCAGTAGATGGTGGCGGTGGCACCAGTGAGCTGATGATAACGGTACCAGATACCGGATCCGGTACCATATCGACCAATGGCGGCTCGATCAATATAGCCTCCACGCCGGGACAGACGCTGGAGTTTGCCAAACTCTCAGGCGTAGGCACGGGCACGCTCAATCTCAACGGTGGACCGGTGACAACGTCCAGCCCAGCGGCTATGACGATGGTCGACAGCGGTGTCATGCTCTCGTCTGATAACACTATTACGCTGTCTGCTCCCAGCGGCTTATATGGAATTGCCTTCCAGCCCTACGTTGGTCCCTGGGTTGGTGGCATCCCTGTTTTGTTCAACACTTACACTCTGAATCAAGTGACTCAGCTGCTCACTCCAGTAGCTGCTGATTTTACAACGATCTCAACCTATGGCCAGGGTTTCGCACCGCCAGATTCGATGCATGTCACGCCTTTTGCCCGTGACTCAGATCAATATATTATTCAGGCCGCGGCCGGTCTGGGGGTAAAAGTATCGGCCGGTATCAATCAATGGGTACTCGGCGTCGACAGCTGGGATCTCAGTGTCAGCAAAGCTGAGATCGACTACGCCATTGCTCAGGCAAAAACCTACGGCAATGTAACGGAGCTGGTTGTCACCAATGAGTCGATCACAAGCAGTGCTACAGCAAACTATGTGCTGCAGCTGATTCAATATGCACAGACTAAACGTGACGCTGCCGGATTTACAGCGACGACATTGCCTGTAACGACAAGACAGATCTGGGGCATCCTTGGCGGTGTCAACAATACTGGTACAGGCTATCAGCCTACACTCAAGACTATTTTGCAAACTATCGACGGATATGTTTACGCCAACATGTATCCTTATTATGACGTCGGTGGACCGACCGACATCGCTACACAGCTAGGTCCCAATCCTACACAGGCGACATTTACGAGTGTGGTGCAGGCGCACATGACCTCGCATGTCACATCGCTGCAGGCGTCATTTACAAGTGAAAGTCTAACGACAGCTGTCCGCGTAGGTGAAACCGGTTGGCCAACTCAGGGCACAAACTTCCCTCAGACTGACGCTGCTTTAGCCACTACCACCAATGCCAGTTGGTATTTTGCGGCAATGCAGTCCTGGGCCGGCCAAAAGACTGGAGCGGCGCCGATAGGCGGCTATTTTGAAGCCTTAAACGAACCATGGAAGGGCAATGCCGCCGGCACTAGCTCCGAACAGTGGTTTGGTCTGTGGCAGGCCAATGGTACGTCGAGTAGCGCCAGCCAATACACGCTCACCAGTGTTACTCCCGTATTTAGTTTTACATCGACCCGCTCAGTGCAAGTGATGGGCAGCGTTTCTGCCTCGAACGTTCAGCTCAACACTCCTGCATTGATTAACAACGGATTGATTCAATCAACTGGTGTCGCAGGTGGTGTGCATGTGCAGAACAATGCCGCGCTGGCGATATCCGGTACTGGCTCCTTCACGCGCATCGGTGGCGGAGCCGGGGCTATTGATTTTAGCGCCGGTGGTCCGAACGCTCTATCCTTTGCCGGCACTCAGACCATTGATCCAGGTGCAAATGGTACTGTTTCATCCAGTTCCACCGGGACTAATGGTTCAATTGTCTTGAGCGGCATTGTCAATTTGCCGACAAACAAAACCACAGCCAACTTCAACAGTTCAAACCTGATTCTTAAGGGCACCATCAATACCTTTGGCAATCTCGGCACCGTACTCAACTTAAACACAACCGGCACCGGTGTCATTGCCAACCCGAACGGCAATCTGGATCTGAAAGATTTCACCATCAACACCAACGGCGGTAGTCTATCGCTGCTTGCCAGCGGTAGTATCATTAATAGCGGCAATCCAGTGACAATAAACTTGTCCTCGGCGACGCAGGCCGGTGGCAGTCTCGTGATGTTTGCCGGTTACAATCTCACACCATTGATCACGCCTGAAAATACCCTTGGCATTGCCCCTCGCTATGTTGTCGGTACTCCCTCCATCGCCGGCGGTTCAATAAACTTAAACGCCACCGGTCATGAGGTCAACATAGACACCTCAGGCCTGACGGATGGCGGAAAGATCTCCGCCTATGCCGTAGGTTCCATTGGTCTGCAAAACATAAATGCCAAAGGTGGTAGCGGAATTGGCGCGTCAATATCGCTACAGGGCGTCGGTGTGACCACCAAAGACATCGACACCACAGGAGGTGCCGGCTCCGGCTCCTTACTCATAACCTCACAGACAGTCGTGCAGGACGGCGCCATAGTCGGACCCGGCACCATTATCGTCTCGTCGACAACATACGGTCCTCTGGGGGGCAATATCTCACTTGGCACAGTGAAGACTGCTTCCATGACACTGACTACTGACGGTGCGGCAAGCTCCGTGGTCTTCGCAGGCATCTCCGGCGCTGCTCAAAAAATCGATATATCAGCCGGCAGCGGCACTCTTACTTTGCCGTCCAATACGCTCACTGTTGCCGCGACATCCAAAGGTGATGGCGGCTCCATCAATCTGGTGGCAGGCAAGTTTGTCACAGGCCCAGGGCCATTGATTCTCACTGCTAACAGCACCGCTGGTGGTGTAGGTGGGCAGGTCTCGTATTTTAATACCAGTGCCAGTGCATTAATCATCGATTCATCGGCGCTTCAGATCAGCGCAACGGGCACCAATGGTGGCGGCACGGCATCCGTTTCTGCCGGCGGTGATTTGACTTTCAATCCGACCGGTGTAATAGCCGTAGCACCAACAGGTGTGACCGGCGATGGCGGCAATATCAGCTTAGCCGCCGGACGTGACTATTTGGCCGGGCCGACGTCCTCATCGACCGGTGCTCTGAAGCTCAGCGGTGGCCTCAACGTTGACGGTACCGGCATCGGCAAGGGCGGCACCATATCACTGCAGTCTAATTCCAAAACTCTATTTACCATGAATGTGCCCTTATCAGCGCAGGGTGCAACCATGGGCAGCATTACCCTGGCAAACAAAGCCGGAGCCCTGACATTGAGCCAGGCCCTTCAGGC
>Ga0105248_10002350_pt1 | contig 20990 bp, 17 predicted proteins | sample KBSS34metaG_FD_81524 | JGI IMG/M metagenome (GOLD analysis project Ga0105248, IMG submission 81524) | Switchgrass rhizosphere microbial communities from Kellogg Biological Station, Michigan, USA - KBS S3-4 metaG | ecosystem: Host-associated > Plants > Roots > Rhizosphere > Soil | place...
AGCATCGTGACGGGCTGGCCGAGCATCGCGGCCTCGGCCTCGATGCCGCCGACTCCCCAGCCAAGAATGCCGAGGCCGTTGATCATCGTCGTGTGCGAGTCCGTGCCGACGAGCGTGTCGGGATACGCGACCGTGTCGTTGCCGTCCTGCTTCTCGAACACGACGCGGCTCAGATATTCCAAGTTCACCTGGTGCACGATGCCGGTGTTCGGTGGCACGACGCGGAAGTTCTCGAAAGCGCTCTGGCCCCAGCGCAGGAACGAGTAGCGCTCCTGGTTGCGCTCGAACTCGATCGCGTTGTTCTTCTTGAGCGCGTCCGCGGTGCCGAAGTTGTCGACTTGCACCGAGTGATCGATCACGAGCTCGGCGGGGGAGAGCGGGTTGATCATCTCGGCTTTGCCGCCGAGCTTCACGACCGCGTCGCGCATCGCGGCGAGATCGACGACCGCGGGCACACCCGTGAAGTCCTGCAGGATCACGCGCGCCGGCGTGAAGGCGATCTCGCGGTCGGGTTCCGCTTTCGGGTTCCAGCTCGCGAGCGCCTTGATGTCCTCGGCCGTGATGTTCGCGCCGTCCTCGAACCGCAGCAGGTTCTCGAGCAGGATCTTGAGCGTGTACGGCAGCGTGTCGACGGGGCCGGTGACCGCGTCCAAGCGATAGATCTGATAGGTCTTCGCGCCGACCTTGAGGGGTTTGCGCGCGCCGAAAGAGTCGGTCATCGGTAGCCTCGAATGATGTCGGTTGGTGACAGGCCGAGGGATTATATGCGCTGGTTACGCGTTGTCGCGGGACCAGTGCTTCGCTGGGTTGATTGGCGAATCAACCCGGATAGTTGACGGCGACCCGGTGGTCGAATCAACGGTTGAATCAACCTGCCGCGCGAAGAGCGGCAGTGGGGCTCGCAGCGGCGTCGGCGGCGTGATGGCCAACTCGATCGATCACCGCGCCGCCGAGGCAGCGGTCGCCGTCGTAAAAGACGACGTGCTGGCCGGGTGTCGGGGTTCGCTGCGGATGATCGAAGGTCACTTCGACGTCGCGGTCGCTCGTAAAGGCCACGGTGCAGTCCTGGTCGGGCTGCCGGTAGCGGATCTTGGCGGCGCAGCGAAGCGGATTGCCGTCGGCTAACCCGTCGGGCGCCGCGCCGATCCAGTGGACGTCGCTCGCCGTGAGGCAGTCGTCGAACAGCAGCGGATGATCCTGGCCCTGGACGACAACGAGCTCGTTGCGCTCGGCGTCCTTGCGCGCGACGTACCATGGCGCCTCCGCGCCGTTCGCGACGCCGCCGATGTGCAAGCCGTGGCGCTGGCCGAGCGTGAAATACGCGAGCCCGCCGTGCCGGCCGAGCTCTTCGCCGCGTTCGTTGACGATCCTGCCGGGCGACGGCGGCAGATACTGCGCGAGGAACTCCGCGAACGGCCGCTCGCCGATGAAGCAGATGCCGGTGCTGTCCTTTTTCTCGGCGACGGGCAGGCCGGCACGGCGCGCGATCTCGCGCACGTCGGACTTGAGAAGGTCGCCAAGCGGGAACAGCACATCCGCGAAGTCAGCGGCGTCCACGGCGGCGAGGAAATAGCTCTGGTCCTTGCTCGAGTCTTGGGCCTTGAGCAACTGCCGCGCGCCACGGTCGTCGGTACCGAGCCGCGCGTAGTGGCCGGTTGCGATCCGCGCAGCGCCGAGCCGGCGCGCGTAGTGCGCCATCACGCCGAATTTGATCTCGCGATTGCACAGCACGTCGGGGTTCGGCGTGCGGCCCTTGCGATGCTCGTCGAGGAAGTGCGCGAACACGTGCTCGCGATACTCGCGCGCGAAGTTCACGCGATGTAGCGGCATACCGAGCAGCTGGCAAACGCGGCGCGCGTCATGGAAGTCACGCGCGGCGTCGCAGTAGCCGTCGTCTTCCCAATTCGTCATGTGCAGGCACTGCACGTCGTGCCCCGCGTCGCGCAGCAGCAGCGCCGCGACGGCGGAGTCGACGCCGCCGGACAACGCGACGATCGTGCTATTCCTTGTTGCGCACATCGGCCGCGATTCTACTCTGCGCATGACGGCGGCGTAGAGACGAGCTAAGACATCGAGACGCGACCCTCGCGGGCAGCCTACGTCGTCGCGCGGCGCGCGAGGCGCTCCCAGCTCAGATACGGAACCACGTCGAGCGGATACCGCACGCCCGCGAGGTAGTCGTCGACGCCGCGCAGCACCATCGGGCTCCGCAGGTCGTTCTCGCGCGCAAGCATCTGTGGGCGCGTGAGCCAATGCGCGCCGATGATGCCGACGTCGAGACGCACGGGCCCAGCCGGGGCCGCGTGCTTGCCGCTGAACGCGAAGCGTACGAACGTCGTGCCGCTTTCGTTCTGCCAGTGGTAGATGCCGACGAGATGCGACGGTGCGAACTCGTAGCCCGTCTCCTCGAACGTCTCGCGCGTCGCCGCCGCGGGTAGCGACTCGCCGGGGTCGAGATGGCCGGCCGGCTGGTTCAGCACGATCCGGCCGTCGACTCGTTCTTCGACGAGCAGGAACCGGCCGCCGCTCTCGATGATGGCGGCTACGGTGACGTGGATGTCGGGATTCGCGTTCATTTAACGTTTGCGCCGTCGTGTCGCGCGCTTGGCGTCACGCATTATAAATGACCGAGGCGTGTCGCTTGTTAGCAGCGCGAATGAGCCGTTTGCAGTGCGCAGCAGGCGGGAAACTGTCGATCGCAAAACGTGTCGATAGCCCGAGTCAGAGCTTGCTCTGTTTCGGCCAGCTAGATCGACATCTGCCGCAGCTCGGGCTCTATCTCGCAGGCGTTCCAGATCGTGTCGAACGAGCTCAGGTAGATCCGCGCGACCGCCGGCTCGTAGGTGTCCGACATGCCTTCCCAGCTATCGTAGCGCGCGCGGTAGACGAGTGCGGTCTCGTCGGCGATGCAGAACGCATCCGAATGCGTGCGGTACTCGGGCTTCACGTTGCGGAACTCGATGTAGCTGTTCAACCGCCGCCCCATCGTGACGAAGCGGCTGCCGGTTTTGACCACTCGGTTCGGCTCGTGAATGAGCACGCGCACGCGTGCGAAGGTGCGGGCGAGGATGAACTTCTTCAGCGGCTCGAGGAAGTCGTCGTGATCGTAGATCTGCGGCTCGAGATCGTGCGTGAGAATCGTGAGCCCGCGATTCGCGAGGCGAACGACCTCGACGATGGCGGCGCGTACCTCTTCCATCGAGGACAGCACCTGCCGCACGCCGCGGGTTTTGACTTGATCGCTCGGTTCGGACATGACGATTTTATTCGAATGACCTGGGAGTTTACTTAACAGCTTCTCGGTCGCTGTGCCCCAGGTCACGTTTTCCGCCCGCCGACGAAACCTTACGGAGGGATACGGGAACGAGACCCGGTCTAGCACGCTGCGATGCCGAGACTCGAGTCGACGCGCCTTTATAGCGGGGCCGCCGCGCCGGCTGGACGTGTCACACGGTTGCAGCGTGGCGCGGTGCGGCGCGCCGGGCTCAGACGTTACGTGCGAGGTCGGCCGCGAGGCCCGTATAAGAGGAGGGTGTCAGCTCGAGGAGACGCTCCCGAGCCTCGCTCGGGATGTCGAGCTCGGAGATGAACTCGCGGAGAGTGTCGCGATCGATAGCTTGGCCGCGAGTGAGCTCCTTGAGCTGCTCGTAAGCGTCCGCGAGGCCGTAGCGGCGCATCACCGTCTGCACGGCTTCGGCGAGCACCTCCCAGCGCTGCTCGAGGTCGCCGGCGACCAGTGCCGGGTCGGCGTCGAGCTTGGCGAGCCCACGCAAGCACGCGTCGAGCGCCACGAGAGTGTGGCCGAGCGCGACGGAGAGGTTGCGCAGCACCGTCGAGTCGGTGAGGTCTCGCTGCCATCGCGACACCGGCAACTTCGCGGCGAAAAACGCGAGCAGCTCGTTCGCTACGCCGAAGTTGCCTTCCGAGTTCTCGAAGTCGATCGGGTTCACTTTGTGCGGCATCGTCGAGGAGCCGACCTCGCCCGGAGTCGGTCGCGACTTGAAGTAGCCGAGGCTGATGTAGCCCCAGATGTCGCGGCATAGATCGATCGCGACCGTGTTGAAGCGAGCGAGCGCTTGGCTGTACTCGGCGATCCAGTCGTGCGGCTCGATCTGCGTCGTGTAACGCGTCGGAGTGAGCCCGAGCGACTCCAGGAAACGGTCCGTGATGCCGGGCCAATCGGCTTCGGGATAGGCGATCGCATGCGCGTTGAAGTTGCCGACCGCGCCGTTGAACTTGCCGCAGATCTCGACGTTTGCGAACTGCTCCGTCTGCCGCTCGAGACGGTAGACGAAGTTCGCGAGCTCCTTGCCGAGCGTCGTCGGCGTAGCCGGTTGGCCGTGCGTGCGCGCGAGCATCGCGACGTCCGCGAGCTCGTGCGCCTGCGTGCGCAGCTCGATCGCGAGCTGCTTCATCAGCGGCACGAGCACGCGCTGGCGGGCGTCGCGCAGCATCAGCGCGTAAGACAGGTTGTTGATGTCCTCCGACGTGCTCGCGAAGTGCAGGAACGCAGTCAAGTTCGCCGACGCGCCTTGCGTGCCGTCGAGCTTGTCGCGCAGGAAATATTCGACGGCCTTGACGTCGTGATTCGTGACGGCCTCGAAAGCCTTCACGTTCTGCGCGTCGTCGAGACTGAACTTGTCGACGATGTCGTTCAGCACGTCCTTGAGCGGCGAGTCGAGCGGTGGCAGATCCGCGATGCTCGGCTCGTCGGCGAGATGCTGCAGCCAACGCACCTCGATCAGCGTGCGATAGCGAATCAGCGCGTATTCGGAGAGGTATTCGCGGAGCGGTGCCGCTTTGCGAGCGTAACGTCCGTCGAGCGGCGATAGCGCAGTGAGCGTGGCGGAATCCACGTTCCCGTTCGGCCTATACAAGAGATTTCGGAGTGCGCATCATACACGCTTCGCCGGTGATCGCCGACTTCCAATTCTTCGTTCGAGGGGTGGCATGACGACCGATTTTCGCGTCGAGCGCGACAGCATGGGCGAGCTCAAGGTACCGGCGGCCGCACTGTGGGGCGCGCAGACGCAGCGAGCAGTCAACAACTTTCCGATCAGCGGGCTGCCGATGCCTCCGGCGTTCGTGCGCGCGCTGGGCTTGATCAAATGGGCCGCGGCCGACGCGAACAAGAGCTTGCGCCTCTTGCCGGCGCCGATCGCGAAGGCGATTCAGCAGGCCGCGCTCGAGATCGTGGGCGGGCAGCACCTCGAGCAGTTCCCGATCGACGTGTTCCAGACGGGCTCGGGCACGAGCTCGAACATGAACGCGAACGAGGTGATCGCGAAGCTCGCGAGCAAGAGTCTCGGCAAGCCCGTTCACGCGAACGATCACGTGAACATGAGCCAAAGCAGCAACGACGTGATCCCGTCCGCGATCCACGTGAGCGCGGCGCTCGGCGTCGTGAACGACCTCTTGCCGGCGCTCGAGCACCTGCACGAGACGCTCGAGAAAAAGGCGAAGTCGGTGGCCGGCATCGTGAAGACGGGCCGCACCCATTTGATGGACGCGATGCCCGTGCGGCTCGATCAGGAGCTCGGCGGCTGGGCCGCGCAAATCTTGAGCAACATCTTCAGGCTCAAGGGCGCGCTGCCGCGTCTCACCGGTCTCGCGCAGGGCGGCACGGCCGTCGGCACGGGCATCAATGCGCATCCGCAGTTCGCGGAGAAGTTCACGGCCGCGCTCGCGAAGCGCACGAAGGTCGGCTTCCACTCTCTCGACAACTTCTTCGAGGCGATGAGCTCGCAGGACACCGCTGTCGAGGTGTCCGGGATCCTGAAGACTACCGCGGTGAGCCTGCTCAAGATCGCGAACGACCTACGCTGGATGAACAGCGGTCCGCTCGCGGGCTTGGGCGAGATCTCGCTGCCCGCGCTGCAGCCGGGCAGCAGCATCATGCCGGGCAAGGTGAACCCCGTGATCCCCGAAGCGGTGGCGATGGTTGCGGCGCAAGTCATCGGCAATGACGCGACGATCACGATTGCGGGGCAGTCCGGCAACTTCCAGTTGAACGTGATGCTACCGGTCGTCGCGCTGAACCTGATCCAGAGCATCGAGCTGCTCGCGAACGCGTCGCGCGTGCTCGCCGATTCCGCGATTGCGGGCTTCAAGGTCAATCAATCGCGGCTCGACGAGGCGCTCGAGCGCAACCCGATCCTCGTGACAGCGCTGAATCCGGTGATTGGCTACGAGAAGGGCGCCGCAATCGCGAAGCAGGCCTATAAAGAAGGACGGGCGATCCGCGAGGTCGCCGAGCAAGAGACGGACCTCGGAGCGGCGAAGCTCAAGAAGCTTCTCGATCCGTTAGAGCTCACGATGGGCGGGATCAAAGGCGATGGCTCGGGCGGGGGCGGCTGAGCACGCGACGATCGAGGCGATCCGGCGCCGGCTCGCCGCGCCGCGCGCGCCGCACGATCCGCGCGAGCGCATCGTCGCGAACATCGAGGGCGTCGTGACGCCGGAGTTGCGCGCGGCGCTCGAGCGGCCCGCGCGTCCCGCGTCCGTCCTGCTGCCGTTGGTCGGCCGTCCCGCCGGCCTCACCGTGCTGTTCACCGAGCGCGCCGCGCATCTCAAAGATCACGCTGGCCAGATCAGCTTTCCGGGCGGGCGGATCGCCGAGTCCGGCGAGACCGCGTTCGACGCGGCACTGCGCGAAGCGAACGAGGAGATCGGGCTCGAGCCCCGCGACGTCGACGTGCTCGGCTCCCTCGACGAGCTGCTCACCGGCACCGGCTTCTCGATCACCCCTGTCGTCGGATACGTCGCGGGCGGCGAGTTCGTTGCCAAGCCCGACCCCGACGAGGTCGCGAGCGTCTTCGAGGTGCCGCTCGAGTTCATTCTCGACGCCGCGAACACGACGTCGACCTACCGCGAGCGGCTCGGCACGCGCTTCCGCACGTACGAGCTCAACCACGGCGGCTACCGAATCTGGGGCGCGACCGCGGCGATTCTCGTGAGCTTCAGGGATCTAATCTCCAATGACTGACCACACGCACGACGCGCGCTCGATCGAGCCGCTGCTTCGAATCATGGCAAAGCTTCGCAGCCCCGATGGTGGTTGCCCGTGGGATCGCGAGCAGACGTTCGCGACGATCGCGCCGTACACGCTAGAGGAGGCGTACGAGGTCGCGGACGCGATCGAGCGCGGCGCACACGATGAGCTCGAGGGCGAGCTCGGCGACCTGCTGTTCCAGGTCGTGTTCCACGCACGGATGGCCGAGGAGGCGAAGCTGTTCGACTTCGGCGACGTGGTAGCCGCGATCTGCGAGAAGCTCGTGCGCCGTCATCCGCACGTGTTCGGCGACGAGCAGGAGCGCGTCGCGAGTGCGGACGATCAAACGCGCCGCTGGGAGGAGATCAAGCGCGAGGAGCGCGACGCGGGCGGCGCGACGCGCGTGCTCGCGGACGTACCCGTCGCGCTGCCGGGCCTCGCGCGGGCCGCAAAGCTCGGCAAGCGTGCGGCGACGGTCGGTTTCGACTGGCCCGACGCGGCCGGCGTGCGCGCAAAGGTCACGGAGGAGCTCGGCGAGCTCGACGCCGCCCTCGGTTCGGCTGACAAGGGCGCCGTCGCGTCCGAGGTTGGCGACCTTCTGTTCACGATCGCGAACCTCTGCCGCCATTTCGACCTCGATCCCGAGGCCTGCGTGCGCGGCGCGAACGCGCGCTTCGAGCAGCGGTTCGATCACGTCGAGGCGCAAGTGCGGGCCGCCGGTGGCGATTGGGGCGCACATAATCCGGACGCCTTGGAGCGGTTCTGGCAGGAGGCCAAGAACGCCACGCGCTAGCAACGGCGCGGGGTCCAGCATTCAGGTTCGATTCAGCGCCTCGACCGTAACCTGCCTCCCACGATCTCGAAGGAGGTCGGAAGGACTCAGGAGGTTACGGCCATGACGGTTCAAGCGGTAAAGGCGATTTCGGTTCTCGGTGCGGTGGCGGCGACGCTGGCTACGGGCGACGCGCTCGCCGACGGCCGCGGGCACGGCTACGGGCACGGCGCCTATGATCACTATGGGCCGGACTACGTGTACGCGCGAGTCGTCGACGTCGACCCGGTGGTGCGCTACGTGACGGTCGATCGTCCGGAGCAGCGCTGCTGGAACGAGGCGGTGCGTCGGCCGGTGCCTTCGGCAAACGTCGCGGCTCAGACCGCGGCCGGCGGCATCATCGGAGCCACGATCGGCCACATCCTTGGCCACGGCGACAGCGGCGCGCTCACGGTCGCCGGCGGCGCGGCGGGCGCGGTGATTGCGCACGAGAATGCGATCCGCAACGGCGCGGGCTACGAGACGCGCACAGGTGTCGTGCAGCGCTGCGAGACGGTGAGCCATCCGTACACGGAGAAGCAGTTCGACGGCTATCGAGTGACGTATATGCTCGACGGTCGCCACTACACGACCCATACCGACTACCGGCCCGGCGATCGCATCCAAGTCGCGGTCAACGCGCGCCCGGTCGGCTACTGGGGCCGGTAATTGAGGGCGACGCTTCAGGGCGGGGCGGAAGGCCATTCGGGCGGGCGTGAAGCCCGCCCGTTTTTCAGGAAACCTTCCTTGACGACTCGGTGGCCTCATCCCAAAGTGTGCGACGCGGACAGGCAAGGGAACATTGACGTGACCGACGCAAAGCCAATTCGCAGAACGCGCCGCGCGCTCGCGGCGTTGGCAGCCGCGTCGTTCGGCTTCGCGGGCGCGGTCGCTGCGCAGCCGCCGCCCGGCGGGTCGAGCCTCGCACCGGCGTCGCCGTTTCAAGCGCAACTGCCCCAGCGCCGCCAGCTCACGCTCGGCGAGGCGATCCAGCTCGCGCAGAGCCGTTATCCGGGGCGCGTCGTGCGTGCGCAGACGATCCAACAGGGCAACGGTGCGGTGCACGAGATCCGGATCATCGGCAACGACGGCCGCGTGCACACCGTAACGGTCGACGCGCGCACGGGCGCCGTGCACTAGCGCCGCCGTCGTTCTTTCAGGACTCTCCCTATGCGTGTTCTACTCGTCGAAGACGACCAAACCCTGAACCAATCTCTTGCGACCCAGCTCGAGAAAGCAGGCTACGCCGTCGATCGAGCGGAAGACGGCCGCGAGGGCCTCTACTACGCGCAGGAGTATCCGATCGACCTCGCGATCGTCGATCTCGGCCTGCCGTCGATCTCCGGTGTGGAGCTCATCAAGCAGGTGCGTGCCGACGGCAAGGCATACCCGATCCTCGTGCTCACCGCTCGCGACCGCTGGCAGGACAAGGTCGAGGCGCTGAAGCTCGGCGCCGACGACTACGTCGTGAAGCCGTTCCACGTGGAGGAGCTGCTCGCGCGCGTCGACGCGCTGCTGCGCCGCGCGAGCGGCTGGGCGCAGTCGGAGCTCGTCTGCGGGCCGATCCTGCTCGACACGCGCACGCAAGAAGTGAAGGTCAAGGGCGAGAAGCTCGAGCTCACGAGCTTCGAGTACAAGCTGCTCGAGTACTTGATGCTGCACGCGGGCGAGGTGCTCTCGAAGACACAGATCACCGAGGCGCTCTACGAAGAGGACTTCGAGCGCGACAGCAACGTGATCGAGGTGTTCATCGGTCGCCTTCGCAAGAAGCTCGATCCACAGTCGGAGTACAAGCCGATCGAAACGCTGCGCGGCCGAGGCTATCGCCTCGCGATCGCGCGCGGGACTCCCGATCCCGCCTGATTCGTGTCAGTCTGCTGATCCATGGCTCTGGTCCGCTCCCTACGCGCGCGCGTCGTGCTATGGGTCAGCGTCGCGCTGATCGTGCTGTTCGCGTTCACGATCGTGGGACTCGACCTCGCATTCAGACAGAGCATCGATCAGGCGCTGCTCGAGGTCCTCGAGGCTCACGTCGACGGTCTCGTCGCGGCAGCCGAAAGCGATCCCAGCGGCGAGCTCACGATGCCGGTCGGCAACCTCGACCCCGAGTTCCAGGTTGCGAACTCCGGCATGTTCGGCGCCGTGTTCGATCCGGACGGGCGCGCAATCTGGCAATCGCTGTCCTTGATCGGCCGCGACTTCCCGGCCGACGAGCTGCCCGCGCCCGGTAAGAAGCACTACGCGAAGCTCGACGTGCCCGGGTTCCCGCCTCTCGAGGCGCTCCTGATGGGCACCGAATGGGAATTCGCGAACAAGCGCACGGCGCCGTATACGTTCGCGATCGCGGTTTCGCTCGAGCCGTACGAGCGGCGCGAGTCGGCGTTCCGGCGCAATCTCATCGCATGGTTCGGCGGAATCACACTAACGATGCTCGTCGTGATCGGCGGGCTGCTCACGTTCGTGTTGCTGCCGCTGCGCCGGCTCGAGCGCCAGGTTCGCGAGGTCGAGGCCGGCGAGCGCGTGAGCTTGACCGGCAACTATCCGACCGAGCTCGTGGGCCTCGCCGACAATCTCAATGCGCTGATCGAGACCGAGCGGCGCCGGCTCGAGCGCTATAGGCACACGATCGACGACCTCGCGCACGCTCTGAAGACGCCGCTTGCCGCGATGCGCACGCTGCTCACGGAGCTGCACGGAAAAGACAAAGCGCACCCCGAGCCGCAGGTCGACTCGCTCGAGCGCGAGCTCGAGCGGATGGATCAGCGCGTGTCCTATCAGCTGCGGCGCGCTCGCGCGAGCGGAGCGACGGGGCTAGGCACCGAGCCCGTCGCCGTCGCGCCGATCGTCGACGACCTCAAGCTCACTCTCGACAAGGTCTACCGCGACAAGCGCGTCGCGTGCTCGCTCGACGTCGCACCGGGCACGCTGTTCCGTGGCGATCCGGGCGATCTCACCGAGATTCTCGGTAATCTCATGGACAACGCGTACAAGTACTGCAAGTCGAAGGTTTGCGTCGCGGGCGACTCGAACGCCGAGCGCCTCTCGATCCGCGTCGGCGACGACGGCCGCGGAATCGGGGCCGAGCTCGCGCAGGAGCTCGGTCAGCGCGGCAAGCGAGCCGACGAATCGGTGCCGGGGCAGGGCATCGGCCTCGCGGTCGTGCGTGAGACGGTCGAGCTCTACCGCGGCACGCTGTCCGTCGGCCACTCCGAGCTCGGCGGCGCCGAGATTCGAATCGAGCTGGCGCGCGCGGGCGCGCTGTGAGCGCCGCCGACGAGCGGCTCGCGCGCCGGCGCGCGACGCGCTACACGCTGCATTATCCCGAGGAGCTGCCGATCAGCCGCGCGCGCGAGGAGATCCTCGCGGCGCTCGAGGCCCATCGCGTGATCGTCGTCTGCGGCGACACGGGCAGCGGCAAGACCACGCAGCTGCCGAAGATCTGCCTCGAGGCGGGCCGCGGCATCGCGGGCATGATCGGCCATACGCAACCGCGCCGGATAGCGGCGCAAGCGGTCGCCGCGCGACTCGCCGAGGAGCTCGAGGTGAAGCTCGGCGACGCCGTCGGTCTCGAGGTGCGGTTCACCGATCAGACGGGCCCGAACGCGCTGATCAAAGTGATGACCGACGGGATCCTTCTCAACGAGATTCGCGGCGACCGCCGGCTCGCGAAGTACGACACGCTGATCATCGACGAGGCGCACGAGCGCAGCCTCAACATCGATTTCATCTTGGGGTATCTCAAGCGGCTCGAGCGCCAGCGTCCCGACCTCAAAGTGATCATCACGTCGGCGACGATCGATCCCGAGCGCTTCGCGCGCCACTTCGGCGATGCGCCGATCGTGCTCGTCGAGGGCCGGAGCTTCCCGGTGGAGGTCCGCTACCGCCCGGTCGACGAGGACCAAGATCTCGCGACCGCCGTGACCGCGGCCGCGAACGAGCTCGCCGCCGAGCGGCGCGAAGGGCCGATCCGCGACCAGCTCGTGTTTCTACCCGGCGAGCGCTGGATCCGTGATGCGGAGCGGGCGCTCGCGCGCTACGGCCCGAAGGGCTACGAGCTCTTGCCGCTATACGCGCGGCTAACCAGTGCGCGACAGCGCAAGATCTTGGCGCCGGGCAAAGCGCCGCGGATCGTGCTCGCGACCAATATCGCGGAAACGTCGCTCACAGTGCCGCGGATCCGCTACGTGATCGACTCGGGCCTCTCACGCGTGAGTCGCTACGGCACGCGGCATCGCGTACAGAGCCTCGGCGTCGAGCCGATCGCGAAGGCGAATGCCGTGCAGCGAGCGGGCCGCTGCGGCCGGCTCGCGCCTGGAGTCTGCGTGCGTCTGTACGCGGAAGAAGATTTCGCCGAGCGGCCCGAGTTCACGGAGCCCGAGATCTTACGGACCGGGCTCGCCGGCGTGCTGCTGCGTCTCGAGTCGCTGAAGCTCGGGCCGGTCGAGGAGTTTCCGTTCATCGACGCGCCGCCGGCCAAGGCCGTGAGCGACGCGTATCAACTCCTTTATCTACTGGGCGCGGTCGACGCGGACAAGAAGCTCACACGCGACGGCGAGCTCATGGCACGGCTGCCGGTCGACCCGCGAGTCGCGCGTCTCCTCGTCGTCGCGAACCAGAACGGCGCGCTGCACGAAGGGCTCGTGATCGCGGCGGCGCTCAGCGTCGTCGATCCGCGCGAGACGGGCGTCGACCCGGACACCGCACGGCGCAAGCACGAGGAGCTCGCCGACCCGCGCTCGGATTTCACGACTTACTTGCGGATCTGGAACGCGTACCGGCACGAGCGCCGCAACGGCGAACGCGCACTCCGCGCGTGGGCGAAGGAGAAGTACCTGTCGCTCGCGCGGCTGCGCGAGTGGCACGACGTCCACACGCAGCTGCACGAGCTCGTCCAGGGCTTGAGTTGGCGAACGCGCGAGCACCCGGCCGACTATCGCGCGATCCACCAGGCGGTGCTCGCGGCCTTCGTCGATTTCATCGCGGAGCACGAGGAGGGCACGACCTACCGGGGCATGCGCGACGCCCGCGCGCAGCTCTTCCCCGGCACGCCGCTCTCGAAGAAGCGGCCGCGCTGGCTCGTCGCGGCCGAGCGGATCGCGACCGAACGGAACTATCTGCGCACCGTGGCGCAGGTGAATCCGCGCTGGGCGCTGCGGGTCGCGCCGCACCTAGTGAAGTTCGAGTATCACGATCCGCTCTGGGATCCCGAGCGCGGCCAGGTCACCGCGCGCGAGGTGATCACGCTGTTCGGCCTCACGCTCGGCAGCGAGCGGCGAGTCGACTACGGCCGCGTCGCGCCGGTCGAGGCGCGGAAGATCTTCGTCGCGGACGCGCTCTCGGCAGATGCGCTCGTTCCGCTTGCGCTGCCAGCTTCGGCTGCTGCGCGCGAGCGCGAGCCGGCGTTCCTCGCACGCAACCGCGCGCTACGCATGCAAGTGCTCGACTGGGAAGCGCGGCTGCGCAAGCGGGATCTTTTCACCGGCGAGCCGGGCATCGCGGCGTTCTACGACGCGCGGCTGCCGGCCGACGTGCGCGACCGGCCGACCCTGCTCGCGTGGTGCGCGACGCTCGCGAACGACCGCGCGCTCACGATGACCGCCGCGGATGTCTCGAGCCGCGACCCGGCGGAGATCACGCCGGAGCGTTACCCGAGCAATCTCGAGATCGCGGGGCAGCCGGTGCCGTTGCGCTACAAATTCGAGCCCGCCGCCGACGACGACGGCGTGACGATCGAGATCCCGCGCCCGCTGCTCGGCGCGCTGCGACCCGAGCAAGTCGAGTGGCTCGTGCCGGGCTGGCTCGCCGAGAAGGTCGTCGCCCTGCTGCGCGGGCTGCCGAAGGAGCTGCGCCGGCCTCTCGTGCCGTTGCCCGACACCGCGGCGGAGCTGATCGGCGCGTGCGGGCCGCGCCGCGGCCGTCAGCCGCTCGTGAGCGCGTTGCGCGATGCGCTGCTCGAGCGCCGGCGCGTGACGCTCGACCCGAAGCTGCTCGACGAGCGCGCGCTGCCGCCGCATCTCTCGATGCGGATCGAGGTTCGCGACGCGGACGGTCGCGTGCTCGGCGCGGGCCGCGATCTGCGGGCGGTGCAACGCGAGTGGCTCGACGCGCGCGGGGCCCGCGCGGCTCCTGCAGGCGGTAACGACGAATGGACGCGAACGAACCTCGCGCACTGGGACTTCGGCGACCTGCCCGACGCCGTCGCGCTGCGCCAGGGCGGTCGCGACGTGCAGCTCTATCCGAGCCTGCTCGAAGACCGCGGCCGCGTCGATCTGCGGCTCTTGCCGCCCGGACCGGCGGCGGTCGAGCAGCATCGCATCGGCGCGCGCCGCCTGCTGCTGAAGTCCGTGCCTCAACAGGCCGCGTTGATCCGCGAACGAGCTCTGAAGGACCGCGAGCTCGTGCTCGCGTATCACGGCGTGGGCAGTGCGGAGGAGCTCGTCGACGATCTCACGCTCGCGAGCGCGGACGAGGCGTTTACGCTGGTGCCGCCGCTTCGCACGGGCGCTGCGTTCGACGCGGCGCTCGACGCGGGGCGAGCGGAGCTCGTACCGAGCTCCGACGCGCTGCGTGCGCTGCTGAGGGATGTCGTGACGCTCGCGCGCGAGTTGCGCCGCGACATGAAAGCGGCGGAGGGCAAAGGTGCGCAACCCGCGATCCGCGAAGAGATCGTCGCTCAGCTCGGCGACCTCGTAGGGCCGCGGACTCTGAGCTCGACGCCGCCCGAGTGGCGCAAGCATCTGCCGCGCTATCTGCGCGCGGCGAGAGCTCGTTGGGAGAAGCGCGGCCAAAAGCAGGACGCGGAGCTCGCGGCACAGATTCGCGCGGCGGCTGCGCCGCTCGAGCGTTGGCGCACGGAGTGGCCCGAGGGTTGGCCATGGCCGGAAGCTGTCGTCGACTATCGCTGGCTGATCGAGGAGCTGCGCGTGTCGCTGTTCGCCCAGCAGCTCGGTACAGCGCGACCCGTATCCGCCAAACGCCTCGACCAGGCCTGGCGGCGCGTGCTCGACACGAGCGGCGGCTAGGTGCCGCCTGCTCGGCGGCAGACCGCGTGTATAGTGCGCGGACCGTAGAACGAGCCGACTCGTATGACGCAGGCGCGCATCCCAACCGATTGGAATCCCGCGAGCTGGCAGACGCGGCCGGCAGCGCAGCAACCCGTCTACAAGGACCGAGCGGCGCTCGACTCGGCGGTGAGCCGCCTCAGCGCACTGCCGCCGATCGTGACGACCTGGGAAATCGAGCGCCTGAAAGAGGAGCTCGCGAGGGCGCAGCGCGGCGAAGCATTTCTGCTCCAGGGCGGCGACTGCGCCGAGACCTTCGACGAGTGCACGTCGGACAACATCGTGCAGAAGCTCAAGATCCTGCTTCAGATGTCGCTCGTGATGCTCGTGGGCCTCAAGAAGCCGATCGTTCGGGTCGGTCGGATGGCCGGCCAATATGCGAAGCCCCGCAGCGCCGACGTCGAGACGAAGGGCGGCGTTTCGCTGCCGAGCTACCGCGGCGACATCATCAACCGGCCGGGCTTCACGGCCGCGGACCGCGAGCCGGACCCCGAGCTCATGCTGCGCGGCTACGAGCGCGCGGCCCTCACGCTGAACTTCGTTCGCTCGCTGATCGACGGCGGATTCGCGGACCTGCATCACCCCGAGAACTGGGACCTCGCGTTCGTCGGCGAGTCGGCGCTCGCGGAGGAGTATCACAAGCTCGTGCAATCCGTGGAGGACTCGCTGAAGTTCTTCGAGTCGATCACGGGCGAGCCGATGCACGCGACGCATCGCGTCGAGTTCTACGCGTCGCACGAGGCGCTGCACTTGCCGTACGAGCAGGCCCAGACGCGCTTCCGACCGCCTCGACAGCGTTGGTACAACCTCGCGACGCACTTCCCATGGATCGGCATGCGTACTGCGGACCTCAACGGCGCGCACGTCGAGTACTTCCGCGGCATCGCGAATCCGGTGGCCGTCAAGATCGGCACGAGCGCGACGGACGAGCAGCTCCAACAGCTGATTCATGTCTTGAATCCGCAGAACGAGCCAGGCCGGCTCACGTTCATCACGCGCTTTGGCGCGAAAAACGTCGACGCACATTTGCCGCGCGTGATTCGCGCCGTGCGCGCGACGGGTTCGCGGGTGCTCTGGGTCTGTGACCCGATGCACGGCAATACGGAGACCACCGCCGAGGGCTACAAGACCCGGCGCTTCGACAACATCCGCGCCGAGCTGCGCGCCGCGTTCCGAATCCACGCGGAGCAGGGCAGCGTGCTCGGCGGCGTGCACCTCGAGCTCACGGGCGACAACGTTACCGAGTGCATCGGCGGCGCGCGTGGACTCAAGGAGTCGGATCTCGCGCGCGCCTACAAGTCGCAGGTCGATCCGCGTCTGAACTACGAGCAGGCGATGGAGATCGCGATGCTGATCGGCGGGCGCTTGCGCACGCACGACTGAGGCCATGGTTCGGGGCTCGGCTCGGGAGCCGACGGCCGGCGGTCGGCCGCACGTCGACAGCGCCTGGCCGTCCGCCGTGTTCGACGCGGGCTGCACGCGCTGCGCGCGGCTCGCGAGGCACCTCGCCGCGATGCGCGCCGAGCACCCCGAGTACTACAACCTACCGGTGCCGCCGTTCGGCGACCCCGACGCGCGCCTGCTGATCGTCGGGCTCGCGCCCGGAGCGCACGGTGCGAACCGCACTGGACGGCCGTTCACGGGCGATTACGCCGGCGTCCTTCTGTACGAGACATTGTTCGCTGCGGGGCTCTCGACGCGGCCGGTGTCGGTTTCGGCCGCGGACGGCCTCGAGCTTCGGAACTGTCGGATCACGAATGCCGTCAAATGCTTGCCGCCCGCGAACAAGCCCGAGACGTCGGAAGCGGACACTTGCAACCTCTATCTCGCGGCCGAACTAACGCTCCTGCCACCGCCGCGCGTGATACTCGCGCTCGGCGCGATCGCGCATCGGGCGGCCCTTCGCGCGCTCGGCGTGAAGCCGGGCGGCTACCCGTTTGCACACGGGGCCGTTCATCGGCCGCCCGGCGCGCCGATCGTGGTCGACTCTTATCATTGCAGCCGCTACAACACGCAGACGCGGCGCTTGACTGCCCAGATGTTCGCGGACGTGCTCGCTGAGGCGCGCGCGCTCGCGACCGAACGGTGATGACGACGGAGAACCGACAAACCGACCCGACGACCGGAACCGGCGAGCCGCGCGGCGCGCCGGCGGACGAGCGCGCGCAGAAGAACACGGAGCCGGTCGCGCCCGCCGCGCCGTTCGATCCGAGCGACGTGATCAAGCACCTCACGCACAAACCGGGCGTCTATCGGATGCTCGACGCGGGCGGCGAAGTGATCTACGTCGGCAAGGCACGCGACCTTCGCAAGCGCGTGACGAGCTATTTCCAAGGTGGGCGCGCGCAGGACGCGAAGACCATAGCGATGGTGCGCACGATCGCAGGTCTAGAGGTCACGGTCACGCGCACCGAGACCGAAGCGCTGATGCTCGAGTACAACTTGATCAAGCAGCATCGGCCCCGCTTCAACGTCGTGCTGCGCGACGACAAGAGCTATCCGTACATCCAGCTCGCGTCGAATCATGCGTTCCCGCGGCTCACGTTCTATCGCGGCCCGCGCACGAGCAAAGCGCAGCTGTTCGGGCCGTATCCGAACGCGGGCGCCGTGCGCGAGACATTGAGTCAGCTGCAGAAGCTCTTCCAGCTCCGGAGCTGCGAGGACAGCTACTTCGAGAACCGGAGCCGGCCGTGCTTGCAGTACCAGATCCAGCGCTGCACCGCTCCGTGCGTCGCGCTGATCACGCAAGAGGACTATGCGCGCGACCTCGAGCACGCGGTGCTGTTCCTCCAGGGCCGCAGCGACGTCGTGACCGAGCGGCTCGGGGAGCGCATGGAGCAGGCGGCAGCGGCGCTCGAGTTCGAGCGCGCGGCGCAGTATCGCGACCAGCTCGCGAAGCTCAAGAACGTGCAATCACAGCAGCTGATGGCGAGCACGCGCGGCGACTTCGACGCGGTCGGCCTCGCCGAGGATCACGGCATTCCGTGCGTCGCGATCATGTTCTTCCGCGGCGGCCGCTCGCTCGGCAGCCGCAACTACTTCCCAAAGGTCGCCAAAGGCGGGTCCGACGACGACGAGATCATTCGCGCGTTCCTGCTCCAGTATTATGGCGGCCGAGAAGCGCCCAAGGAGATCCTCGTGAGCCGCGCCGTGCCCGAGGCGGCGGCGCTCGCGGAGCTTCTGACGGCGCAGTCGGCACACAAGGTCGAGATCAAATCGCGCGTACGCGGCGACCGCGCGCGCTTCGTCGAGATGGCCGTGACGAACGCGCGCCACGGCGCGGAGCTCCGCTATCAAGCGAGCGCCTCGTACGAGGGCCAGCTCGAGGCGCTCGCGGAGGCGCTCGATCTGCCCGAGACGCCGAGCCGGCTCGAGTGCTTCGATATCAGCCACACGGGCGGCGAAGCGACGGTCGCGTCGTGCGTGGTGTTTGGCACGGAGGGGCCGCTGAAGTCCGATTACCGGCGCTTCAACATCGAGGGTATCGAGCCCGGCGACGACTACGCCGCGATGGCGCAAGTGCTCACGCGGCGCTACGCACGCGTGAAGCAGGGCGAGGTGCCGATGCCCGACGTGCTGTTCATCGACGGTGGTCCAGGCCAACTGGCACAGGCGCTCCACGTGCTCGAGGAGCTCGCAATCCCGGATCTGCGCGTCGTCGGAGTCGCGAAGGGGCTCGATCGCAAGCCCGGTCGAGAGAGCCTGCACCTGCCCGAGCGCAACGAGCCGCTGCACTTGCCGCCCAGCTCGCCTGCACTACACTTGATCCAGCAGCTGCGCGACGAGGCGCACCGCTTCGCGATCACCGGGCATCGCGCGCGGCGGCAGAAGGCGCGCACGCGTTCGCCGCTCGAGGAGATCCGCGGGCTCGGTCCGAAGAAGAGGCGAGATTTGCTACGCCAATTCGGCGGGTTGCAGGCGCTGACGCGAGCGGGGGTCGACGATCTCATGCGCGTGAAGGGCATTTCGCGGCAGCTCGCCGAGTCGATCTACGAACGTTTCCATGCCGACTGAGGCCGGCTGAAAGGACGAATGGACTTCAATCTGCCGAACGCGCTCACGTGGTTTCGGATCATCGCGATTCCGCTGGTCGTGATCGTGTTCTATTTGCCCGTCACGTGGGCGCGGCCGGCCGCGGGCCTGTTGTTCGCGCTCGCGGGTATCACCGACTGGCTCGACGGTTATCTCGCGCGCCGTCTCGGCCAGACGTCGAGCTTCGGTGCGTTCCTCGATCCCGTTGCCGACAAGCTGATCGTCGCGACCGCGCTCGTGCTGCTCGTGCAGGCGCGCGCGGCCGATGTCGCGGCATACAAGTACTTCGACCTGGGGTTCGGCCGCGACCCGACCGTAGTGCTCGCGCTCGTCGCAGCGGTGATCATCGGCCGCGAGATCACAGTGTCGGCGCTGCGGGAGTGGATGTCGCAGATCGGCGCGCGTGCGCACGTCGCGGTCAATTTCGTAGGCAAGTGGAAGACGACGTTTCAGATCGTCGGCATCGCGCTGATGCTCTATCGGGAGCCGTTCTTGGGGGGCGCCGTCTATCTCGTCGGCGAGGTGATGCTGTACGTCGCGGCCGGGCTCACGCTGTGGTCGATGATCGAATATCTGCGCGCGGCCGCGCCCGCGATGCGCGGCGCGGCGGACCCCGGCGGCCAGCGCTGAGGCGCTCGTGACAGCGGTCGCCGGACCGGGCTAATCTCCGGGCTTCGAATTCATCTCTCGGGGGAACAATCATGAGGATTTCTCGAACCATGTTCGCGGGCGCGCTCGCGGTCGGAGTGATGCAGGTGGCGCTCGCGGCCGACACGCGCTCGCCGGCGGAAGAGGCGGCGGATCGCGCCGCAATCGAGGCGTTGATGTGGCGCTACGTGCGCGCGCTCGACTCGCTCGACGCGGACGCGTACGCAGCGGCCTATACGGCCGACGGCTCGTTCGGCAGCGGTCAGAACTCCGAGCACGGCAGCGCCGAGCTCAAGAAGATGATCACCGACCTAAAGAAGAACCGCGCCGATCGCGAGGCGAAGGGCGAGCCGGCAACACCCGCGATGTATCACGTGATCTACAACCACACGATCACGTTCACCGATCGCGATCACGCTCGCTACGACGCGTACTGGTCGACGATGTTCGCAGGCACGGGGACGGGTGCGTCGGCGACCCCGCCGCGCGTGGCGGCCGTCGGCCGCAGCGTCGACATGCTCGTGAAGCAGAACGGCCAGTGGCTGATCCAGAGCCGAGACGTCGCGCCGAAGTGAAGCTCGTGTTTTGCGGAGGCCGGCGGCTACGGTAGAATGCCGGCCTCTCCGAGCGGGAATAGCTCAGTTGGTAGAGCACGACCTTGCCAAGGTCGGGGTCGCGAGTTCGAGTCTCGTTTCCCGCTCCACTTCTTTACCTGAACCGTCTCTACTCCAGAGACTGCTTTAGCGGCCCGAGGTGCGCCTCGTAGAAGCGCCATTGATCGACGGCGCTCCGGTATATCGGTTGCCGCACTTGCTCCGAGCTCGCGGTGCGGATGGTCCGCTCGGTCCGGTAAAACTCGAGGCAGCCCCGCTCGAACTCGAGCCCGCAATGATCCAGCACCCGCCGTACCTGTTCCTCGGTATCCTCGACTACGGCCTCATAGTCGACTCGGAGTACCCGCCCCGGCAGCACCGAGTCCCAGTGCGACATTAGCGCGACGTAGTCGCGATAGTAGCGGCCGATCTCCTCGAGGCTGTAGCTGAACGTCTGACCCTGTGCGAACAACTGCTTGAAGACACTGAAGCAGCATGCCATCGGATGTCGGCGCGCATCGAGGATCTTGGCATTGGGCAGAATCAGGTGGATCAGCCCGACGTACGCGAAATTGTTGGGCATCTTGTCGATGAAGTACGGAGCACCCGAGCGAATGGCCGCTGTGCGCTCGAGGTACCGGCTGCCCATCGCTTCGAGGTCGTCCCGCGTCAGCGTTGCCAGAGCCGCGGGATAACCCGATTCGCGGCCGCGCCGTCCGGCAGGTCTCAGCTGCCGGGCGATTGCCATCATGTCGGGGAGCTCCATCGTGCCCTCGACCTTACTGTGGCTCGCGAGGATTTGTTCGAGCAGCGTCGAGCCGGCACGCGGCGTGCCGACGATGAAGATCGGCGCC
>Ga0105248_10002354_pt1 | contig 20984 bp, 18 predicted proteins | sample KBSS34metaG_FD_81524 | JGI IMG/M metagenome (GOLD analysis project Ga0105248, IMG submission 81524) | Switchgrass rhizosphere microbial communities from Kellogg Biological Station, Michigan, USA - KBS S3-4 metaG | ecosystem: Host-associated > Plants > Roots > Rhizosphere > Soil | place...
GGCGGAAGCCGGAGCATGCGCAACGCGAGCGTCTCTGACACGCTGTGCGATCTGGACCACCATGATCTGCTCGATTTCTGGCCTTGAGCCCGAAGGTCAGACGCAAGCCATTCGACGCGGCGAGCGAATGGCATCAAATCGCTCCGCCGTATTCATCGGCACGTGTCGTTGCTAGCGCTTGCAAGGGCCAGGAAAGTGATCGTCGCAGGCGCGAATTGAAGGTCGCCTGCGGGGGCGCGTTTACCGACAAGTACGGGAAGCGCATCTCCGCTTCCCAGTTCGAGAGCTTTCCATTCAATTCGACGCGAGTTCCCTGCAACTTAATCGGGCGCAGCGTGTAGGGTGATGGGGCGCTTGTGTTGATCGGGTCGCCACCGTTCGGACACCTTGTTTGACCTATCCGGCACGCGTGGCCGGCGTGCCGGTCAGCGTTGCGTTCAGTCGAATTGGCAACGGCATGGACAAGCTGATGAAAGAGATCGAGGCCCGAGGTGCGCTACGCGAATATCTCGATCATCGAAGGCAACGATGCGAGTCAGCACGGGATTGGCATGGTCGCGGCGCGCATTGCCGAGATGGCGCTGCGCGATGAGCGCGCGGTGATCCCCATCGGCAGCTATCAGGCCGACTACGGATGCACGCTCTCGCTCCCGAGCGTGGTCGGCCGGGAAGGCGTCGTGGGCGTTTTCAAGCCTGATCTTTCGGACGGTGAGTGCGCCGCGCTGCTGGCGAGCGCAGAGGTGATCAAGAATGCCGGGGAGGACGCCTAGGTTTGCCGAGTGGAACCATCACATCGGCGCCTCTTGCCATCGTTCCTTCCCTCTGCCGCGATGTCAGCGACCAGTCAGGCTCACGTTGATCGCCTGGCCGGCCGCCGTGAAATGAGCGAAGCGATTCGTAGTAGGGCCCGCCACGTCGACCTCATCGGTGACGTGATTGGGCGAAGCAATGTGACGGGTGTCGCGTACGTGGAGACCGGTTGACAAAGAGCAGGCTGAGTGGCATTGGGCCGTGTATGGACAGCGACTGGATTCGGGCGCAGCATGTTCGATCGGTGTGGGGACAAGACGTTGGATCAATCAAGCCTGTTAGCTCGATGACGGAGGCATGAGGCAAGCGGATCGATGCGCAGGCGAATGGTGAAGTGCTAGCTCGGCAAGCAATTTCAAGATGCTCTGCAATACGCCAGCGGCGTCACCTGGACGAATGAAGAATGGCGTGAGTCACGTTGCTGGATTGAAGACGCCGGCCAAGGGCAACGACCGGCTGCTTTTCGGCATCATCATGGGTGTCGTCGCGTTCTGGCTGTTCGCCCAGACGACGCTCAACATCGCTCCGGACATGAGCCGTGACCTCGGCATGGACGCGAGCATGATGAACGTAGCGGTGGCCATCACCTCGCTTTTCTCGGGCATCTTCATCATCGTGATCGGTGGCTTGGCCGATCGGGTCGGCCGGGTAAAGGTCACCCGAATCGGCTTCTATCTGAGCATCGCCGGTTCGCTGCTGGTGGCCATCACACCGCCAGGTCAGTTCGCCACACCGATCATGCTGCTGGGCCGCGCACTGCAAGGCCTATCAGCCGCCTGCATCATGCCGGCCAGCTTGGCCCTGCTAAAGGTCTTCTGGGAAGGCCCCCAACGCCAGCGTGCGATCAGCATGTGGTCGATCGGCTCTTGGGGCGGTTCGGGCCTGTGCTCGCTGGTTGGCGGCCTCATGGCGCAGAACTTCGGCTGGCGCTCGATCTTCTGGGTGGCTGTCGCGGTGAGCGTGCTCGGTCTGTGGATGATGCGCGGCACGCCAGAGAGCAAGTCCGAATCTAGCGGCGCGTACAAATTCGACCTGCCCGGCGTGCTGACGTTCATGGTCGCCATGGTGTCCCTGCAAGTGCTGGTGACGCAAGGCAACAAGCTCGGCTGGACCAGCCCGACGAGCCTAGGCCTGCTCGCTGCCACGGCGGCATTCGGCTGGTTCTTCTTCCGCATGGAAAGCAGAGCCCCTAATGCGTTCTTCGACTTCAGCCTCTTCGAGAACTCGACCTTCACCGGCGCGACGATTTCCAACTTCCTGATCAACGGCACTGCCGGCACACTCATCGTGTCGCTGCAACTGGTGCAGCTCGGCGGCAACATGAATGCCCAGCAGGCTGGCTTCCTGACACTGGGTTACGCGATCGCGATCATCGCCTTCATCCGGGTGGGCGAGAAGTTGCTGCAATGCTTCGGTCCGCGCAAGCCGATGGTCTGGGGCTGCCTGATCACGGGCCTGGCGATCCTGCTGGTGTCACCCGCCAACCTGCTGTTGTCGCAGTACAAGGTCTTCGCGATCGTCGGGTATACGTTGTTCGGTGTCGGCTTGGCGTTCTACGCCACCCCTTCTACCGATGCGGCGCTGTCGAACCTGCCAGCCACCCAGACCGGCGCCGGCTCGGGCATCTACAAGATGGCTTCGTCGCTTGGCGCCGCATTCGGCGTGGCGATCTCCGCCGCGATCTTCACGGCGCTCAGCGGCGACAGCGGTAGCGCGAACTGGCTCGACGGCGTCATCACGTTCGTCGGTCGCCAGGACAACTTGGCCGTGAGGGAGGCCGCCCTTGTTGCGCTGAGCTTCAACGTGCTGATGGTCGTAGTGGCCGTCGTCTCGATCATGCTCACCGTGCCCAAGGGGACCAGAACGCAAACCTGAATCCCTGAGGTTTTCTCTCGGCGGGCATGTGGCACGCCTTATGCCGCGTCTTGACTTTCGCTCGTCGTTCCTGGAGATGTCATGAATGCCCTTACCCAAGCTCTCGCCTCCGCCGACCCTACGCTCTTGGAAAAGCTCGAAGCCCTCTACAAGGACATCCATCAGCATCCCGAGCTGTCGATGCAGGAAGTCCGCACCGCGAGCCTTGTGTCTGAGGCGATGCAGGGCTACGGCTACGAGGTGACGCCCAAGGTCGGCGGCACCGGAGTGGTCTGCGTGATGAAGAACGGGACTGGCCCGACCGTGATGTTGCGTGCCGACATGGACGCGTTGCCAATGGCCGAGAACACCGGACTGCCGTATGCCAGCACCGTGACCGCGCGCGATGCCGACGGCGATGAAGTGGGTGTGGCGCACTCCTGCGGCCACGACATGCATGTGACCTGGATGATCGGCGCCGCGCAAATCCTGTCCGCCAATCGTGGCGCCTGGCGCGGCACGCTGATGATCGTGTTCCAGCCGGGCGAGGAAACGGCCGAGGGCGCGAACGCCATGGTGCGCGACTGGGACAAAGGCCGCTTCCCGAAGCCGGACATCATCCTCGGCCAGCACGTGATGGTCGGTCAGGCGGGCACCGTGAACTACCGGCCGGGCGTGACGCTGTCCGCCGGAGACAGCCTGAAGATCACGCTGTTCGGGCGCGGCTCGCACGGCTCACAGCCGCAGACCTCGATCGACCCCGTCATCATGGCGGCGGCCACCACGATGCGGTTGCAGACCATTGTCTCGCGTGAGGTCGCACCGACCGACCCAGCGGTCCTGACGATCGGCGCGCTGCAAGCCGGCACGAAGGAAAACATCATCCCTGACGACGCGACTATCAAGCTGAATATGCGCACCTTCAACGAGGACACGCGCGAATACATGCTGAAGTCGATTCGCCGCATATGTTGCGCCGAGTGCGATGCTTCGGGCGCAGAGCGCCAACCCGAGTTCACCACGATCAACAGCTACCCGCTGACAGAGAACGACCTGGCGGCCACACAAACGGTCGCCAAAGCGTTCGGCGAGCAGTTCGGCGCCAATGCCTCGTTGGCGTCCGGCCCGGCGTCGGCCAGCGAAGACTTCAGCGTCTTTGGCCGCACCTGGGGCGTGCCCTATGTGTTCTGGTTTGTCGGCGGCACCGACCCGGCGGTCTACGCCAAGGCCAAGAAAGACAAGACCGTCAACAAGATCCCCAGTAACCACTCGCCGAAGTTCGCGCCGCAGATCCATCCGACGTTGGAAACGGGCTTGCAGGCGATGCTGACCGCCGCCAGCGCGTGGCTGTGTCCGAGCTCCACGACCTGACATGCAGCGCATCGAGCTCTCTTGATGTCCAGCTCCGGCGCTTTGCGCTAGGAGCGGGCGCGCGGAATGTGGTGAACGAGCGCAGAAGGGCCGCGAATGACTCTTGCCGACCTGAGCGACCACCGTTTTTTCACGTTTCTCGACCGGCGGGTACCTTCGCCTTCGCCATCAGCGGTGCGGCCGACGCGAGAGACCGACACGGCCTGCACTCCGCCAGCACCGGCGCGGAGATTCGGCATGGAGCACCTGCCGCACCCGCCCCGACCGCGTGGGCACGGCGGAGCCCGGCCCATGTCGCTTCATGTCCGGTCACCGAGTCGCTGCCATGCGAGCGCCGCGATCGCAACGTCCTGCAGCCCGACGCCGACGGACTTGTACACGGTGATCTCGCCTGCGTTCGTCCGACCGGCGCTGCGACCGGTGACGAGGTCGGCGAGCCCGACGAGCTTGCCTTCGAGGTCGCTCGCCTGCGCGAGCAGAAGGTCACCCGCTTCCTGGCACGCCTGCACCGGCCAATCGACGGCGACGATCGAAGCGCGCTGCAGCGCATCGTCGTCGAGCTCGCGCGTCTGTGGCAGGCTGGATCCGATCGCGGCGACGAACGAGCCGGCAGCGAGCCTGCTGCCCGGAAAGAGGGGAGACGACGAGCGCGACGCCGTGACGACGATGTCGCTGCCGTCGACCGTCTCCTCGGCGGAGCACAGGCGCACCGGCCGCCCGATCTCGGCGGCCAGCGCGGGTGCTGCCTCGGCCGGCGCGAAGGGATCGTGCGCCTTGACCTCGTCGATCGCGTACGCCGCGGCGAACTGGTGCACGTGCTCGCGCCCTTGCACTCCGATCCCGAACACGCCGATCGAGCGTGCGTCGCGGCGGGCCAGATGGTGGCTCGCGATCAGGGAGGTCGCCGCCGTTCGAAGCCGGGTGATCGCGGCGGCATCGAACGATGCGAGCGGTCGCCCGTCCCTGCCGTCGAACAGCAGGATCACGAAGCTGAAGCGTCCCTCGATCGTCGTGTAGACCTTGACGCCGGCGAAGCCCTGGTCGGGCAGCACCGCGCCGAGCGTCGAGAGCTTGACGCCGCCCGCTTCCGTGCGCAATCGAGGCTGCATCGCCGCGCGCCCGACGCCGAAGCTCGCGAACGCATCGCGCAGCGCGGCCTGCGCGCTCGGCGGGTCGATGAGCGCTTCGATCGTCGCGTCATCGACGTGCCTCATGACGTTGTCTACGCCTGCACGAGCTCCGCGTCGGCGCTCTTCAGCTGGGCAGCCGCGGCGGTGATCTCGGAGAGCGGCAAGTCAGCGGCGACATAGTCGTGGTACAGCGCGGTCGTGTACGACAGGCGCATCTGCGCGCCGACCTCGCAGATCTTCAGGCAGCGCTGCTGCAGCTCCGGAGTGTCCGCGTGCTCGAGAACGATCTGGTAGCCGCGTTCGCCGTGGATCTCGTCGGAGACGATGTGCAGGTCGAAGAATTCGAGCTCCTCGTCGCTGAAGCCATAGACCTCTCGCAGAGTCGGGGTCTGGCGTCGATAGATCGAGGGCACCTGCGATTCGAGGCCCACCACCAGGCCCGCGACGGCGACCACCGGGTCTTCGCGCATCGCGACCGCATAGCACCAGCTCTGCAAGCCACGCGTCGTCGGCGACATGTTGTCGGGATCGACCACGCGCTCGCGCGTCGTCCCGCAGGCCTCGGCGAACCGGATCAGCAGATCGGTGTGGCGGTCGCCGCCGATCTCCTCTTCGTACATGTTCGACAGCAGGAAGTCCTTGGCTTCGGTGAACTTGCCGTCATCGATCGTCCTGGCGTAGATGTAGGCCAGGTAGTCGGCGAACGGGCCGACGTAGTGGTAGTGGTTCTCGGCCCAGCGCGCGAGATGGGCGCGCGACAGCTTGCCGCTCGCCCAGGCGATGCTGAACGGGGCCTTGTTGGCGCTCTTGCCCTTGATCGCGTCTTCGAGCGCAGTGCGAAACGTCTCGCGGTTCATCAGTTCGGCCATGAGGTACTCCGGTGGTGGATCAGTTGGGTCCGGGCCTGCCGAAGGCGTGGACCGGGGGCGTGCGAAAGCGAAGGATTCCGTCTCACTCAACCGTGATGTTCGCCTTGCGGATGACCTCCGCCCAGCGCTTGCGCGCATCGGCAAGCCACGCCGCCGACTGCGCCTGGTTCAGACCCGTCGGTGTGTAGTCGGAGATCCGATCGAGTTCGATGACCTCCTTCGTCGCCATCGCTGCCTCGACTTCGCTGGCCAGCAGCTTCACGATCGCATCCGGCGTGCCGGCCGGTGCCAGCAGTGCATAGGCGAAGTTCGCGCTGAACCCGGGGTAGCCGCTTTCGGCGACCGTCGGCAGGTCGGGCGCGGCTGGCGAGCGTCGGTCGCCCGAGGTGGCGAGCGCCTGCAACCTGCCGGCCTTGGCGAACGGCAGGATGCCGCTGCTAACCGCAAAGACAGAATCCACCTGGCCGCTCATCACGTCGATCACCGACGCGCCCGTTCCCTTGTACGGCACGTGGGTCATCTGAATGCCCGCCGTGGCGAGGAACGCGGCCATCGTCAGGTGACTCGGCGAGCCATTGCCGCCCGAGGCATAGCTCATTCGCTGCTCCTTCACGCGCTTCACGAAGTCGGCCACGCTCGTGATCTTCAGGGCGGGATTGACAGCCAGCGCCTGGCCATAGGTCACCGGCACCGCGATCGGTACGAAGTCCTTGCTGACGTCGAACGGCATCTTGGCGTACAGGGTCGGATTGACGGTGAAGGTGGTGTCGAGCGCGAAGAGCAGCGTGTAGCCGTCGGGCGGGGCCTTGGCAACGATGTCGGCGCCCAGGTTGCCTCCCGCGCCGGCCTTGTTCTCGACGACGAACGGCTGCTTGAGCCGCTTCTGGACCTGCTCGAGCACTGCGCGCGCGAACGCGTCGAGCGGTCCGGGGACGGTGGTGACGATCACCCGCACGGGCCTGTCCGGATAAGTCTGCGCCGACGCCGCCGTGGCGCCGAGTGCGAAAACGCTCAGGATGGCGAGCTTGCTCAGTAGCTTCACGGTCGAACTCCTCGGGTGGTGCGCGCCTGGCCGGCGCGGGTGCGGCTGGTCATGGACGGAATTCATGCGTGCTCGCCGATCAAGCCTCGATCGACATCGCATGCTGGAACGAGAAGCCGTCGCTGTACACGTGCTCGACCTGCGAGCCGCGTTGCGCGAACGATGTCTTGGCGTAGGCGATCATCGCCGGCGAGCCGCAGAGATAGATGCTGTGCTCCGACAGATCCTCGTGGTCGGCGAGCACCGCGTCCTGCACGTGGCCGCGGCGCCCGCTCCAGCCGGGATCGGCGCGCGAGAGGACGGGCACGTAGCGAAACTCGAACAGCCGATCCGCCCAGGACCGGATCTGCGCGTCGAGGTAGAGATCCTCGGCGGTGCGCATGCCCCAGTACAGCGACACCGGCGGGCAGCCGGGGTCGTCGAGGAGCGCCTCGAGCATGCTCTTGATCGGCGAGATCCCGGTGCCGGTGACCACCATCAGCAGCGGGCGGTCGTCCTGCGTGTGGCAGTGGAAGCTGCCGAGCGGGATCTCGACCTCGAGGCGGTCCCCCGGACGCAGCCGCGGCAGCAGCACGTCGGTGAAGCGGCCGCCCGGGATGCGGCGAATGTGGCAGTCGATGCTGCAGCCGTCGGGCGTCGAGGCCATCGAGAAACTGCGATGGCTGCCGTCGTCGAGATGGATGTTCAGGTGTTGGCCGGGCGCGTAGCTGACGCCGGGCAGCTCGGGCAGCTCCAGCTGCAGGTGCCAGACGTCTGCCGTGAGCGGTCTCAAGCCGCGCACGAGTGCGATCGTGCGCTCGGGTGTTGCGAGCTGCGGTCCGCGCTGGACCTCGATCACGAGATCGCTGTCCGCTCGGGCCTGGCACATCAATCCGAAACCCGCGTCTGCCTCCTCGGCAGTCAGCGCGAGCGGCATCTCCTCATAGCGCACCCGGCCGCTCAGGATGCTGGCGCGGCACGTCCCGCAACCGCCGAAGGTGCACTCGTGCGGCAGCCGCACGCCGTGTCGGAGCGCACCCTCGAGCACCGACTCGCCCTGCAGGACGTCGAAGCCTTCGCCGCTCGGCTGCACGATGACGCGGTGAACCATCGCCGTGCTCGGTCGCTAGCGCTTGATGTCGGCTTGGACGAGCACTTCGTGCCCCTTCGGTGCGAGCAGGCGTTGCAGCGCCGCCAGCGCCGCGAGCCCGCACTTCGTGTCCTGCTCGCCGTTGCCGCCGCTCAGGCCGACTCCGCCGACCACCTGCTCGTCGACGACGATCGGAAAGCCGCCGACGAACGCCGCGAAGCGGCCCTCGAAGCTCCACTGGATGCCGAACGCCTCGTTGCCGGGGAGCGCCGGGCCGTTCGGCGGCAGCGTGAACAGGTGCGTGGAGCGCTTGTGGCCAGCGGCCGTGAACGCCTTGTTGATGGCGATCTGCGGCCCCGTGATCCGTGCCCCGTCCATGCGTTCGAGCACCAGCGGATAGCCGCCCTCGTCGACGACGCACACGCTTTCGGTGACGCCAATCTTGAGCGCCTCCTCGATCGCGGCGCGCACCATCGCGCGTGCTTCGCCGAGTTCCAGTCGCAGAATGCTTTTCACGGGTTTCGAGGCTTGGGTGAGAAGGGCGCAACAGCTCAGCAACCGCGGTATACGGTCTTGAGCTGGGTGTAGAAGTCGAGCCCGGCGCGGCCGGATTCGCGCAGCGTCGACGTGCTCGAGCGCTTGATCCCGCCGAACGGCGCGTTGACGAGATTGCCGGTGGTCGTGCGGTTGATCTTGACGCTGCCGGCTTCGATGTCGCTCGCGAACGCGTGCATCGTGCGCGGGTTGCGCGTGGCGATCGCGGCCGCCAGGCCGTAGTGGGTGTCGTTCGCCTTGGCGATCGCGTCGGCGTAGCTGTCGACCTCGATGATCGCCAGGACGGGCCCGAAGATCTCCTCGCGAGCGATGCGCATCGACTGCGTCACGTCGGCGAACACTGCCGGCGAGACGTAGTGGCCGTGATCGAATGCGGGCCCTTGCAGCCGCTCGCCGCCGATCAGATGGGTCGCCTCGGACTTGCCGAGCGCGACGTAGGAGAGGACCGTCTCGAGCTGTCGCGCGGAGGCGAGCGGGCCGATGTCCGTGCCCGGCGTCAGTCCGCTGCCGATCTTGAGCGAACGCACGCGCCCGACCAGCTTGTCCGTAAACGCCGCCTTGACCGGCTTCATCACGAGCAGCCGGCTCGTGCCCGTGCAGGCCTGGCCGCTGAGCGACAGGCCGCCCTTGATTGCGAGATCGACCGCCTGGTCGAGGTCGGCGTCGTCCATCACGATCAGCGGGTTCTTGCCGCCGAGCTCCAACTGCGTGCGGGTCGTGAACGGCACGGCACGATGGATCTGCTCGCCGGCCGCGGTCGAACCGGTGAACGAGATCGCGCGGACCTGCGGCGACTCGGTGATCGCCGGACCGACGTCCGCGGCGCGGCCCGTCAGGTAGTTCAGCACGCCCGCTGGCAGCCCGCCGTGGACGAGTGCCTCGGCGAGCCGCAGCCCGCTGAGCGGCGCCTCGGACGAAGGCTTGAAGACGACCGTGTTCCCGGTCGCGAGTGCGGGTGCGATCTTGCGCGCTGGGATCGACGCGGGGAAGTTCCAGGGCGAGATCACCGTGACGACGCCGAGCGGCTCGCGCAGGCCGTACACGAGCTGCTCGGGGTCGTCGCTCGGATACGTCTCGCCGCCCACGGTCTGAGCCTCGACCGCATAGAAGCGCAACGTCTGCGCGCTGCGCAGGAATTCGTCACGCGACAGCGCGAGAGACTTGCCCTCCTCGCGGGTCAGCTCCTCGGCGAAGCGGTCGACGTGCGTCTCGAGATAGTCGGCCGCGGCGAACAGGACGCGGGCGCGCCGCGACACCGGCGTCGAGCGCCACGTTGCAAACGCGCGCGCGGCCGCTGCCACGGCCGCCTCGGCGTCCGCACGCCGCGACGCCTGGAAGCGTCCGACGATCTCTCGCGTGTCTGCGGGATTGGTGTTGTCGAAAACCTCCCCCGAGGAGCACGGCGTCCACTCGCCGCCGATGAGATTGAGGAAGCATTCGACAGTCACGGCAGGTCGCGGGCGTTTTGTAGGGTTCGACATACTGTATACCAAACTTGCGGCAGATCAAGGCCTGCCGACCTTCGGTGTGGCAGCCGGTTCGCCGCGGCGACTCGGTCGACTGTATGCAGTAAGATCGCGCATTCGGTGGCGCCGGACCACCGCGCATGCCCGGCTGGGAGATCGCAATCGTGGTCGAGGTGAAACTCGAAAAGCTCGGCGCCTCGCACGCGCCGCTGACGAAGCTGGTCGCCGCCGCGTTGCGCGAGCGCATCCTCAACGGCGAGTTCCGGCCCGGCGAGCGTCTCGTCGAGGCGAAGCTGTCGGAAGAACTCGGCGTTTCGCGGATGCCGGTGCGCGAGGCCTTGCGCGTGCTGGCGGCCGAGGGCGTCGTCACGATCGAGCCCCGACGCGGCGCCGCGGTGACGATCCACGACGACGATCAGATCCGCGAGATCGTCGAGGTCCGCGCCACGCTCGAGGGGCTCAACGCCAAGCTGGCGGCGAAGCGGCGCGATCCTCAGCGCTTGGCGCGCCTCGAGCAAGTCCTCGCCGCCGGGGTCAAGGTCGCCGACGGTGCAGAGCTCGCGAAGCTGCACCAGGACAACGAGAACTTCCACGACGCCCTGGCCAGCGCTGCCGACAACTCCGTGCTGCGCGAACTGGTGCGTTCGTTGCGCGAGCGGACGGCGCTCATCTTCGCGCCGCACAGCAAGAAGCGCGCACGCGAGAACTGGGAAGAGCACGCGGCGATCGTGCGCGCCGTCGTGGCGGGCGACGCCGACCTGGCGGCGCTGCTCGCCTCGCGGCACGTGTACTCCGCGGCGCAGGCGCTGCCGCAGTCGGGGGCGGTCGAGCAAGATGCGGGCGCGGCCAAGCGCAAACGAGCGGGGCAGCGGCGCACCGGTACCTGATCCCCTCAGCCCAGCGTCTTCACCAGAATCCCGACCGCGCCGAAGCCGGCAAGCGCCAGCAGCAGGCGACGCACGCCCTGTGAGGAGATTCGCGCTGCGAGCCGGCCGGAGAGCGTGAATCCCGCCACCACCCACGGCGCGAGCCAGAGGCTCAGCACGAGTTCCTGACGCCCGAAACGCCCGACGGCCGCGAGCAGAATGATCGACACGAACGCTCCCGCGGCGAGCACGCAGCCCACTGTCGAGCGCAGACGCCCCGGCTCGAGGCGCTGCATGGCGATCGCGAACGGCGGTGCACCTGCGGAGGTGATCGTGCCCATCAGCCCCGAAGCCAGGCCGGCGACGGCCAGGTTCGTGCGCGACGGCGCCACTTGCCAACCCGCCACGCTGAGCGCCACGGCGGCAAGGATCATCACTGCATAGAGCACCGCGATCGGCGTCGGCGCGAGCAGAGACAGCACCAGCACCGCCAGGGCGGAGCCGGCGAAACGGCCGAGCAGCGTGACGCCGACGAGCGGCCAGTCGACGTGCGCACGCTCGCGCAATGCCGACATCAGGGAAACGGCGCCGCCGAGCGCGAGCAGCGGGCCGGGGGCGAGGCCGGGAAAGAAGAGTCCGGCCAGCGGTGCCGAAAACATCGCGAACCCGATGCCGCCGACGCCTTGCAGCAGTGCGCCGACAAGCACCACGCCCGACATGAGCAGGTAGTCCGGACCGGCAATGCCCTGGGGTGCGAGCGCGTCGAAGATCATCGAGCCGCAGCGCGTTGCGCCAGCGGCACCCACGAGACACTGACATCGCCTTTGAGGAACGTCTGGCAGGCGAGGCGGTGGTTGCCCGCAAGTTCCGCCTCGCTCAGGAGCTTGCGTTCCTTCGGCTTCACTGCGTCGGTGTTCTCGATTCCACTCTCGATCGTGCAATGGCAGGTGCCGCACAGACCGCCACCGCACTTGAAGGGGATGCCACCTTGCTCGCGCAGCGACACGCGCAAGAGGTTGCTGTCGCGCGGGGCCGTGACGAGCTTGTCCCCGCTCGTCAAGAAGGTGATCGTCACCTTGCCCCCAGGCGCGGCCGGTGCAGCGGCGGTCGTGTCCGGCGATACGCGGACGAGCCTCGTCGTCGGGTCGGCGTTGGCCCGCGTGAGTTGCTCCAGCTCGCCGCGAGCGGCTTCGACTGAGGGGAACTTGGGCAGGAACTTCGAAGGCAGCACGTTGACCACCGGAGGCGGTGCCTCGTCGACGATCGTGATGCGCGGCTCGCCATCCAGCCGCGCGATGACGAAGCGCGCGCGCGGCTGGCCGCAGAACAGGTAGTCGTAGGCCTCCACCGGCTCGATGCCCGCGCCGACTTCGGTGCGGAAGAGACCGCGCTTGGACGTCAGGATGACGAATGGGCCGGTCGTCATGTCGATTGCGGAAGCGCCGTGGCCGGAGTGACCGGCTCCGGGTCCTGAAAGAGGACGATGTCGTGTTCGATCCAGAGCTGGCACATCAGCCGGTACCCGGTGTCGAGCAGCGCGCCCAGCTGCTTTCTTTCCTTCCAGTTCGGTGGCGGCAGATGCGTCCCGCCGTCGAGGACGCGGCACGCGCACTTCGCACACTTGCCCATGCCGCACTCGTAACGCAGGTACGGATACGGGAACTGCTTGATGCCTGTGCGAACGACGAGGTTGCTCTTGGGTGCCACATCGCCGATGTGCACTTGGCCATTCTTGTGGAGAGTGATCTGCGGCATCGCGCAACCCCCGGGGCTACTAGTATACTGTATACCGCCCACGGGTCGCGAGAGCACTCTCCACGATATCACTCGATGATGCGCACCGTACGCAGCAGGACATCCGACGGATGCGGATGCCGAGCGCCCGGGCGGTGCGAAGGTTCACGACCAGCTCGAACACCGTCGGCTGCTCGATCGGAATGTCGCCGGGGCGGTGCCGCGCAGGACCTTATCGACAAGTTGCGCCCACGGCGCAGCTGCTCGTCCTGCGAGGAGCTGTACGCGAGCAGCGCGCCGGCGTCGGCGAGCTCGGTGCGATGCGCAACAAGCGGCAGGCGTCGCCGGAGCGCCGCTTGGCACAGCGGCGCGCGCAGGTTGTAGACAAGCGTCCCGGCGGCCGGCATCACCGCGTCAATCCGCGCGGCAACGAAGCGTCTGAGGATCGGCTCGATATCCGCCTCGGTGCGTATCGGCTCCTCGACGGGGAACTATCCGGGGAACTATTCGGGCACTTCCGTCGCGCTCTGTCGCAGCCCTCCTAGGAGAGATGCGACGGCGTGCGACACTACTTCCCACGCTTTCTGGTTCGAGTCCAATCGCGCCTACCAACACCCAGACCCGGAAAGTTGTTGATGCTCAACGACTTTCCGGGTTCTTCGTTTCCGGCACCGACGCAGATGCAGGAGCCACCGCTTCGGATCGCAATGTGGTCCGGTCCGCGCAACATCTCGACGGCGATGATGCGCTCGTTCGGCGCTCGCCCCGACACTGCGGTGATCGACGAGCCGTTCTACGCGGCGTACCTGCTGCACAGCGGCCTCGGCCATCCGATGCGCGACGAGGTGATCGCCTCGCAGCCGAACGACTGGCGCGACGTCGTGACGGGGCTGCTCGGTCGCGTGCCCGGCGACAAGCCGGTCCACTACCAGAAGCACATGACGCATCACATGGTCCCCGCCTTCGGCAGGGAATGGCTCGCGCAGGTCCGCAATGCGTTCCTCATTCGCGACCCGGCTGCGGTGCTGACGTCGTACGTCGCCCGGCGCGGCGAGGTGACGCTCGCCGACATCGGCATCGTCCAGCAGCGAGAGCTGTTCGAGCAGGAGGCGGACCGACTCGGTCGGGCGCCGCCGACCGTCGAAGGCCCCGACATCCTCGCCGATCCGGCCCGCGTGCTGGCCAGACTGTGCGCGGCGCTCGGAATCGCGTACACCGATGCCATGCTCCACTGGCCGGCAGGGCGGCGCGACAGCGACGGCGTCTGGGCGCCGGCCTGGTACGACGCCGTCGAACGCTCGACAGGCTTCGAACGGCCGGCGTCTCGCGGTGCGGTGACGCTCAGCGGCGAATTGCAGCGGATCGCCGACGCGGCGCGACCGCACTACGAGGCGATCGCCAGGTACAAACTCTGTTGAGCATCGGAGGGCAAGGCATGGCAAGGCTCCAGGACAAGGTCTGCATCGTCACCGGCGCGACCAGCGGCATCGGCAAGCGCACCGCCGAGATCTTCGCCGCCGAGGGCGCGAAGCTCGTGATCGCCGGGCGGCGCGAAGCAGAAGGGCGCGCGGTCGCGCAGTCGATCGGCGCACGCTGCGAGTTCGTCCGCACCGACGTGACGCAGGAAGCGCAGATGAAGGCGCTGATCGACTTCACGATGGCCAGGCACGGGCGCATCGACTGCCTGTTCAACAACGCGGGCGGACCGGCACCGGTCGGCGGCATCGAGGGCATCCCGGTCGAGGGGTTCGATGCGGCGATCGCGGTGCTGCTCCGCTCGGTGATGCTCGGCATGAAGCACGTCGCGCCGATCATGATGCGCCAGCGCGCCGGCAGCATCATCAACAACGGCTCGATCGCCGGCGTGCGCGCCGGCTATTCGTCGTCGATGATCTACTCGGCGGCGAAGGCCGGCGTCATCCACCTCTCGCAGTGCGTCGCGATGCAGCTCGGCGAGCACAACGTGCGGGTGAACACGATCTCGCCCGGCGGCATCGCGACCGGCATCTTCGGCAAGGCGCTCGGGCTTCCGATCGAGAAGGCAGAGCAGACCGCCGAGGCGATCAAGGCGGCGCTCGCGGGCATGCAGCCGATTCCGCGCGCCGGGCTCACCGACGACATCGCGAATGCCGCGGTCTTTCTTGCAAGCGACGAGTCGACCTTCGTCAACGCGCACAACCTCGTCGTCGACGGCGGCGTCGTCGGCGGCAGGCTGTGGACGCCGCAGCAGCAGGCGCTGAAGGGGTTGCGCGATGCCTTCGGTGTCGAGAGCTGAGGTGCCGTTGCGTCGCTACGCTGCGATCAAGGCCCAGCACACGATCGCGCTGCACACCGAGCTCCAGCGCCCGAATCCCTTGTAGATCTGGGCGGCGACCGCCGCCTGCTGACCCAAGGTTCCCTCCGCCCTGATCTGCGGATCGGAGACGTTCCGCACCGCAAGCCAGACGGGCACCTTCAGGTTGCCTCGGCTTCTCGCCAGGCCGAGGACCGCGTCGCCCATCTCGCTGACGGAGCCGAGCCCTTTCAGCTGGTAGTGGTTGTCGGAGGTGTCGAAGCCGAAGAAGTCGGTGGTCAAGACAGCGCTCGAAGGAGAAGCGCTGACGACGATGCGAGGGGCGCGCTTGTTCTCCGGCGGCAATCTCGCGCTGTTCGCCTTGAAGAGCCGCCTGGCAGTCGCAAAGAGCCGCGCGCTCGGCGGCGCGCTCTTGAAGCTTCGATGCGCGAACGTCTCCTTCGACAGCCACTTCATGCAGTCGAACGTCACGACCGGACTGACGATCACGTCGCCGACTTCGCACGTCGGACCGATGCCGCCGGCAGTTCCCGTGGTGATGACGATCTCGGGCGCGACCTCGGCGATGATCTGCTGCCAGACGTCCTCGTTCGGCAGCGTTTGGCCCGGTTTGGGTGCCGTCTTCGTGTCCTGCGACATGTGCGAGTCGGACTTGAAGTAGACGACGCGCTTCTTGCCGATGCTGCCGGTCCAGTACGCGCCGAGCCGTCCGGCCTGCACCGCGGGACAGACCGGCCGCATCTTCTTGGCGATCGTGGCGAAGTTGTGCCGGTACGGCGCGTAGTCGTTGCGCGAGTCCTTGCCGGGCGTGAGCACACGGCTGAGGGCGTGCCCTTCGTCCACCGTCCACGTGACGACCAGCGCGTCGGCCTTCGGCAGCGCGCCCGACGGGCCCTTGCGGACCGTCGCATCGGCCTTCGGCGCGAGTCCCTTCGGCCATGGAATCTCGGTGAAGCGCGACAGGCCGGTCGCGGTGCTGAACGCGAAGAAGGCGGCACCTTCCGGGGCTTCGGAATCGAAGTCGATGATCTCGCGTTGGAAATCCTCTGGTGTTGCTGCCTTCCTCGTCGCGGCGGAGGTCGCGAACGATCGCTCCGGAGCAGGCGTCGCAATCGGATCGAAGCCGAGGTTGCGTTCGACCCATGCGCGGCTGGCAATGGTCATGGAGCAACTCCCTTCTTGCGCACGAGCGACTTCGCGGGTCGAGACCGGTGGCCGCGGGCCAACCCTGCAGCACGCCCGCCCACGAGTATCTGGAGTTCATCCTGACGACGAGCTGACTACCGCAAGCCGCGATGCAAAGGACGGCTGTGCTCTGGAACCTGGGTTCTCCGTTGCGATCGAACGGCGCTTTCGGGACAGGACAGGAGATTCGCTCATGAGAACGACGCTGGTGAAGTGGGCTGTCGTCTCGACGCTGTCGGTCGCCGCTCCTGCGTGGGCCCAGGACGCTCCACCGCCGTCCGCGGAAGCGGCACGCATCGAGTCGCTGGTCAACAAGGCAGCCGCCTTGGTCGAAAGCAAAGGCGAGGCCGCCGCCTTCGCCCAATTCAGGACGCGCAACAGCGATTGGTGGTCCGGCAACACCTACCTGTTCGCCTACGACCAGAACCTGAACGTCTTGCTGAACCCGGCGTTCCCGACACGAGAGGGAACCAACGTCCACGGCCAGACCGACGCGAACGGCAAGCCCATGCACGACGACTTCATGAAGGTCGTTCGGGCCAAGGGGTCCGGATGGGTGGACTACGTCTTCCCGAAGCCGGGCGAGAGCAAGCCGTCGCGCAAGTGGACCTACGTGAGGGGCGTCACTTTCGATGGAACGCCGGGGCTCATCGGCGCGGGCTTCTATCCCGAGTAGATCGATTCGGCGAGCTGCTGCAGGGCCTGCGGCAAAGCCGCACCGGCGCTACTTCCAGGCGTAGCGCAACCCGATCCACGCGCCGCGCGGCGGGGCGAGGCCGAGGAACGGCTCGGCGACCGCGTTGGCAGGATCGAAGGTCCGCGACGGGTTCGCAAAGACGTTGCGGCCGAGCGTTCCGAAGTTGGCGACGTCGCGGTTGAAGACGTTGTCGATGCGCCCGAACAGCTCCCAGTTCTTCGCGAACCGCCAGACGCCGTCGAGATTCACGAGCGCGTATCCCGCCACGGTGCCGTGCACGTCCTGGTTGTTCTCGTCGCCGCGCGCGCGGATCGCGCCGTTGGCGACGAGGTTGGCGCCGAACGCGAGCGCCTCGCTCGCAGTGAAGTCGAGGCGAACGCGCAGGGTGTGCTGCGGGATGCCCGGAATCCGGTTGCCGCCGGCGACGACGATGTCGCCGTTGGCGTCCGCGCTCGAGTTCGCCGGGCTGTTCTCCGTGAAGCCGCTGACGAAGGTCGCATCGATGTAGCCGTAGCGCGCGACGACGCCGAGCGGCCCCCACTTCGACGCCCCCGTCAGCTCGAGGCCCTGGCGGCGGGTCTTGCCGACGTTCTGGAAGAACCCGGCGTTGATCGCGTTGCCGCTGCTCACGAACTGGATGTCGTCGAAGAGGTCGGTGCGGTAGATCGCCGCGCTCCAGCTCGTCTCGCCGTGCTTGCCGCGCGCGCCGATCTCGATCGTCCTGGCGACGACCTTCTTCAGCGGCGGGTCGGCGAGGAAGCCGTTCGGCAGCTTGCACGGCGCCGCGGGGTCGGCGCACGTCAGCTCCATCGCCGTCGGCGCCCGCATGCCCTCGTTGTAGCTCGCGTAGGACGTGAAGCCCGGGGCAGGATTGAAGTTGAGCCCGAGCGCGGGATTGAAGCGCGTGAAGCCGTGGTCGCCATTCAGGGCGGGGCTCGTGCCGCTCTGATCGCGGATGCCGACCCGGTTGTCGTTGTAGCGGCCGCTCGCGGTCACCGTCCAGAGCTCGTGGAACGCGAACGTGTCCATCGCGTAGACGGCGAAGTTGCGGGTGCGCGTCTTCGCGTCGGTCGCGGGCGCGAAGTCGCCGACCGGCACGGTGCCTCGCGAGGCGTCGAAGCTCGCGGGCTGCGACTCCTGGGTGAATCGCGCGTTGCCCGCGTCGGTGCTGGCGCCGAGCACGAGCTGGTTGGGGCGGCCGGCGAGCGGCTGCGTCAACGTCAGCTGGAGCGCTCCGCCGTAGCTCGTCTGGTCGACGGTCGAGCGGTCGTTCAGCGCCGGCACGTTGTCGACCTCGCCCGTCACCGGGTCGACCGCGCCGAAGTCGTCGTTGACGTTGCTCGACGTGTTCTTGTTGCGGAAGTGCCGCAGGTAGGCGCTGCCGGCGACGAGCACGTCGTCCCGGATGAAATGGCTGCCCTTGACCGCGACCATCGCGAGCTGGTTCCGGTTGACGTCGGGATAGGTGTACGCCTGGCGACGATCGTCGAGGAACGACAGCGGCAACGTCTGCGTGCCTTCGAGCCGGTTGTTCGCCGCCGTGAGGCTGACGTCGACGTTGTCGCGCTCGGTCTCGTAGCCGGCTTTGCCGAAGAGCTGTGACACCCGGCTCGGGTTGTGCTGCGCCCAGCCGCGGTCCTTCGAGACGTTGCCGGTGACGTAGTAGTCCCACGGGCCGGACACGCCACCTTGCTCGACCGTGAGCGTGCCCCTGCCGAACGAGCCCCCCGACGTTTCGATCGAGCCGCCGGGATACTGGCGGCCGCTCTTGGTGTAGATCGCCAGCGCACCGCCGAGCGTGTTGAGCCCGAACAGCGGGTTCGAGCCCGGGATGAGCTGCAGGCTCGCGATCGCCGACGACGGCAGCAGGTCCCAGTTGACGACGTCGCCGAACTGCTCGTTGATGCGCACGCCGTCCTGGAACACCGAGAGCCCCTGCGGCACGCCGAGCAGCGGCGACGCGGTGAAGCCGCGAAAGCTGATGTCGTTCTGGTGCGGGTTGCCCTGCGCGGCGTTGACGGTGACGCTGGTCGGGTTGCTCTCGAGAAATCCGGAGAGGCTTCCGGGCCGCTGCCTGGCGAGGTCCTTGCTGCCGTAGACCTGGACGTTCGCCGGAACGTCTTTCAGCGCCGTGCCGAGCCCCGGAAGCGGCGTCGTGCCGATGACCTCGACGCGTTCCAACTCGAGCGCTTCGGCCGGGTTGTCTGCCGGCCGTGCGGCCTCGCCGCCGAGCGAAAGGCAGGCGCCCAGCGCGACACGGACGATGCCCCGCCGGTTGCGTGTCGAACGGTTCGTCGGTGACATCTTGGCGACACGATCCTACGGTGAATTCCCGATGTGGCCGGCTCGCCGTTGCCGTCGAATCGTCTTCCCCGGGAGGGCCCGGTAGGAGAACATGGATGAACAGCTTCGCTCTTCGGATGCGGGCAGCAGCAGCGCTCGCGGCTGCGCTCGTCGTCGCGGGCAACGGCAACGCGCAAGGCAACGCGCCGCCGTTCAACTTCGAGATCCGCACGTTGTCGAACCGTGCCGACCTGATCAGCGACGGCGACGCGCTGGTCGAGGTCACGGCGCCGAAGAACGTGCCGTTGAAGAAGGTCACGTTCACGCTGAACGGCAACGACGTCGGCCCGGCGTTCGTCCTCGACGAGGCCTCGCGGACGTTCCGCGGCGTGCTGACGGGGCTGAAGAACGGCGACAACGACTTCGTCGTCGGCTCCAACGGGCAGGGCCAGGGGCGCCCGGGGGCCGCGCTCACGATCACCAACCATCCGCGCGGAGGTCCGATCCTGCTCGGCTCGCAGACGCAGCCGTGGATCTGCGCCACGCCGGCGCCCGTCGCGGCGTCGGGAGTCACGCCGGCGTCGAACGCGAGCGGCCTGACGACAACCGCGGTCGATGCGCAGTGCAACATCGCCACCGAGTTCAAGCTCTTCTATCGGACGACGACGGCCGGGTGCTCGACCGCGCTGCCCGACCCGAGCCCGCCTGCGGCACCGCCGACCAACAACTGCTTCAAGCCGTACACGCCCGGCACCACTCCGGTCGACCTCGCGATGACGACGACGACCAACGGCCTCACCGTGCCGTACATCGTCCGCGTCGAGCGCGGCACGATGAACCGCGGCATCTACGACATCGCGGTCCTGTTCGACCCGACCAAGCCGTGGACGGCGCTCGCGCCGCAGCCGCAGTGGAACGGCAAGGCGCTCTACAGCTTCGGCGCGTCGACGGGCCAGCCGCGCCTGCAGTTCCGCACCGAGCAGAACTGGGCCGACAACACGGCGCTCTCGCGCGGCTTCATGGTGATCGACAACAGCCTCACCGACTCGCTCTACAACTCGAACCGCGTCCTCGTCGCCGAGACGGTGATGATGATGAAGGAGCACATCGTCGACACCTACGGCGAGATGAAGTACCTGATGGGCAACGGCTGCTCGGGCGGCTCGATCCAGCAGAACACGGTCTCGTCGATCTACCCGGGGCTGCTCGACGGCATCCAGCCGAGTTGCGACTACCCCGACTCGATCACCACGGGGCTCGAGGTGGTCGACTGCGTGCTGCTGGTCAACTTCTACGACAGTGCGGACTGGAAGGGACTGCAGGGCGGCCTGACGCAGGACCAGATCAACGCCAAGAAGACGGCGATCAACGGCCATCTCGACCACCGCGGCTGCCAGTCGTGGAACAACTCGTTCGGCTTCAACGGCAAGCCGGGCAACTACGTCCCGACGCTGGTGGTCGACCAGAACACGGGCGTGATTGCGCCTTCGGGTGCACCGCGCAACAACTGCCTGCTCCCCGCCGCGCTCGTCTACGACCCGGTCACCAATCCGAACGGCACGCGCTGCGGCGACGCCGACCTGTCCACTGCCGTCTGGGGCACGACCCCGGGCATTCCGCCGGGCAGCGTCCGTGCACGCACGACGTTCGACAACACCGGCATCCAGTACGGGCTGAAGGCGCTGCTGGCCGGGAAGATCTCGCCCGAGGAGTTCGTGACGCTGAACGAGAAGATCGGCGGCTTCGACGCCGACGTGAAC